>Ga0256830_1000864_pt1 | contig 22387 bp, 17 predicted proteins | sample 128326metaG_FD_190537 | JGI IMG/M metagenome (GOLD analysis project Ga0256830, IMG submission 190537) | Hydrothermal vent microbial communities from Lau Basin, Pacific Ocean - 128-326 | ecosystem: Environmental > Aquatic > Marine > Hydrothermal vents | place: Pacific Ocean: Lau Basin | collected... | reverse complement strand
ATCCTTGTTTTGCTCATGCTGGCGATGGGGCTGGGCAGTTTGGACAACGGCTATTTCTCGCTCAGCGCGTATTTTGCGGGCAGCACGCCTGGCACGCCATCCCCGCCGTTGACCGATTTCGTGCCTGTGGTGCTCACCGCGCTGGCGGTTGTGCTGAGTTTCCGGCTGCTGGCGGAGGTCACCGCGATGTACCATGAACACCAGTTGCTCCGGGCGGAATTGGCGGAGCAGACCGGGTGGTTAGAGAGCGCATGATGCAAGGCCTGTGGCTGATTTCGTATCTGGTGCTGTGGGGGTTTGTGCTGCTACAAACCGTGTTGCTGATCGCGCTGGTGCGGCATATTGGTAATCTGCGTTTGTGGCTACGGCAGGCCGGGGTACTGCGGGATCCCGCCGCGATGGAGGAGGGGGTTCCGGTAGGAACGCGGCTGGAACCGCTGGCAGAATTTTTGCAAGACCGCTCCGAGCTTTCCCTTAACCATCACAAAGCCAAACTGTTGTTGTTCGTTCCCGCGGGTTTTTTCGGCTGTGATGACTTGATCCCCGCCCTTCAGAAATTCGAGAGGCAGTATGGGGAAGCCTTTCAGCCGATCATCATCAGTTTCGAGCCAGCGGTCGAGGAACAATTCGAGGTGATTCGCCGCAAAGGCATCCAGGCCCCGGTCATTACGGAGCAAGGCTGGCGGGTGGCGCAGATTTGTGAAATCATGACCGCGCCTTATGCGCTGATCACGGACGAATCGTATGAGGTGCGCGCCAAACTGCCGGTCAGCGATTTTCGAGGGCTGGAAGAACTGGTTTCCACCTTCCGGCAAAACCAACCAGCGGAAAGGAAGTGAGCATGAACAGCATGGATCCCATGATCGCCCGACTGACGGAGGAGGCGGCGCGCGGGATTTCCCGGCGGGAGTTTTTGAAAGTCTTGCTGATGACCGCCGGAGCGGGGGTGTTGGCGGCTTTGGGGGTGGAGCGTGTCGCTGGAGCGCCAGCGTCAGTGTTAGGAATTTGTGATCAATATTGTTCTGTTCCTTGCGATAGCCGATCTTGTTGTATTCAACGCGCAAGACATACAGATGAATACAATTGCGATCACGATTCTTCGGGTTGCCCTTATGAACCTTGTAATATTCCTTTTGAGTATTGTCACCACTCTTGCAAACGCACTTGCTACCCTAGCCAATGCAGATGTGATTCATGGTCCCTGTCATATTCTTGTCGTAATTGTCCTGCCCCTAGTTCTAAGTGCTTAGGCTGCGGATATTGTCCACAGTCACCGGAGCCGTCTAGAAAGGGTATGAAAAATGCGTAGCAACCCGGGTTTTGATCTTGTGGCGAGGCGATATAGAGCGAATGTGGAAAATAAAAGGAAAAGGTCAGTGCATCATACATTCGTTCCTGAGTGCTTGATTTGCACAACCCGTTTGTTCTATCTGATGACGATTGTTCTTTTTCTGGCTGGTTGTTATGGTGGCGAATCCAGTTTTGTCCCCTCTCCTAACGAAATGGAGCACATACAGGAAGCAAGTGTTCCTATAAGTGAAACATCGCGATCTGACATCCTGCCAACTTCAACGGCTTTGCCGACTCCTTTACCAGACGGCTCGCGCAAATTGACGCTCTGTGCGAAAAATGGACTCTATCCAGGTTACATTTACTTCAACTGGTGGTGGTCCCAGCGAGAGTTTTTACAGGCTGTTGCACCCGCTCCCATTCAGTTGGGAGATGACTATCACTATTACCCCACTATCCTGGAGAAAATTCCTAGCCTGGCCGACGGGGATGCTGCGATACAACCTGTAACGGTTCGGGAAGGAGACCGGATTGTAAATAGTGTTGGAGAAGTGGTCGAACTTCAAAATGGGGTCGTGTATTTGCCCAGCGGCTGTCAGGAAGACGCTTGTGCCAAAACCTATACAAGTGGCGAAGTATCAATGGACCAACTCGTCGTTGATTTTCAACTGTTATCCGATTTGAAATGGTCGGATGGCGCGTCGCTCACGGCTAACGATTCGGTCTTTGCTTATCATGTTACCAAACTTCAGGGATTCAGTGATATCGGATGTGCCTCTTGCGGCTTGCCACAGGGTGCTGATCCTGGAGCCGTTGAACGTACTGCTGCGTACACTGCCATTGATGAGCATACAGTCCGTTGGACAGGTTTACCTGGTTACATAACGCCTTTTTATTTCCTGAACTTCTTCTCGCCAATGCCTAAGCACCTCCTGGAAGGAATGACGCCCAGCGATATGGATCAATTCACCAGTAGTTTATCGGGCAAAAATATGGTGGGATGGGGACCCTTTATGGTTACCAAGTGGAATCGGGGAAAGTCGCTTTCCCTGGTGCGTAATCCGCACTATTATCGTCTCCAAGAGGGTTTGCCTTTCCTGGATGAAATCGAATGGATTTTCATCAACGATGAAACAGGGCTTGGGCTTTCGGGCGTGTTGAGAGGGCAATGTGATGTTGTGAGTGCAGATGCCACCCTGCGTGATATTTTATGGGATAACGGGCTTGCCTGGTACCGGGGTATCCAATCGGGAGGGGGACTGCAGGTTGTTACAATCCCTCGAAGCTGGGGGGGGATCGCTTTCAATTTTGCACCACCATCCAATCGTCCAACATTTTTAATGGACGCCTCTGTAAGGCAGGCCATGCTCTATGGAACCAATCGGAAAGCTATTGCTGAAGCCGTTCTAGGTGATCCTGACCTGATAGCCAACGGTTTTATGCCGCCACAGCATCCCCTTTTCATGAAGGCTTCCAGCACACTTTATCTCTTTTCCCCTGAGCGCGCTCGGGAACTATTAGCCCAAGCTGGTTGGGAGGATTTGAACAAGGATGGGATTCTTGAAAAAGATGGACAACCATTCATTATCACCCTAGTCACCGAGAGGTCGCAACCGCGCGCGCCAGGCCTGGCAATATTTCAGATGAATATGCGTGACATTGGCATTGTGGTAAAGATAGAATTTGTGAAACCAGCTGCTCTCTTCGATGAGGATGGGACGTTGACAACTCGTCAGTTTGATCTTTTTTGGTCTATCTGGCCATTACAAAAACAAGGTTATCCTTTTGCGTGCGCGGTTTTTCTCACCGATTCGAACACAAATATCGGGGCGTACTCCAATCTTGCTTTTGGCACTGCCTGTCGGCAAGCCCTCTCCAGCCTGGACCAACAAGAAGCACAAGCGGGTCACTTGCTGGCACAAAAGATTTTCAACCATGATTTGCCCGTTTTGCCCCTGTACCTTCGTCCCGCGGTTGCGCTCGCCCGCCCGGAAGTAACCGGCCTGCAGCTCGACCATGATGGGGCCATCACCAGTTTTGAACAGCTAGATATTCAAGAGAGGCAGCCGTAGAAAAAAACAAAACAGGTGCGCGCCAAACTGCCGGTCAGCGACCCGCTCCGTCACCGCCGGGCAGCGCCAGCGCGTCGCCGAACTCCTGGCCGCTTCCCTGGCCCGGTGCGGCATCCAGATGGAAACCCAATTCTGTGAAGCGGAAGACTTCTTCGCCAAAAACCCCACAGCCCCCCTCTACGGCGGCCGCTTCGACCTGGCCCTGTTCGCCTCCCTGACCAACGAGACCCCGCCTTGCGACCAGTGGCTCAGCACCAACACCCCCGGGAACCCGCAAGCCTCACCCGGGACCACTCCCAATTTCGGGGGCTACCGCAACCCCGACTTCGACCAGGCCTGCCAGAGCGCCCTGTCTCTACTGCCTGGCCAGCCAGGCCACGTCGAAAACCATCTCGAAGCCCAGGAGATTTTCGCCCGCGACCTGCCCGCCATCCCGCTCTACTACCGCCTGAAATTGGCCGTCACCCGTCCGGACATGTGCGGCTTCCTGATAGACCCCACCGCCGACAGCGAGATGTGGAACATCGAGAACTTCGATTACGGGCCGGTTTGCCCATGATTTTCTACCGTGCATTTGGAGAAAAAAGCTGGAGCGCCTTGATCGGATCACGCCATCTCCACCGCCAGCGCCACGGCCTCCGCGCCCCCCAGGCACAGCGCGGCGATGCCGCGTTTCAACCCCCGGTCCCGCAGCGCGTAGAGCAGGGTGGTCAGGATGCGTGCGCCGGTCGCGCCCAGCGGGTGCCCCAGCGCAATCGCGCCGCCGTTCACGTTCACCTTCTCCCAGTCCCAGCCGCGGTCCATCAACTCGTACCCGTTCGCCAGAATCTGGGAGGAAAAGGCTTCGTTGAGTTCGATCAGGTCCACATCGGCCAGCGTCCAGCCGATTTTGTCCAGCAGTTTGGGGATGGCTTTGGCCGGCGCGGCGAAGATGTACTTCGGCGCCACCGCGGCCTGCGCGTACCCGACGATGCGCGCCAGCGGGGCGGCCCCCATCGCCTCGGCTTTGGCCCGGCTGGCGACCACCAGCGCGGCCGCGCCGTCGTTCAGCCCGGGCGCGTTGCCCGCGGTGACCTTGCCGTTCTGCTTGAAGGCCGGTTTGAGCGCGGCCAGGGCTTCCAGCGAGGTGTCCCGCCGCGGGGCTTCGTCGGTGTCGAAGACCGTCACACCCTTGCGGTTTTTGACCTCCACCGGCACGATCTCGGCCTGGAATTTGCCCGCCTCGATGGCCGCAACCGCCTTCTGGTGGCTTGCCAACGAGAAGCGGTCCATGGCCTCACGGGTGACTTCGTACTCGTCCGCGATGAACTCGGCCGCGTTGCCCATGTGCCAGTCCTCGAACGGGCACCACAGGCCGTCCACCACCAGCGCGTCTTTCATTTCCACGTTGCCGTAGCGCATCTGCCCCAGGCGGGCGTCCAGCATGTAGGGCGCGCGGGACATGCTCTCCACGCCGCCGGCCACGAACAGGTCGCCGTCCCCGGCGCGGATGGCCTGCGCGGCCAGCATCACGGTCTTCAGGCCGGAGCCGCACACCTTGTTTACGCTGGTGGCCCCCACGCTGTCGGGCAGCCCGCCGAAAATCGCGGCCTGCCGCGCCACGTTCTGCCCCGCGCCCGCGGAGACCACGTTGCCGATCAGCACCTCGTCGATTTCCGCGGGATCGGGCAATTGGGCGCGTTCCACAGCGGCCCGCACCGCGGTGGCGGCCAGTTGCGCGATGGGCACCATCCCCAGCGAGCCGCGGAACTTGCCAATCGGCGTGCGGGCTGCGCTCAGAATGACGGCTTCGTTCTTCTGGTTGGTTGTCATGGTTACTCCTGAAGGGTCTGGTATCTTGCACTAAGGACTTGCGAAATTTGCGTTTTCTGCGTTGTTCGACATCATGATAGACAGAGCGTGTTACCGCTCGATTACCCGCTTCCTGACTCCTGGCAGCCTCCCTCCCACAACCTCCTCACATTCGCCCACGTCTCCTCCAGCGCCTCGGGCAGCACCCGCACGCCCCCCACTGTGGACATGAAGTTCGTGTCGCCCACCCAGCGCGGCACCACGTGAATGTGCAGGTGCTGTTCGATGCCCGCACCCGCGGCCTCCCCCAGGTTGATCCCCACATTGAACCCCTGCGGGCGGTAGATTTTGCCCAACACCCGGATCACCTGCGTGGTCAGCTCCATCATCTCCGTGCGGGTGGCCGCCTCCAGGCCCTCCAGCGTGGATTCGTGCCTGTACGGCAGCACCATCAGGTGCCCGCTGGTGTAGGGAAAACGATTGAGGATCACGAACGCCCGCTCCCCGCGATACACGATCCCGTTTTCCGGCGAGTCGGGCTGCTCGAGCGCGTTACAAAACACACACCCGTTGTCGGTCTTGTTGCTTTGAATATATGCCATACGCCAGGGGGTGAAAAGATGATCCATGTGGTGTACTACGTGCGGTGTGCGATGTGCGATGTGGCTACCTTGTTTGCTTTGACTACCCTGTCTGTTTCCTGCGACATTTGGTGTATTCCGTACTCCCGGTGCTTCCGTGTTCCACCTGCGATGTGTGGCAGAAGCATGGAGTAAAGGGAGAACGAACCAACCACCCCCCATTTTACCATCCCTCACAAACAGTTGACAGCCCGCAACAGGACGGGTATCCTCCCTTACATGGGACAGATTCCCCTCTTCGCCCCGGAAACGCCCCCCACCTGGTCGGTCACCGACCTGACCCGCTACCTGCGCGACCTGCTGGAAAGCGACTTCAACCTGCAAGACGTGTGGGTGTCTGGCGAGGTCTCCAACGTGTCCACCCCGCGCTCCGGCCACCTGTACTTCACCCTCAAAGACGCCAACGCCTCGCTGCGCTGCGTGATGTGGAAAAGCCAGGTAGCGCGGCTGCGCTTCCTACCCCGGGACGGCGAGGCCATCGAAGCCCACGGCAAAATCAGCGTGTACGAGCAGGGCGGGCAATACCAGCTATACGCCGACACACTGCGCCAGACAGGCGAGGGCGCGCTGTACCAGGAATTCCTGCGCCTGAAAGCCAAACTGGAGGCCGAGGGCCTGTTCGAGGAGGGCCGCAAACGCCCCATCCCGGCATGGCCGCGGTGCATCGGCATCGTCACCTCCCCCACCGGGGCCGCGCTCCAGGACATGCTCGACACCCTGCGCCGCCGCTATCCCCTGGCAGACGTGATCCTGGCCCCCACCGCGGTGCAAGGCGCGGACGCTCCCGCGGGGATCGTGGCGGGCGTGGTCGCGTTGAACCGGCATTCCCCACCCCCGGATGTGATCCTGGTGGCGCGCGGCGGCGGTTCCATCGAGGACCTGTGGGCCTTCAACGACGAATACGTGGCGCGCGCCATCGCCGGATCGCGCATCCCGGTCATCACCGGCGTGGGGCACGAGACCGACTTCACCATCGCCGACTTCGCCGCGGACCTGCGCGCCCCCACCCCCACCGCGGCCGCGGAACTGGCCACCCCCGATCAGGCCGATTTGCGCCACACCCTGGCGGAGATGCGCAGCGCGCTGGCCCGCTCCCTGCAAACCGCGCTCCAGAACCGTCGCTGGACCCTGAGCGATCTACAACACCGCCTGCGCCGCCATTCCCCGCAGACCCGCATCCAAAACCACCGCCAGCGCCTGGACGAGTGGCTGCGCCGCGCCGGGACCGGCCTGGCGCACCGCCTGAGCATGGAGCGCGCCCGCCTGGAGGGGACCGCGCTGCGGCTGGAGGCCCTCAGCCCGCTGGCCGTGCTGGAACGCGGCTACGCGGTGGTCTCCCGCCCGGATGGGGAGGTGGTGCGCAGCGTCTCGCAGGTCAAAACCGGCGACGCGCTGCACGTGCGCGTCAGCGACGGCGCGTTTGGGGTAAGGGTAAACGACAAGGAGCGTCACGCATGAATGCGCATAGGTGGAAACCAATCCAAGATTTACCCGCAAACTGGGAAACACTGCAATCCAAAGAATTACCTGCCCTGGCTTCGGTTTGGAAAGAACAGGCAGAACGGCTAAAGAACTCCCGGGCCTTGCAACAGTTCAACGCTCGCTTACGCCGGGAGTGGGCCATCGAAACCGGTATTATCGAAAATTTATACACCATTGATCGGGGAACGACACAATTGCTCATCGAAAAAGGGATTTCTGCCAACTTGATCCCGCATGGTGCCACCGACAAACCGGTCGAAATCGTGGTTGCTTTTCTCCAAGACCAGGAAGAGGCCATTGAGGGGTTGTTCGATTTCGTCTCTCAACGCCGGGAACTATCCACTTCCTACATCAAACAACTTCATCAGGTGTTTACACGGCACCAGGACACAATCGCTGCGCGCAACGGCTTGGGACGAATGGTAGAAGTACGGTTGCTGAAAGGCGATTGGAAAAAGTGGCCGAACAACCCCACCCGGCCAGACGGCAGCGTTTACGAGTACTGCCCTCCTGAACAAGTGGCTTCCGAAATGGACCGCCTGCTCGACATGCACAGACGACATCAGGAGATGAACGTTTCGCCCGAAGTCGAAGCAGCCTGGATTCATCACCGGTTCACACAAATTCACCCCTTCCAGGATGGAAATGGGCGCATTGCTCGCTCACTGGCATCGCTGATCTTTTTGCGCGCCGGATGGTTTCCGCTCGTCATCCGCCGCGAGCGGCGTGAAGATTACATTCACGCTCTGGAAGCGGCTGATGCGGGCGATTTACAACCCCTGGTAGCGCTTTTTGCTAACATTCAGAAGAGAGCCTTTTTGAAGGCTTTGAGCATTTCAGAAGATGTGCTTCGAACGCGCAAACCACGCCTCGAACAGGTTATCGATGCTGCCGTTAAACGATTGCAGCACAGAGAAAAAGAGGTCCAGAAACAGTATCGCCGGGTCTTCGAAGTAGCAGGACGCCTGAAAGAGCGTGCATACGCAAAATTGTACGAAGCCGCAACCGCCATTTCAAGCGAGTTACACCGCGTCCACCGCTCGTATTATGCTGTAGCTGAGGTGAGTGATCCTTCCACAGATTATTGGTTCAAAAGCCAAATCATAGCCATCGCAAAACAGTTAGATTACTATGCAGATACACGAACGTTTCGTGCCTGGGCGCGTTTGAAAATACAAGAAGAACGGCAGGTTCAAATCGTGATTTCGTTTCATTCCTTTGGTTTCGAATTCGTGGGGATTATGGTGGCTTCTGCTTTTCTGGAATTCCGTGACAGAACAGAAGATAATGAAGTGACGGTGGAAGGGCCTTACGCGCTCACGGAGGATTTGTTCCAATTTTCATACAACGAATCCCCTCCGGTGGTAATCGATCGCTTTGAGCGATGGTTGGACGAAGTTGTCCTCATTGGATTGGATCAGTGGCGAAGACAATTGTAAGAGGTAGAAAAATGAACACTTTATCCGACGAACAACGCCAGATCATGCGCGAGGCAGTGGAGGAATTCAACGACCAGCTTGCCACCCAGAGCATCAACCTTTCGGGGCAGGCTTTCACCAACGCCCTTAAGCTCGGCTGCGGGCTGCTGGCCCTGCCACTGGCGATCGTGTTGGCGCTGACATACTTCCGCCGCACGCTGGATTTCTCTGCGGTGTTTGTGTACTCCTGTCTGGCCCTTCTGATCGCCACCGCGTTCGCCTCCCTGATCGCACGCCGCGCCAAACAGCTCGCCATTCAAGACAACTACAAGCTGGACATCAACCCCGAAATCATCAAATTTTTGCACGACAACAACTTCACCCGCCGCCAGTTCGACGAAGTCGCCAACGAGGTGCTGGAAGACGAGGCCCCTTTGCGCGAATACCTGGTCGTTCCAGAAGACAAATAGGAACACAGCCTGTGGGTGCCCCAGGTAACTTTTCGCACGCTGAACAAAACAGAAACAAACTCACATGAACGATACCGATACCCTCCCCCCTATCGAAGAATTGTCCTACGAGCAGGCCTTGCAAGAGCTGGAGTCCATCGTCGCCGCGCTGGAATCGGACGATCACCCGCTCGAAAAGGCCATCGCGCTCTACGAACGCGGCCAGGCGCTGGCACAGCACTGCACGGACCTGCTCGACAAAGCCGAACTCAAAGTACAGCAGCTTTCCGGAGACGGCTTAGAAGCCTGATAAAACCAGTTGGCGGGGTGCGGTGTCGGGGATGTTTACGCGCTACGTTGTACGGGTAGTGGTCACTGAATAAGTGATGACGGGGCGGGTTTTGTTGACACTCGTCACTATGAGCACCTGCGTAAGCTCTGCCGGAATGCCACACGCCCCTTTTGTCATTCTGAGGGAGCGCAGCGACCGAAGAATCCGAAGCGCAGCGCCCGTCGGGGCGACCGGCCGGTCGCCCTGACCCCCAATAATCATGCGTCGAACAACCGTCCCCGTCCCCGGTCGTCCGTCTCCATCTTCCTCATCATCGCGGAGATTCTTCGCTCCCGTTCGGCAGTCACTTCGCCTTCGGCTCAGTGCATAGCTCAGGGCAAGCCCGTTGGTCGCTCAGAATGACGCAAGCAACAGCAAGCATGAAGTGCGTAACTCCTGTCACTTACTTTACAACCACTACTGTTTTCCGCCTTACGTAATGCTTAAGGCGTAAGACATGCCTACCCACCCTGCCCCCCACTGAACACTGAACACTGAACACTGAACACTGAATACTGAACACTGAACACTGAACACCCCCTACCTCTCCCCCCAGTGGATGGCGACTGTTCCGAACATCATACGTTTGAAGCCAACATTCCGGAAACCGGCTGATGTCATGCGTTCGGCCAGCGTTTCGGCCCGCAGGAAGCCGGTGGTGGAATCCGGCAGGTAGGTGTAGGCTTCGGCCTCGCCGGTGATCCACCTGCCGAGCGCGGGGATGACCACGTTGAGATGAAAACGGATGAAGGGCGCCAGCAGATTGTCCGGGGGGCGGGTGGTGTCCAGGATCACGATCCGGCCGCCGGGCTTCAGGATGCGGTGCTGCTCTTCCAGCGCGCGGGTGAGATCGGCCACGTTGCGCACCAGAAAACCGGAGACCACCGCCTCGAAGCTGCCGCGGGCAAAGGGCAGATGGAGCGCGTCCGCCGCGCACCAGGGGATCGCCCCCCCGCCGGGTCGCCGCTGCCCGACGCGCATCATCTCCAGCGTGAAATCCGCGGCCAGGGGCCGGGCACCCGGCACGCGTTCGCGGATGGTGAGCGCCAAATCACCGGTGCCCGCACCCAGGTCCAGCACCCGGTCGCCGTCCGTGATCCCTGCCCGCCGGATGACTTCCTTGCGCCAGCGTACATCCTGCCCCATCGTCATCAGGCGGTTCATCAAATCGTACCGCCCGGCAATGCGGGCGAACATGTTTTGCACGTATGCAGCGCGTTCTTTTCCGCTCAGGTTAGCCATATTCGATTTGCGTCCTTCAACTTTCAACCTGCAACTCGAAACGCTGCCCCTTCAAGCCAAAAGCCAGCCAGAGCGCGCCCAGCACGAGCAGCAGAGCGGTCATGCCCCAAATCATTTGCGGGATACCGAGCTGCAAGCGGTCCATCAGGGCGCCGCCCACCGCCGCACCGAGCGCGTTCATCAGCGTGAACAGCGCGTATTCGGTGCCAAACACGCGGCCGCGGATGCGATTGGGCAATTTTTCGAGCAACAATTGGGTGGAGAACACCCACACAATGGCGACGCCAAAACCGCGCAAAAAGGCACCGAACAGCACCATGCCGAAATTCATCAGCGAGGAGACGATCAGCATTCCCACACCCGTGATCAGATAGCCCCAGGCAATGGCGACCCGCAAACGGGGTTCCTGATCACGGGTAAAGTAGCGCGCCAGGATGGGACTGACCCCGGTGCCCACCCCGACCGAGGCGTAAAACAGCCCCAGGCTGGTGCTGCCACCTTCGCCAAGGACGAACACCCGGCTGGCGATTTCGACCTGCAGGATGGAAAACATGCTGGACACCGCCAGCGCCATGGAGGCCTTTTGCACGGCCAGGATGAAAATGTGCCCATTCTGCAACAAATAGCGCATCCCGTCGAAATACTGCCGGAAAACCTGCACAGGGCCGGAGGCGGATTTGCCCATTCCTGTGCCGGTTGGGTAATTTATCCGCCAGATCAGCGCGGCCGAGACGATGAAGGTCAGCGAGTCGATGATGAAGGAGGGGGCCAGGCCCCATTGCCCGGCCACCACGCCGCCCAGCGCGGCCCCCAGCGCCAGCATGGTAGACCACGTGGTGGCGTTCAACGCGTTGGCCGCGCCCAGCTCTTGCTCGCTAACGATGTCCGGTAGAATGGCGTCTTTGGTAGGAATGAAAATCCCGCTCACCCCCAATTGCAGCGCGGTCAGCGTGTACAACAGCCACACGTCGCCCGCATCCCGCACCAGCAAGAAGCCCAGCACGATCACCGCCCGCATCAGATCAGAGACGATCAAAATGGATTTGCGGTTGAAACGGTCGGCCAGCACCCCGCCGAACGGCCCCATCAGAAATTGGGACAACATCCGCACGATGAACAACCCGCCCACCGCGAACCCCGACCGGGTCAGGGCGGCGATCAGGGTGGCGGAAGCGATCAGGTTGAACCAGTCCCCCAACAGACTGACCACCTGCCCCAGCCACAGGTTGCGGTAATCTGGATTCTGGCGGATGAGCGGCAGGTAGCCAAGGGGTTGGATGTCGGTGGTTGTTTCCACGAAAAGCTCCGGTGTGTGACCGGCAAGGATTATACCCCTGTTGGGCGGGAATCGAGAATCGGTTGAGGGGTGTAAGTTACAGGTTGAAAGCCCCCACCAGGAAAAAAGTTCCCCCACGTTCCTACGAGTTCACTCCAGGTCCCGGTATTCGGTGTCGATCACCTCATCATCATCGTCCACATCGCGCCACTGGCCCGGGATGGTGCGGTTGAGGTCGTTCAAATGTTCCTCGACCACCTCCGGCGGGCAGAGTTCGACGAACAGCGTGCCGCCAATCCAGATCACCAGCGCGTCGTCGAAGGGCCCGGGCGCCAGGTCTGGCACCAGCAAATAGAGCAGGGTGCCGATGGGCAGCAATTTGAGAATCGGGTTGACGCGCGGGTCTGCCAGCAGGCGAAAAATCAGTTTGACCCGGTTGGCGAGGTTGTTGAAGATGCCGTCGGGAGCGGGTACAACGTCTCGGGGTTTTTGGTCGCTCATTTTTGGGCCTCCAGGGGTGGCATTATACTATACGCCTGGCTGCGGGCCGGGTTGCGCGATCTTGGGCTTCGAGTAGCACGTCTGTGTTTCTATTTTTTGCCTGAATGGCGCCGCCCCTTGCGTTTGAAAACTTTCTTCCTTTTCGACCTGGGCCTGACCGTGCCTGGCGGGCGTTTGAGGGCGCGTACTTCCTCGGGGCGCAGGTGTCGCCATTCTCGCGGCTTCAAGCGGCCCAGCCGCAGTGTGCCCATGCGAACGCGGATGATACGCACCACCGGCAGGCCAATGCGCTCGCCGATCTCGCGAATCTGTCGTTTGCGGCCCTCGCGCATGATGACGCGCAGCCACGCGCCTTTACCGTATGCCGATTCAAAGCGCACCTCCGCGGGCATGGTCTGGTAGCCATCTTCCAGGACCACACCGCGCCGCCAGGTTGCCAGTTGTTCCCGGTCCGGGTGGCGGGCGACCAGCACGCGGTACTCTTTTTCGTGGCCGTACCTGGGGTGCGTCAGCCGGTTTGCCAGATCACCGTCGTTGGTCAACAGGATCAACCCCTCGCTGTCCGTATCCAGCCGGCCAACCGGAAACAGGCGGGTCTCAGACGGCACCAAATCGAGCACGGTTGGCCGCGGGTCGGGCGACTTGACCGCCGAGATCACCCCGCGCGGCTTGTAAAAGGCGATGTACTGGAGGGGTTCCGCCGCGCTGATTTTGCTCCCATCCACACGGATGTCGTCTTCAGCGGGATCGGCTTTCGTGCCGGGCACCGCGACCTGCCCGTTGACCGTCACCCGTCCCTGTTCGATCAGGGCGTCACAATGACGCCGGGAGCCGACCCCAGCGCGCGCCAGTATTTTTTGCAGGCGTTCTTTCATAGCTGTCAATTATACTCGCGCTGTGAGACACGGATCAGCAGGATTTTCAAGATCGAAAGCCCCTCCAAGTTCCCACGAACTCCCATCCCCCACTGAACACTGAATACTGAACACTGAACACTGAACACGACCAATAGACTCCTCCCCAAAATCAGTATACAATGTCCGCTGTCATGCCAACCGGCTGTCACTTTTTGGCCGCTCATTCGTTTTCACTTTCAGAACGCCGATGTCCCCCCTGTGGAGAAACACGCCTGCCGGAAACGCTCCTCTCGAAAGCGCGGAGGCGTTCTCCCAGCTATACGAACGTTCACATTTGCAAGTGTTTCGCTACATTTATGGTCTTTTGGGAGGCCCCCGCCAGGAGGTGGAAGACCTGACCGCGGAGACGTTCACCCGCGCCTGGAAGGCGCGCAGACGCTTCGAGGGCAGCGAGCAGGCCGCGCTGGGTTGGCTGCTGCGCATCGCCCGCAACCTGGTGATCGACCACAGCCGCAGGCAAAATCCGCTCTCGCTGCCTGAAGACTTCGAAAATTTACTGGTGGCCCCTGCAGGCCAGCAGCCGGAAGAGCAGGTGCTGCACCGCGAGCAAAGCCGGGTGTTGTGGAAAATGCTGCACATCCTCCCCGACCGGCAGCGTGAGATGCTGGTGCTGCGCTACATGCTCGGCTGGCGGGTCAAAGACATCGGCGAATTTCTGCAAATGCCGGAAAACACCGTCTCGGTCAACATCCGCCGCATCCTGAGCCGTCTGCGGCGGGATTGGCCGGGAGAGTAATGATGCTGTGATGGATCAAAGAAAATCTTTTGCCAAACCGGATGAGGAAGCAATCGAAACCCTGCTGCGGGCCTTCCAGCCGCGGCCGGGGGAACGGTTTTACGCGCGCATGGCCGGCGCCCCCTGGCAGGGTACCGCGGCCAGCGCGGGGGCAACACCCCGATCCGGACGCATTCGTCTGCGCCGGGCCGGGTTGGCCGCGCTGGCGTTGGTCATCGTACTGGCGATCTTCTTCACCCTGCCTCCCCTCCAGGGCACAGCCTACAACTTCTTCCAACTCTTCCGCCGCCGCGATAGCGACACCCTGCCCCTGGTGTTGCGAACCCCCTCCCCGCCCGGGCCGGACTTCTCGCTCACCATCCCCGAGGCCGAAGCCCTGGCCGGATTTCCCGTCCGCCAGGCAGAAAATCTGCCGGACGGGTTCGTGTTCAACGCCGCAGCCTACGACCCCGAACGCCAGGCCGTGATGCTCGATTACACCTCTCCGCTTGCCGGGAATTTTTTGCGCATCGTACAGATCAAAATGGACGAGAGCACATTGAACGTGGGCAGCATTGGCGCCAGCGCACCGGTCAGACTGGTGGCGTTCCAGAACGCACAAGGCGCCACCATCACTGGCGAATACGTCACCGGCGCGTGGTCGCTCCCCTCCATCAGCACCGCGCTGGAACACAGCCAGCCCAGCCTGACCGTCACCATGCAGGCCAGTTGGGACCCGCAGGCCAACATTCACATGCTGCTGTGGCAGTCCGAGGGTATACTTTACGAAATCATCCACGCCGACGCGACCGCACAGCAACTCCACCCAGACACCCTGATCCGGATCGCGGAAAGTATGCGGTAGTCAAGGAGTAGGGAGTAGGGAGTAAGAAGTAAGAAGTAAGAAGTAGGGAGTAGGGAGTAGGGCTGGCGGTACTACCAACGAACCAATCAACCACGCAACCAAGAACCAAGCAAGGACCACCCAACCAATCATGCAAACCACATCAGAACGACAACTTCAAACACGCTCTTCCTGGCTGGATCGGCCTTTGTTGAACGAGATCACAATCAATTGGGAACTGGTGATCTTCGGCCTGATCATGATTGCAGCCGTGTTTAGCCGCTTTTACAACCTCGGCGCGCGGGTGATGAGCCACGACGAAAGCCTGCACACCTACTACTCGTGGCGTCTATATCGCGGTTTTGGCTTCGAGCACACCCCGCTGATGCACGGCCCCTGGCAATTCATCGCCATCGCGTTCTCGTACTTTTTGTTTGGAGACAGCGATTTCTCGGCCCGCATCCCGGCTGTACTGACCAGTATCGCCACGGTAGCCTTCCTTTGGCAATACCGCCGCTATCTGGGGCGGGTGGGCGCGCTGATCGCGGCCGCCCTGCTGGTGATCTCGCCCTACGCCCTGTACTACGGTCGCTATGTGCGCAACGAGGCCTACGTCGGCCTGTTCGGGATCATCAGCCTGTGGGCGATTTTGCGCTACCTGGATTCCGGGGAAAACCGCTACCTGTACTACCTGACCGCCTCCATGGTGCTGCACTATACCGCCAAAGAGACCGCCTTCATCTACACCGCGCAGGCGCTGCTCTTTTTGGGTTTTTATCTGGTCAAGCGTGTCTCCTCGGTCTCCTGGCCTAACCGGGACCAGCAGCGCGCCTTTCTGACCACATTGTTGATCGCCTTTTTATTGCTCGGGTTGGCGGGCGGCGCGTTTTTGCTCTCGCGCAACCCCGGCCTGCTCACCGCAGCAGAAACCGCTGCCCCGGCTGACCCCGCTCAGGGTGCGGAGGGCGCGGAGGCCGGCCCGGAACTGGGGCTGCCTCTCTATCTGGCAGCCTTCAGCTTGTTGGCTTTTGCAGTCTCCCTCTTTTTCCTGGTCCGGGGCTACTCGCTCGAACGGCTGCGCCGGGAACGCTCCTTCGACCTGATTGTGCTGCTGATGACCCTGGTATTGCCCCAACTGGCGCCCTTTCCCGTGCGGCTGTTTGGCGGCAACCCGCTGGATTACAGCACCAACGGCATGTTGCGCACCGCCACCGTGCTGGTCCCCTTCATCGCCATCTCCATCGGGGTGGGGCTGTGGTGGAAACCGCGGGTGTGGTTGATCAACGCAGCCATCTTCTACGCTATTTTCACCGTGTTCTACACCACCATCTTCACCAACGGGCAAGGCTTCTTCACCGGCATGATCGGCTCGTTGGGTTACTGGCTGGAGCAGCAGGGCGTGCGCCGCGGCAGCCAGCCCTGGTACTACTACATCCTGGTGCAGATTCCCATTTACGAATACCTGCCCGCGCTGGGCAGCCTGCTGGCCGCGGGCATCGGCCTCCGCCGTTGGCTGTCCCCCGCCGCTCCCTCCGGCGCGGCCATGCCAGCCCAAGAGACATCCGAAAACGAAGGGCTGGACGAAGACGACGAAAACGGTTCCGGCCAGCGGCTCGCCATCCTCTTTTTCGGCTACTGGGTGGTAACCAGCCTGCTGGCCTACACCATCGCGGGCGAAAAGATGCCCTGGCTGACCTACCACATCACGCTGCCGATGATTCTGGTGACGGGCTGGATGCTGGGACGGACGGTGGAGGGCTTCGACTGGCAGGCGTTCCATGCCCGGCGGGGATGGGTAGCGGTGGCCCTGTTGCTGGTCTTCGTTCCCAGCGCGGTGGCCGCGGCCGGCTCGCTGCTCGGCCCGAACCCGCCTTTCCAGGGGCAGGAGCTGGCACAGTTACGGGCCACCAGCAACTTCGTCATCGCCCTGTTATCGGCGGTCGCCAGCGGCTGGGGGCTGTACGCAGTGCTCAAACCCTGGCCCGCAGCACAAATCGGGCGCCTGGCAACCCTGGTGGTGTTCGGCTTGCTGGCCTTGCTGACCACCCGCACCGCCATCACCGCCAATTACATCAACTACAACAACGCCACCGAATACCTGGTCTATGCCCACTCCGCCGGCCCGGTCAAAGAAGTCATGGCACAGGTCGAAGAGATCTCCCGCCGCACCACTGGCGGCCTGGGGCTGGTGGTCGCCTACGACGACGACGTCTCCTGGCCCTTCACCTGGTACCTGCGCAACTACGAAAACCAGCGCTATTACGCGGCCAACCCCACCCGCGACCTGCGTGAGGCCCCGGTCATCATCGTGGGCGACAACAACTTCGGCAAGATCGAACCCATCGTAGGCCAGGCCTATTACCGCTTCGACTACATCCGCATGTGGTGGCCCGATCAGGACTACTTCAACCTGACCTGGGAGCGCATCCGCAACGCCATCACCGACCCCCAAATGCGGGCCGCCATCTTCAACATCTGGTTCAACCGCGACTACAGCCTATACGCCGAACTCGTTGGCAAAGACATGAGCCTGGAAAAATGGAGCCCCGCCGACCTGATGCGCATGTACGTCCGCAAAGACGTGGCCGCCGAGCTTTGGGATTACGGCGTGGCGGCATCGGTAGAGGAAGTCATTGCCGACCCCTACGAGGGGAAGAGCATCCAGCTATCGCCCGACCAGTTGCTCGGCTCCCCTGGCAGCCAACCCGGCCAGTTCAACCGCCCGCGCGGGCTGGCTGTCGCACCGGACGGCAGCATCTACGTGGCCGACTCCGACAACAACCGCATTCAACACCTGACCCCCGACGGCAACGTACTGCACACCTGGGGGACGTTTGCCGACATTCTGCAAGGGGAGGCCCCTCCGGCCACCTTCAACCAGCCCTGGGACGTGGCCGTCGGCCCGGATGGCTCGGTCTACGTGGCGGATACCTGGAACCACCGCATCCAAAAATTCACCGCGGAGGGCGAATTCATCACCATGTGGGGCTTCTTCGGGCAGGGCGAGACCCCGGACGCGTTCTGGGGGCCGCGCAGCGTTGTGGTGGACGCACAGGGGCGGGTGTTCGTCTCCGACACGGGCAATAAGCGCATCGTGGTGTTCGACCCGAACGGCAACTTCATCACCCAGTTCGGTGAGCTGGGCTTCGCGCCCGGCCAGTTTAGCGAACCGGTTGGGCTGGCGCTGAGCGACGACGGCAGGCTCTACGTGGCCGACACCTGGAACCAGCGTATGCAGATCATGATACCCGACCCCAACAACCCCAACACCTATGTCCCGCTGAAGGAATGGGACATCGCCGGCTGGTACGGCCAATCGCTGGACAACAAACCCTACATCGCCGTGGACAGCGCGGCCAACCGCCTGCTGGTGGCCGACCCGGAGGGCTACCGCGTGCTGGAGTTCACCCTGGAGGGCGACTTCGTGCGCTACTGGGGCGATTACTCCACCGGCCCCGACGGGTTTGGGCTGGTTTCCGGTCTGGCCTTCGACCCGGCGGGCGGCGTGTGGGTCAGCGACGCGGCGAACAACCGCCTGTTACACTTCACCCTGCCGTAGCGGACCACTCGATCTTCACTCAACCGCAACGCGTTGCCCTACGCTTGAAAGTGTTTGCAGGCGCGCCATCTTTTTGATACACTGTGGCGTACTCCAGGCTATCGAGCGCGCCATGGCAAACCATTTCGGGCAATATCCCATCGATTCACTCACGGGCGTATACGACCGCACCATTCTCAAAGACGCGCTGGACGCCCTGCTCGACTGTGCCCGGCAACAGCGGGAAAGCGTGGCCCTGCTGCTGCTGGATGTGGACAATTTCAAGTCCATCAACGACGCATTCGGACACGCGCGCGGAGACCAGGTGCTGCGCGAGCTGGCTACCCGGCTGCGTGGGCTTTCCCGCGAGAACGATCTGGTGGTGCGCTACGGGGGAGATGAATTCATCCTGATTTTGCCCAAAACGAAAAAAACCCAGGCACAGCGAATCGCCCAGCGTCTTCTGGAAGGTGTTCGGAAACCCCCTTTCCAGGGGGACACACCGCTCTCCGTGAGCATCAGCATCGGTGTGGCCGCGTTTCCCGAAGACGGCGAAACGCCCGAAGACCTGTTCGACTGTGCTGATCGGCGCCATTACACGGCCAAACGCATCGGACGGGGGCGCGTGGTTGCCAACGATCCCTTATCGCTCGACACGCTCGAATTCGACAATTTCCAACGACTGATCGAGCGCGCCCAGCAACTCGAGGCCCTCTACCGTTTTCTCGGTGACCTCTCCGAACAACAACGCGGCGTTTTCACCATCTCCGGGCCGCCGGGAGTGGGCAAAGCGCGGTTTCTGATCGAAGCAGAAAAAGCCGGGCAGCTTTTGGGATACACGATCATCCCAATACGCGGTCTGCCCGGGCTGCGTACCCGGGTCTATGGCGCGTTGTTCGAATCTTTACAGTCACTTCCAAAGCTGAATTCCCTCCCCACCAGCGCGCAGGAGATCACCGCAGCCATCGAGCAATTGGCGTGCAGAACAGGACAAAACGCCCTGCTGTTCACCATTGATAACCTGCCCGAAATAGACCACGCCACCATTCACCTGTTGCAAGAGATACTGGCCTCCCCCAACATTGAGACCATTGGCCTGATAAACACCACCAATGCCGAAGGATATGTCCGCAGCGTTCCCTTTGAAACCTCGCTTACGGAAAGCGTGCGCCTCGAACCGCTCTCCGCCGAGGGGGTACACATTTTCTTGCGCAACGTGCTGAAATGGGAGCCGCCCAAGCAATTCTCGCATTGGATGTCCGAGAGAACGGGAGGCCTCCCCGCGCATATCCAAAAAGAATTGTCCGCCTTGGTCGAAGATCAATGGCTGCAAAAAACCGGCGATGGTTGGGAACTTCATCCCCAGTATGCCCACCTGCCCCCTCTGAAAGACTCGCTGCCGCCGGTCAACCTGCCGGTTCCCTCCAACAGCTTCGTGGGACGCGTTCAAGCGCTACAACAGATCAAAGCCTCGCTCGAAACGCAGCGATTGATCACGATTGTCGGGCCTGGCGGCATCGGGAAGACCCGCCTGGGCATTCAAGTGGCCGCCGAAATGAGTGAGCGTTTCTCGGATGGCGTTTTTTTCGTACCGCTGGCTTCTGTTCCCGGGCCAGAGCACCTCGAAGCCGCTATTACCAGCAGCCTCCAACTCGCCTTTTCCGGCACCGAGCCACTGCGTGAACAATTGTTGGCTGCACTGCGCCCGCGTGAAATGTTGATCGTGATGGACAACTTCGAGCACCTGCTCGATGGGGTCGAACTGTTGGTGGAGATTTTGCGCCATGCCCCGCGCATACACATGATTGTTACCTCGCGAGAGCGTCTCAACCTGCTTGCCGAACAGGTTTTCGAGCTGCAGGGGCTGGATTACCCCGCGGAGGAGAACCATTTGGAATCCCTCGAGCAATTCAGCGCGGCACATCTTTTTTTGTTGCGGATGCGGCGCAACGCGTCCGTGTTCAGCAATGCCGGCTGCGAGGCAAGCATCATAGCGCGTATCTGCCGGTTGGTGGGCGGGATGCCGCTGGGAATTGAGCTGGCCGCTGCGTGGACCGGCGTGCTCTCCTGCCATCAAATTTTGGAACAACTCGAAACCAACCTGGATTTTTTCGGCGCAAGCGAGGTGCCCACCCTGTTCTACGAAGGGCCGCACAGCGTACGTGCGGTGTTCGATTATTTTTGGAACCTGCTCTCTGAGGATGAGCAGCGCGTTGTCCGGCAATTATCCGTGTTCCGGGGCGGGTTTACCTCCCAGGCCGCTGGCGAGGTCGCGGGCGCATCCTTGTTCTTCCTCTCGGCTCTGGTAGACCGCTCTTTTTTGTACATCGAGAGTGGTGGAAAATTCACCTTACACGAATTGTTGCTGCAATACGCGGGCGAAAAGCTGGCACAGCACCCGGAGGACCTGCAAACAACCCGCCGCGCACACGCCCGATATTTTTCATCTCTGCTGGCAAAACAAATTTCGGAACTGCAAAGCCCTCGCCAGCTACAGGCTGCGGCCACTATCGAAGCCGAAATAGACAACATCCGCGCTGCCTGGGAATGGACAGCCAGACACGGGGAATTTGCCTGCTTCGCGCAAGGGCTGGACACACTTTGCCTGTTCTATGATATGCGCAACCGTTTTCAGGAAGGCCGCGAGCTGTTTGACTGGGCACTGAATATCCTGCAATCTGACAACCAGCAGGCATGGCTGTGGGCCAGGGTGGCCGCGCGCAGCGCGTTCTTCCACCGCAGGCTGGGGAATTTCAAACACAGCTACGAGCTGTTAGAAAGTGCCATCGAGATCGCCCGGCAACACCACGATAGACGCCTGCTGGCTTTTGCCAACGGGCAAAAAGGGTATGTGTTGATGCGTCTGGGAGACCTGCTCGAAGCCAAAAAAGTGTTACAGGAATCCTTGCAGCTCTGGTACGAATTGGGAGACATCTGGTGGCAGGCAATCACCAACAGTTACCTGGGCATGGTGACGGAAACCAACCACGAATACCAGTTTGCCCAAACCTGTTACTACGAAGGAATGGCAAAATTCGAGCAATTGGGCGACCAGAGGGGCGTGGCCTTCATTAAAAACAATCTGGGCATTGCCCTGGAATTGAGCGGCGACATCGAGCAAGCCCAAACCCTGTACCTCGAGAGCCTGGAGGTTTTTCGTTCCCTGGGGGAATCCTGGGCCATGATATTGCCGCTCTCCAATCTGGGGGATGTCGCGGTCAAGCTGCAAGACTACCAGGCCGCGCGCACGCACTATCAAGAAGCATTGCGCCTGGCGCTGGAATTGCAGACCGCATCCAAGATCATGATGCTCTTTTACAGTTTTGCAGAATTACTGGTCGCAGAGGGGCGGATCAACGAGGCGCAAGAAATTCTGCTGCTCACCCATCGCCATCCCAAAACGGATGCTATTTTCCGGAAACGTACCAGGACATTGGCCGGTAAGATTGGCCTGTCCCTACCGGAACAGCCCACTTCGCCGCCAGACCATAAGGAAGTTCAAGCCCTGGCACGCCGCCTTTTGCGCCTTTAGCCTTGTGTACTTTTCCAAACCCGGATCATCTCCCTGGATTGTAAGAAAGTCGTAACCAGAGTGAGGTATGATTAGGATCGCAGGAAGTAGGGAGTAGGGAGTAAGGAGTAGGGAGTAAGGAGTAGGAAGTAAGGAGTAGGAAGTAAGGAGTAGGAAGGTCGTGAGGCGTAAAGCGTAATTACCCAATTACCCAATTACCCAGTTACCCAATTACCTATCCCCATCCCCATCCCCAACCCCATCCCCCCATGCCCACCATCCTTGTCGTCGATGACGAAGCTACCATCCGTGAAGTGGTCTGCCGCTACTTGCAGCGTGAAGGCTTCCGCGTGCTCGAAGCCGCGGACG
>Ga0256830_1000863_pt1 | contig 22414 bp, 19 predicted proteins | sample 128326metaG_FD_190537 | JGI IMG/M metagenome (GOLD analysis project Ga0256830, IMG submission 190537) | Hydrothermal vent microbial communities from Lau Basin, Pacific Ocean - 128-326 | ecosystem: Environmental > Aquatic > Marine > Hydrothermal vents | place: Pacific Ocean: Lau Basin | collected... | reverse complement strand
TTGTTCTCTATATCTATTATTTCTCTAATATTCTCCAGGAACCATGGGTCTATACTGGTCAGCTGGTAAATTTCTCGTGTGTTCAAACCAGCCATATAAGCGTAGCGCAGGTAAAATATCCTTTCCGAATGGGGAATCTTGAGCTTCTCCCGGATAAAATCAGCATCGAATGGAGGGTTTAAAAAGTCCTTACCGTCCGCTCCCAGCCCCATTCTTCCCTGCTCCAGGCTTCTCAGGGCTTTTTGCAGAGCTTCCTTGAAATTTCTACCGATAGCCATGGCTTCTCCCACAGACTTCATCGTAGTGTTAAGGGTTTTATCGGCATCAGGGAATTTCTCAAAGTCCCAGCGAGGAATTTTCACTACGCAGTAATCAATGGTAGGTTCAAAGCAGGCAGGTGTTTTTTGTGTTATATCGTTGGGTATTTCATCCAGGGTGTATCCTACGGCCAGTTTGGCGGCGAATTTTGCGATAGGAAAGCCCGTGGCTTTGGAAGCAAGCGCAGAGGAGCGGGAAACCCGTGGATTCATTTCAATCACTACCATTTCCCCGGTTCCGGGATGAACAGCAAACTGTATATTTGAACCGCCTGTTTCCACTCCTATTTCCCGGATTATGGCAATAGCTGCGTCTCTCATCCTCTGGTATTCTCTGTCTGTAAGTGTCTGTGCCGGGGCCACGGTTATGGAATCTCCTGTATGGATTCCCATGGGATCAAAATTTTCAATGGAACAGATAATTACCACGTTATCTTTCAAATCCCTCATCACTTCAAGTTCGAATTCTTTCCATCCCAGCACCGATTCTTCTACCAGAACTTCACCCACTAAACTGTATTCAATACCCCTGGCCACCAAATTGCTGAGTTCCTCCCTGTTGTAAACGATTCCTCCTCCTGTCCCGGCCAGAGTATAGGAAGGACGAATAATGAAAGGGTAACTTTTCCCTTTGACCCAGTTTAGTGCTTCTTCCACGCTCTTTACATAGGTGCTATCCGGCACTTTCAATCCTATGTTCCACATGCTCTCTTTAAACAGGTCTCTTTCCTCGGCCTTCCTGATAGCCTCAAATTTCGCTCCGATAAGTTCCACTCCGTATTTGTCCAGAATTCCTTCCCGTGAAAGAAGGATAGCAAGGTTAAGCCCGGTTTGTCCTCCCATTGTGGGAAGGCAGGCATCCGGCCGCTCACGGATAATTATTTTTTCTAGAACTTCTGGCGTTAAAGGCTCGATATATGTCCTGTCTGCCATCCGAGGGTCGGTCATTATAGTAGCTGGATTGGAGTTAACCAGAATGACTTGATAGCCTTCTTCTCGCAGGGCTTTACATGCCTGGGAACCTGAGTAATCAAATTCACAGGCCTGGCCTATGACGATAGGACCTGGCCCAATTATAAGAATCTTCTTTAAATCCGTCCTTTTAGGCATAATCTTACTTGCAAAACCTTGAATTTAAAATGTGAATCAACTGCAATCTTCTTTAAAATGTCCAGGGATAATCTTCTTTTATTACCACATTTTTTAGTGCCTTTTCTTTATCGCCTTCCTGTAAAAAGTAGGAATCTTCCTCTTTGTGCTCTCCGGAGAACTCAAAGATTACGGCGTCTTCTTCCAGGGCAGTAAATTTATGCTTTTTTCCCTGTTCCATCACTAACACATCTCCCGGTTTCATCAGCACTTTTTCCCCGTCCACTTCCATTTCCACCTTTCCCTTCCAGATGAAAAATGTCTCGTGTTTATCCTTGTGGTAATGCAGCGGGCAGGTATAACCTTTTTTAAGATAAAGAATCTTCCCGCAGTACTGGGGTATATTTACAATCCAGTACTCTGTCATGCCAATCTGAGTCCTGTCTACCATAAGGGGTTTTTTTAACTCTACCATTTTAAACCTCCTATATCATGTCAATAAATCTCTGGAAAAGATACCTGGAGTCATGAGGCCCAGGTCCTGCCTCGGGATGATACTGAATGGAAAAAAGAGGGTATTTTTTGTGTCGAATGCCCTCCAGAGTACGGTCATTTAAATTTACATGGGTAAGTTCGACCTCTTCTTCTGGCAAACTCCCTATATCAACACAAAAACCATGGTTTTGTGTGGTAATCTCTACTTTCCTGCTTTTCAAATCCATTACCGGATGATTACCGCCGTGATGCCCGAACTTTAATTTAAATGTAGTTCCACCCAGTGCCTGTCCCAGTATCTGATGCCCAAAACAAATACCGAAGAGAGGAAGATTAGAAATAAGTTTCCTTACTGTTTCTACAATATAGGGCACTGCCGAAGGATCTCCCGGACCGTTAGAAATGAGCACTCCGGAAGGGTTAAAGGCGAGAATTTCCTCCGCAGAGCAGGAAGCAGGTACTACTATAACTTCACAGGCAAAACTTCTCAAAATTCTCAGGATGTTGTATTTAACACCGCAATCAATTATTACTACCTTTTTACCGGTTTTATCTCCCAGGATTATTGGATTTCCCTGCTCGTCTTTCAAAGGCTCATTCCACGCGTAGTGTTCCCTGCAGGTAACTTCCTTAACCAGGTCAACCCCAACGATGGAAGGGAATTCTTTTACCTTTTTAACCAGTCTTTTGATATCACCGTCCAGGCTGGAAATGCACCCCTTCATTGCTCCCTGCAACCTGATGTGCCTGGTTAACGCTCTGGTATCTATGCCTTCTATTCCGATAACTCCGTATTCCTGAAGATATTCCTCCAGCCCTTTTTCTGCCCGCCAGCTGGAAAAAATTCTTGACTTTTCTCTGATAACAAACCCCTCCACCCAGACTTTTTTTGATTCCACATCCTGCGAGTTTACTCCGTAATTCCCGATGAGAGGGTTGGTCATAGTAACGATTTGCCCTTTGTAGGAAGGATCGGTAAGAACTTCCTGGTAACCGGTTAGGGAAGTATTGAAAACTATTTCCCCGAAGTTTTCCCCCTCTGCCCCGAAATGCTTCCCCTCCAGACAGAACCCATCCTCCAGGACCAGGAAAGCTTTTGACATCTCCCAGGCATTCTACGGCAAAACAAGAAATTGGTCAATATATTTAATTTCTCTGCGGGAAATCCCTTACTCCTGGCAACCGGCTTACCGATATTGCATCGGGATGTTATTCGGTAATCCTCCCTGCTTCTCTTTTGTCATTCCCGCGAAAGCGGGAATCCATCCCCTCGCTACTCACTACCCGCTACTCACTACTGTTCACTATTTACTGCTTCCCCAGTCTAAAGTCTATGGTCTAAGGTCTAAAATCCTGGATACCTGCTTCCGCAGGCATGACATACAGGCTGGGCATTGGAACAAGCTCTTATTTCTAAAACCAAGAAACCAGGATACTAACTTACTGCTTCCTCACTATTTACTGTTTACTACTGCTGGCTACTCTTGAGATGTCCCGGTAGAATTTCAGGATATTATCAGCCAAGTTTTATGCTACTATATAGAAGTAGGAATTATTTGTAAGGAGGAGAATCTTATTCATTTTAGCCTTCTCCGGGAAGAGAGTAACAATCTTCCGTATTTATCTCCGGGGCGTGCTGCACCTCCGGGTAAACTGAAACTAAGTCTCCTCGCAATAAATAAGTATTCAAGGAGGGAAGATGAGAAAGGTAGTTGTTCCGATTCTGGTGGTGATTATTTTGGGTGCATCTTTTATCCTGGTAGCAAACATAATTTCCAATACGGCTGTGGCTATCAAGAATAAGGGATTCGTAACCGTGAAAGGCTTTGCCAGGCAAAAGATAACCTCTGATCTTGCTGTATTTAAAGCAACCCTGGTTCAGGAAAACAAGGACCTGAAAGCATGTTATGAAAAGCTTATTGATGATAGGGGAAAAGTGGAGGATTTCCTTGAGAAGCTCGGATTTTCGCAAGAAAGAATAAAATTATACCCTGTACAAATAAAAGAGATTTACAAGAGAAATGAAAGAGGCTATAAGACGGAAAAACTTTCCGGTTACAGGTTAACTCAGAATATTGAAATCGAGAGCAAAAATGTAAATAAAATAGAAAAATTATCCATTGAAATAGCCGGAGTTATGAATGAGGGGGTAAAGATGTTCGTTGCTCCCCCTGAATATATTTATACTAAACTTGATGATTTGAAAGTAGAAATGATTGGCAAGGCCACGGCTAATGCCAAGGAACGTGCTGAAACCATAGCAAAGAAGGGGAGGTTCAGATTGGGGCCAATAGCGTCAGTTAGAGTAGGCATATTCCAAATAACTCCCGTGCATTCCACAGATATTTCCGGCTATGGAATAAATGATACAACCAGCATTGAAAAAGAAATAAAAAGTGTGGTAGAAATAAAATATTTTGTGAAATAATTCAGAAAAGTTGCAAGTCCTGACATGCGTCGTGAGTTCTGCTTATTCCCTCACTACCCACTACTTTCTCAACATTCACTACTTACTGTTCACTGTTCACTATCTCTTTGTCTATAGTCTATGGTCCAAAGTCTACAGTCTATAGTCTAAATCTATGGTCTAAAGTCTTTCCTGCTTCCCTTGCTATCCGCTATTTTATATTATAAACTGCCCGTGCATTTGTAAAAGCAAGGGAGAGTATGGTATTCTTTAAGAGATATCTCTTGCCAGATTCGGAGCATTTTATGATTAATATTTATATTACCCAACAGGAGAAATTACAGGAAATAGAAGAAATTGAAAAGGGCTGCTGGATAAATATAGTACAGCCGAAGAGCGAGGAATTGGAGGATATCAGCCGCAAATTAGATGTTCCCGTGGAATTTCTCACCTATCCCCTGGATGTTGACGAAAGGTCACGTATTGATACGGAGGACGGCTGTACACTTATCATCCTTCGCATACCCATTTACGAAGAAGCGAATGAAGAGGTGCAATATACTACCCTTCCCCTAGGTATTATCATAAAAGATGAAGTCATTGTTACTATTTCCAACCAGGAAAATGAAGTTGCTTCCTACTTTTTGCGAAAGCAGGTAAGGGGCTTTTTCACCCAGAAGAGAAGCAGGTTTGTACTGCAAATGTTCCGTTTTACCGCATTAGCCTATCTTAACCACCTTAAAGTAATTAACCGCAGGACGAGCTCGGTAGAAACCGAACTGCACAAATCATTAAGAAACGAAGAACTTATCAAATTGCTCAACCTGGAAAAGGGATTGGTCTACTTCACCACTTCCCTGAGAGGAAACGAAATAATGATGGAAAGGTTGCAGAGAATGAATATACTGCCTATGTACGAAGAAGACAAGGAACTCCTGGAAGATGTAATAATTGAGAACAGGCAGGCAATAGATATGGCTAACATATACTCAAACATTTTAAGCAGTATGATGGATGCTTTTGCTTCTGTTATCTCTAATAACCTCAATATAGTGATGAAATTCCTGACTTCTATCACCATAATTCTCATGCTTCCTACCCTGGTAGCCAGTATTTATGGCATGAATATAAAATTACCGTTCCAGGAGTCTCCCCATGCTTTTCTTATCACCATGGTAATTTCCTTTGCGCTTTCCTTCGCAGGTATTGTTGCGTTTATAAGGAGAAAATGGTTTTAAATGATTAGATTGTTCAAGTTGATAATTTTCCTGGGTGTGGTACTTTTTATTGTTTCACTTATCCCTTCTTCCATAGACTGGGCAGAAGGTGTTATAGACCGGTATCAGGATAAGCCCTGGGCAGCCACGGCTTACTACCAGCTGGGCAATCATGCTTACCGTGTTTTGCAATTTGATAGGGCATTGGAAATTTATAAAAAAGCTTTAAGAAAGGACCCCGAGCATGTTATTGCACCTATTGCCAGATTCAGGATAGGGGTATGTTACGAGAGACAGAAAAAGTACAGAGAAGCAATACGTGCGTATGAAGGATTTATCCGGAAAGACCCCAGGCATTATCTCGTTCCCCAGGCAAAGAACAAAATTAAGACACTAAAAGAACTCAACCGGGACTGACCGTCCCGAGGCAAAAATGTCCCCGGCTGCAATTGGCGCTTCACTCAGGAATTCTGCCTCTGAACCCCGCTTTGCCGGCGTCTGCCTCTGTGTAGATGCAGGCTAAATACCAGGAAAATAATGAATACCTGAAGAAAGACAAACCAGTCGCCGAAACGGGCATAAAGTGTTTTCCTGTAACTGGGGGCAATGGTGATTTTTTGCCCGCCTGTTTCTTTTAATAGGGAAATTATTTTCCCCTTTGCATTAACTCCTCCGCTGACTCCCATATTAGAAACCTGTACCAATGGTTTGGAAAATTCTGCTGCTCGCATTACCGAGTGAGAAAAATGTTGCCAGGCCGCAGCTTTGCTTTTAAAAGAGGAGTCATCTGTAATCACCACCCAGAAACCCGGAGAGGAAAATTTTCTGGCAAATTGGGGGAAAATATTTTCAAAACAAATCAGGGTAGCAAATTTAGTGTTTTTAACCTGGAAGAGGTTGAAATCTTTCCCCGGAGAAAAATTACCTACTCCTTTTGCCACTCTTTTCAGAAAAGGGAAGAATCTTTTTAAGGGGAGATATTCCCCGAACGGGACAAGTTTAATCTTGCGGTACATGCTCTCTATCCCATCTCCATCTATTAAGAAAACTGAATTGTAAAGGTGTCCTTCTTCTTTGGAAAGAATTCCCATAAGAAGCGGTGCCTTGATACGATTACTCAGGTTCGTAATACTACGGAGCATTTTTTCATCCTGGTTGATTATAGTGGGAATAGCTGACTCGGGCAGTATTATTAAATCTGCATCTTTCAAAGAGTAAGCAGAGCAGGCGTAGTAGGAAAAAATCTTTTCTTTACTATCCTTTTGCCATTTTTCTTCCTGAGAGAAATTTCCCCCTATTATTCCGAGAGAAATACTTCCTTTTTTTTCTGCTGAGTTAGAACCTAAGAAGAGGAAAACCAGGGGAAGTGTTAAGGCTACTACCAGGTATTTTTTCTCCTTTTTCCTTATATAGAGATAAAGAAGCAAGTTAAATAGAAGGAGGATATAACTCAACCCGTAAAAACCAGTAAAGGGCAGAATGCGTAAGAAGTAGGGATAGAGAAACTGGGTGTTGGCCAGCGGAGACCAGGGAAACCCGGTAAATAGATATGCCCTTATCCACTCCAGCACTATCCAGAAAGAGGGGAGAAGTAATGAGTAAGTTAGTTTTTTCACCAACAGGCCAAATAGAGCAAAGTAGAGGGAAAGATAAAATATAAGGACAACTGTCCCCAGCCGGGTTATATTTGTCAGCCACCATAGATGGAGAGAGTAGAAGACATAGCCTGAAAACAAGGAATAAAAGAATGCTTCCTTGCTACTCTTGTTCTCCAATCCCCAGAAAAAAGGGATAAATGCTATCCAGCCTATAAATCCTGCATTTATTGGTGGGTAAGACAAAAAGAGAAGAATGGGGAAAATAAGAAATGGGAATGCTGTTTTCTTCATAACTTTATCTTGGGATTCTCCGGTGTATTCCCGGGGGGGCAGGATGGCGCAATCGCTAAATGCGGGTTAAGGGAATTCTCCCCATGGGACATTGTAACTGAGAAACTTAAAATTTCTTGGCTTTGCTTTCTGTCTTGAGAGGTAATCCCCAGAGGGTAATAAACCCTTTTGCTGCAGAATGCTCAAAAACATCTTCTTCAGAATAAGTGGCTAAACCTACATTGTAAAGAGAATGAGGAGAAGTCCTTCCTACCACGTTAACCTGTCCTGGCGCAAGTTTCACCTTTGCCTTGCCGGTAAGGTGAGCAGATAATTTTTCCACGAAGGCATCCAGAGCCTTTCTCAGGGTAGAGAACCACCAGCCGTAATAAATCAGTTCGGCGTACTTGGAGGAAATTAAATTCTTGAAGTTTCTGCTTTCCCTGTCCAGGATGAGAGATTCCAGTGCTTCCCTGACAGAATGGAGTATTACTGCGGCAGGAGCTTCGTATATCTCCCGGGATTTAATGCCCACCAACCTATCCTCTACCATGTCAATCCTGCCGATTCCATACCTTGCTCCCTGCTCATTCAGGTAATTAACCAATTCTGCAGGAGGCATTCTCCTGTTATTTATGCTTACTGGGATACCTTTTTCAAATTCCATCTCCAGGTATTGGGGAGAGTCAGGTGCTTTTTCCGGGGAGGAAGTTATCTGGTAAGCATCTTCCGGGGGCTCTTTCCAGGGATCCTCTAATGCTCCGCATTCTATACTTATCCCCCAGAGATTCCGGTCAATGCTGTAAGGAGTCTTTTTACTGATTTCCACCGGTATGTTATTTCTCTTTGCATACTCAATCTCCTCCTCCCGGGAAAGAAATTCCCATTCCCTGGCAGGTGCAATGACTTTGAGTTCAGGAGACAGAGCCATGAAAGTTAATTCAAATCTTACCTGGTCATTTCCTTTTCCCGTACATCCGTGTGCTACAGCTTCTGCTTTTTCTTTCTTCGCTACCTCAACCATCTTCTTGGCAATAAGAGGTCTGCCGAGAGCAGTTGCTAAGGGATATTTGCCCTGGTAAAGTGCACCAGCTTTGAGTGCAGGAAACACATACTCCTGCAAAAATTCTTCTCTGGCATCTTCTACATAGGCTTTTACTGCTCCTGTTTTCACTGCTTTATCTTTTACTTCCTGGAGATTTATGCCCTGCCCCAGGTCAGCAGTGTAAGTAATAACTTCAGCCTGGTATTTTTCCTTTATCCATTTGACTGCAACAGAGGTATCCAGTCCTCCTGAATAAGCAAGAACAACTTTCATTTTTTTCTCTCCTGTAATTCCTAATACTATCATAAACACCCTTACTTTTCAGCCTGTTTTAATGTGAGGCCGGGGCGAATCTTCTCCTTCCCGGGGAAAAACTCTTTAATTTATCTGTTGTTTCCAGTAAAATCAATGTATGCTCATGATTCCCCGCGGATTCAAATTTTCCGGCATCTCCTGTGGTATCAAAGACAAAGGAAGGAAAGATTTAGCTTTAATTTATGCCACACACCCCTGTGTAGCGTGTGGTATGTTTACCCAGAACAAATTCAAGGCTTATCCCGTACTTATAGATATTGCAAGGTTAAAAAAAGGAGAAGCCCAGGTAATCCTGGCAAATAGCGGGTGTGCCAATGCTCTTACCGGCAAGAAAGGGGAAGAAGATGCCCTGGAAATTTCCCGTGAGCTGTCCGTTCTGCTGGATGTCAAAGAATCCCACCTGCTTTTAGCTTCTACGGGGGTGATTGGTGAAAGGCTACCGGTAGAGAAAATAAATAAAAATCTTCCCCTGCTAATAGAGCAACTTGAGGAAGGGGGGATAGCAGATGCGGCAGAAGCTATTATGACTACAGATACCTTCCCCAAGATTTATTTTATAGAAACTAAGATAAAAGAAAGGGGTAAGAAATCAATCAGGGTAGGGGGGATAGCTAAAGGCGCAGGGATGATTTCTCCCCAGCTGGCTACGATGTTATGTTTTCTGTTTACTGATGCATGCATTGAGAGGGAAGCTCTCAAGGAATCTTTAAGAATTGCTGTAGAGCATTCCTTCAATAGAATCCTGGTGGACGGAGATATGTCTACTAACGATACCGTTGTAGCATTAGCCAGCGGCCTGGCCAGGAATCCGCGTATAAAGATGGGCTCTGACAACTTTTCTCTTTTTACTGAGTCTCTTAGCGAAGTTGCCAGGGAATTGGCCAAGATGATAGCAAAAGATGGAGAAGGAGCTACGAAATTGATAGAAATCAGGGTAAATGGTGCCTGGGACGAGAAAGATGCTCACCGGGCTGCTCGTTCTATTGCACGTTCTCCTTTAGTAAAAACTGCTATCTACGGGGAAGATCCTAACTGGGGAAGAATCCTTTGCGCGCTGGGCCAGGTAAAAGTAAAATTCAACCCGCACCGGGTAACATTAAAAATTCAGGGGATAAAAGTTTTTGAAAACCTTGCCCCGGTAATAAACGACAGGCAAGAACTAATCAATAAACTGCAGGAGAAAAAAATACTCCTGGAGGTGGACCTTCGGCACGGAGACCACCGCACTGTTTTCTGGACCTGTGACCTTACAGAGGAATATGTGAAGATAAATGCACATTACCATACCTGAATTTGTGGTAGAATGAAAAGATAGAGAAATGGGTATAGAAATTGCAGGTAGCAAGTGTTGGGTATTGCCTGGTATTAGGTTTTTCAATTTAGAAACGAAAGCGGCTAAATCGCTTAGTGCGAGGAGGTGAAATTATGAAAAAAAAGGGATTTACCCTGTTGGAGTTAATCACCGTCATTGCTATTATGGGGGTTCTGGCAGCCATTCTTTTGCCTTCTTTGAATCAGGCAAGAAAGAGGGCAAGGATTGCCAAGGCGAAGACAGAAATGAATAATTTAAGGGTAGCTCTGATGACCTATTATGCTGATTTTGGCGGATATCCGAGCAATTACGACCTTCCTCGTACAATTGTAACAGCTAACGATAACGCTGATTCTTCTCTGAGAAACGGGCTGCAAAAGCTTGTGGACGAAGGTTATTTTTCCCTGGGTAGTGCACCAAAAGATCCTTTTAACTTCTCCAATCCTTACCGCTATTATTCCAATATTGATTTTCCGGGAGGTTCAGCTGATGCCCCACTGGCTGACTCCTGGATTATGTTTTCCGTGGGCCCGGATGGTACTGACAATGGAGCAAATAACTTCGTGAATGCGTATTCTGACTATAGTTCCTCCTCACCCTCTGATAATATTTACCTTACCGGGCCTTAATGGGTAAATGTCGACACGTGACATGAAAATAGACATGAGAGTAAGGGGATTATTTGTAAGAAATTATATCGATCTAAGAAATGTGCGCCATAGAACAGTCAAGGGCGTAGTTTATATTTCCGGTAAACTGTTTTATTTACGGGATGGAAAACCTGTCCATTCCTACGAAGTATCTCGCCTGGAAAGAGAAATCCACAAAATTGGCGAAGTAGAAGATGTGGTGTGGAACATTCATCAGGGAGAGGCTTAAACAGAAAAGAATTTATCGCATTTCCTTCTCTTCTTTTTCTATGGTTTAAGTAATTAAATCTGATTTTATGGTAAAATAGACAGGCAATGGCGGCGTAGCCAAGTGGAAAGGCAGCGGCCTGCAAAGCCGCGATACCCCGGTTCAAATCCGGGCGCCGCCTCTCCCTCAGAACGACAAGCGGAGTTCGAGGAGATTAGAGGCAGGGGGGGTGGATTTGGAGCGACAGAGTCGCTTGGATAGTTGCCGGGGTGGCGGAAGTTGGCAGACGCAAGGGACTTAAAATCCCTCGTTCCGTGACGGAACGTGCCGGTTCAAATCCGGCCCTCGGCACGGGCGGTTAGCTCAGATGGTTAGAGTGTCACGTTGACATCGTGAAGGTCACTGGTTCGAATCCAGTACCGCCCACCAGCCATTCTGATTCGGGCGATTAGCTCAGTGGGAGAGCGCCTGCTTCACACGCAGGAGGTCAGAGGTTCAAACCCTCTATCGCCCACTAATTTAAGTGAGTAAGATGGATAGCAAAAACTGGGAAGTAAGGGATGTAGGTATTTGCAGAGGAGTTGCTTACCTATTTGTTCTTTGGGCAGTTAGCTCAGTGGGAGAGCGTTCCGACTTCACGTCGGAAAGGTCAGAGGTTCAAACCCTCTATCGCCCACAAAATAGGTTAGGGGAACATTCCGACTTTGGGTTGGAAAGGTCAGAGGCACCTGTAAATTCTGCAAAATTTAATTTGTAGTAAGGGATGAAAAGTATGTTGAAAGAGTAATAGATGGATTTAGAAACGTTAAGGCATTCTGCTTCTCATATCCTGGCACAAGCAGTAAAAAGACTTTACCCTGAGGTCCGTCTGGGGATCGGCCCTGCTGTAAAAAACGGGTTTTACTATGACTTTGATTCACCTCAGCCGTTTACTCCTGAAGACCTGAAAAAAATTGAGAAGGAAATGAGAAAGATTGTAAAGGATAACTATCGGTTTGAAAAGCTGAGTGTAAGCAAAGAAGAAGCAGAGAGAGTTTTTAAGGAGAAAGGGGAAAATTACAAGCTCGAATTACTCAAAGAAATTCCAGATAACAGCGTTACTCTTTACCGCGATGGAGAATTTACTGATTTATGTAAAGGGCCTCATGTGGAAAGTACAGGAGAGGTAAAGTATTTCAAGTTGCTTTCAGTGGCAGGTGCTTACTGGAGGGGAAGTGAAAATAATCCCATGTTGCAAAGAATCTATGGTACTGCCTTTTCTGAAAAAGACGAACTGGATGCTTATTTAAAAAAACTTGAGGAAGCCAAGAAACGAGACCACCGCCTGGTGGGAAAAGAGCTGGACCTCTTCAGTACGGAGGAAGAAGCCGGGAGCGGGCTTATATTCTGGCATCCCAGGGGAGCTGTTATTCGCAGGGAAATAGAAGAGTTCTGGTATGAGGAACATCGTAAAAGGGGCTACCAGATAGTTTATACTCCCCATATTCTAAAAAAAGACCTGTGGGTAAGGAGCGGACATTGGGATTTTTATCGTGAAAACATGTTTCCGCCCATGGAATTACCCGAGGCTACCTATCAGCTGAAACCTATGAATTGCCCGGGACATATCCTCATATACAAAAGCAAAATGAGAAGTTACCGTGACCTACCTTTGAGACTGGCTGAAATGGGGACAGTATATAGGTACGAAAAAAGTGGAGTGCTGCATGGCATGCTGCGGGTAAGGGGCTTTACCCAGGATGATGCGCACATATTCTGTACCCCCTGGCAGGTAAAGGAAGAGATAAAAGGTGTCATTGAGTTTGTCGATTATATGATGGGAGTATTTAATTTTCCTTATCGGGCATTTCTTTCTACCCGGCCGGATAAATTTACCGGGAGTATCCAGGACTGGGAAAGGGCAGAGTCAGCACTCAGAGAAGTGTTGCAGGAACGGGGAATAGAATTCGAGGTAGAGGAAGGGGAAGGGGTATTTTACGGTCCCAAGATAGACATCAAAATGGAAGATGCTCTGGGAAGATTATGGCAGGGGCCCACGGTTCAGTTTGATTTCAATCTTCCCCGCAGGTTCGATGTAACCTACATAAATAAAGACAACAAGGCAGAGTATGTAATAATGATACACCGGGTGGTACTGGGTGCCATGGAAAGATTTGTGGGGACACTGCTTGAATTTTACGGGGGTGATTTACCTCTCTGGTTAGCACCTCTTCAGGTAAAAATTATTCCGATAAATGATGATATGCTCCCTTATGCGCGTAAAGTGTATTGCTCTCTCCAGGAGGAGGGAGTACGGGTAGAGATAGACGAACGCAGCGCTACAGTGGGGTATAAAATAAGGGAAAGCGAAAAAGAAAAGGTCCCTTATATGTTGGTAGTAGGTAAAAAGGAGGAAGAGATTGATGGGGTTTCAGTGAGAGAAAGAAAGGGAGAACAAAAGTTGATGAAAACAGAGGATTTTATAGGAATGTTAAAAAAGAGAATAAAGGAGAAGGTTTAAAATGAATGGAAAGGTAGAAAAAATTATTGGTAGGGATAATCTTGTAATTGAAACGGGAAAAGTTGCCCGGCTGGCTAATGGTTCAGTTTATGTGAGGTACGGAGATACAGTAGTGCTTGTTGCCTGCGTGGGAAAAGAATTGAAGCAGGAAGATATGCCTGACTTTTTCCCTCTTACTGTGGAATACAGGGAAAGAACCTATGCAGGAGGGAAAATCCCGGGAGGATTTTTTAAGAGAGAAGGCAGGCCATCGGAAAAGGAAATAGTTACCTCCCGGCTGATTGATCGTCCGCTTAGGCCGTTATTCCCGGAAGGGTTACCCATGGAGGTGCAAATAGTGGCTACGGCTCTCTCCGTGGATGAAGTAAACGACCCTGATATTCTGGGGATAATCGGTGCTTCTGCTGCTCTTTCCATATCAGATATTCCATTTTCCGAAATTATCGGAGCAGTGAGAATTGGGTATATAGACAACAAGTTTGTCATAAACCCCACTCATCCGGAGAGAGAAAATAGCCTTCTTGACCTGGTAATCTGCGGAGGGAAAGAGGGGCTTTCCATGGTAGAAGGCGAGTGTAAAGAAGTAGCCGAAGAGATAATCATAGAAGCCCTGGATATAGGTAAGGAAGCCTGTGCCCAGGTAGTGGAAATGATAGAAGAACTGAAAGAACAGTATGGTAAAGAAAAGCTAAAGGTGGACCTTTTTTCTTTACCCTCTGATTTTCTGGAAAAGGTAGAGGAAGCCGCTGAAGAGAAAATCAGGGAGGCTAACCGGATACCGGAAAAGAAAAATAGGCAGAAAAGAGTGAAGGAGATTAAGGAAGAAATATCTTCTGCTTTCTCCGCTGAATACGAAGAGGCATGGATTGGCAAAGCATTTTCCCTGGTAGAGGAAAAAGTTCTCCGGAAGGATATCCTGGAAAATAATAGAAGGGTGGACGGAAGGGGTCCCGACAAGGTTCGTCCCATAACTTGCGAGGTGGGAGTATTGCCCCGCACACACGGTTCATCCCTTTTTACCAGGGGTGAAACACAGGCTCTGGTAGTGGCTACCCTGGGGAGTAAGGAGGACGAACAGGTAATGGAAGCTCTGTGGGGAGAGGATATAAAGAAATCTTTCATGCTGCATTATAACTTCCCGGCTTTCAGCGTGGGGGAAGTGAGACCTATGCGCGGACCGGGCAGAAGAGAGATTGGGCACGGCTGGCTGGCAGAAAGAGCATTGAAACCAGTAATCCCCGATTGGGATACTTTCCCTTATACTATAAGGCTGGTATCTGATATTCTTGAGTCTAACGGCTCTTCTTCTATGGCTACAGTATGTGGAGGAAGCCTGGCCTTAATGGATGCAGGAGTTCCTACCAGCAGTCCCGTGGCTGGTGTGGCTATGGGATTGATTAAAGAAGGGGATAAAGAAGTACTGCTTACGGATATTCTGGGCATTGAAGACAAATACGGGGATATGGACCTTAAAGTAGCAGGCACTCCGAAAGGATTAACTGCAGTACAGATGGATATCAAGGTTGAGGGAATAACTGTGGAGACATTGAAGAGAGCTTTTTCCCGGGCAAAAGAGGCACGGGAAGAAATTCTTGCCATAATGGCAAAAACCCTCTCTTCACCCCGGCCCACGGTTTCTCCTTATGCTCCTTATATCGGCGTTATGGATATATCTGCCGACAAGGTTGGCACTCTTATCGGCCCGGGTGGCAGAAACATAAGAAAGATAATTGCCGACACAGGCACCAAAATTTCCGTGGATGACCTGGCAGGAAAAGTTACCGTAGAGGCAAAAGACAAAGAATCTCTTGAGAGAGCACTACGGATGATGGAAGAAAGCGTGAAGGAAGTTGAAATAGGAGAGATTTACACGGGAAAGGTAACCCGTATTACCCCGTTCGGCGCCTTTATCGAACTCTTCCCGGGCACAGAGGGACTTCTTCATATTTCCCAGATTGCCCATGGCTACGTCAAAGATGTTAAAGAATTCCTGAAAGAAGGAGACGAAGTCAAGGTAAAGGTTATAAAAATAGACGAAACAGGGAAGATTGGTCTCTCTCGCAAGGAACTCCTCGAACCCGAGGGGAATGAATAAGAAAAAATTAGAAGAAAACAGATTTCTCCTTGTTAATGGTTCTTTTTCTAAATGGCAGCACGGGTAAACCCATTACATTCTTCTCTTTTTTAGACTATAATAGGGAGAGAAATTAGATGCTGAAAAAAGAGATTCTTTCTAACGGAATTCGCCTGGTAGGCGAGGAGCTGCCTAATTACAGCTCAGTCTCCATAGGTGTGTGGATATCCTGTGGCAGTATACGGGAAAATGAAAGTAATAATGGTATCTCCCATTTTATTGAACATCTGCTCTTTAAAGGAACCCGGAACAGAGAAGCAAGAGAGATAGTAGGAGCAATAGAAGCAGTAGGAGGGAGTATTGACGGGTTTACCGGAAGAGAATTTTCCGGTTTCTGGGTAAAAATTCCTTCCTCACATCTGGAACTGGCTGTTGACATTCTCTCTGACCTTATCCTTCACCCTCGCTTTGAAAAGGAAGCAATAGAGAAGGAAAAAGAAGTTATTATAGAGGAAATAAAAGGCTCCCGTGATTCACCCCAGGAATTTCTCTCCGACGTATTTACCAGGAATTTCTGGGAAGGTTCCCCCCTGGGGTTTCCTATCCTGGGAGAGGAAAAAAACATTTTATCCTTTACCCGGGAAGAGATAACTTCTACATACAGGGAAAAGTACTTCGCGCAACCTTTTATCATTGCAGTGGCAGGAGATTTTAAGTTCCCCGTGGTTAAAGAACTTATTCTCCGCTATTTTGGGGTTCTTTCCTGGAATGGCGCAAACCATTTCCCCCCGGTTCCTTCTCCCCGGAAAAAAATCCGGTTTCTTCCTCGTCCCCTGGAACAAGTTCATTTTCTCTGGGGTATTAAAGGGGTCCCCCAGAGGTCTCCCCTAAGATTTGCCTTCCTGGTTATGGAAAATATATTGGGTGGAGGCATGAGTTCTCGCCTTTTCCAGAAAGTAAGGGAGGATAAAGGCCTGGTATACGAAGTTTTCTCCTTCCATCTCTCTACCCTCCAGGCAGGCATGCTGGCAATTTATGGGGGCACGAGGGGGGAAAGGGTTAAGGAAGCCTTTTCCCTGGTTATGGAGGAAGTAATCAAGCTGAGAGAAGAGGGGGTAAAAGAGGAAGAAGTGGAAAGAAGCAAAGAATTTATTAAGGGGAACCTCGTCCTGGGATTGGAAAGCACTCAATCACGCATGAGCCGTCTGGCCTACAATGAGTTTTATTACTCAAGACTATTTGAATTGGAAGAAGTACTGGAAAAAATAAATAAAGTTAAGAAGGAAGATGTGGAAAATATCGCCCGTTCACTGATAAGAGATGAATTCTTAAATGTTGCTTTTTTAGGAAAAGAAGGATTAAGAGAATATTTGGGAGAGGAAGAATGGAGATTGTAGTAAAGGTAGAAAGAATACCGGAAGCGGAAGAGATAGGTCTGCCTCTTCCTGCCTATGCTCATCCGTACGATGCAGGGCTTGATCTGAGGTCTCGCATTACCGCTGTCTTGCTCCCGGGAGAAAGGAAACTTATTCCCACCGGGATTAAGTTAGCTATTCCACCCGGGTACGTGGGAATTGTTAAAGACCGCAGTGGCATGGCTTTAAAGCATGGATTGCATACCCTGGCAGGCGTCATTGATTCAGGATACAGGGGGGAGGTGGGCGTAGTACTTCTTAACACAGACAAGGAAAAATTTACTGTACGCCAGGGAGATAGAATTGCCCAGATTCTTATTTTGCCTGTAACGCAGGTAAAATTAGAAGAAGGGGCATTAACCGATACTTCTCGCGGAGATAAGGGATGGGGCAGTTCGGGAAAGAGATAGTTAAAGGAAGATCCAGGAGGATTGTAGAAGGAAGTATTTATCTCTTTGTTGGCAGCTCCTTGTTGCTTAGTCTAATCACCTTTCACCCGGAAGAAGTCTCTTTCCTCTCTTATCCATCCTCTGCGAAAGTCAGTAATCTTATAGGAATAGTAGGAAACTGGGTGGGGTTCTGGCTTTTCTTCCTTTTAGGCTGGGCAGGGTATTTCGTGGTTTTCTGGCTCTTTTTAAGAATGGCAGCACTTTTCCGGGAGGAGTTACAGGTAGAAAGAAGAAAGAGGATAGGGGGGTACCTGTGCCTGATTGTTTCTCTTGCTCTCCTTGCTTCTTTTTTCTCCCTTCCGACCTTTTCCTGGGGAAAGATTTTTGAGAACACCTCTTTCTCCGGTGGAATAGTGGGTTATGCACTGGTAAAACTGTTTTCTCCCTATTTAGGAACAATCGGCACTCCTATTTTTGGGTTTTTGTTGCTTATCCTTGGTACAGCACTTGCTTTTCCCCTGGAAGGGATTAGCATGCCCCGGTTCAAATTTAAATTGAGCAAATCTCCTGCTTCACCCAGAAAGAAGATTAAAAAGGCATCTCCCAGAAAACCGGAGAAACAAAAGATAGGGGAAGATTTTTCCGGAAAGGAAATAACAGAAGAAACAATGGGCTTACCGCCTCTTTCCTTGCTCAAAGACCCTCCTCCCCTGCAAAAGGAAGACGATGCTTTTGTGCAGGATAATGCCCGCAGATTGGAGAGCGTTCTGAAGGAGTTTGGGCTGAAGGGAGAGGTAGTGGAAGTGCACCGGGGGCCTGTAATAACCAGCTACGAAGTGAAACCAGGGACAGGGATAAAAGTACATCAAATCACTGCTTTGGCTGATGATATAGCTCTTGCCCTCCAGGCACAGAGCCTAAGAATCGTTTCTCCTATCCCGGGAAAAGCAGCCCTGGGGATAGAGATTCCCAACCCGGTTCCTCGTCTTGTCTATTTGAAAGAGATACTCTCCTCCCCGCAGTTTCAAAATGCTTCCTCCAAACTCACCCTTGCCCTCGGCAAGGATATAAGGGGAAATCCCATTGTGGGAAATCTCAAGGAAATGCCTCACCTTCTTATTGCCGGGACTACCGGTTCGGGCAAAACCGTCTGCCTGCATTCGCTGGTAATGAGTTTACTTTTCCAGGCCTTTCCTTACGAAGTAAAACTTCTCCTGGTAGACCCCAAAATGGTAGAACTTACCCCCTTTTCCCGCATTCCACATCTCTATGCTCCCATTATTACCAGCGGAAAAGGAGCGGCAAAATCCCTGCAATGGATAGTGGAGGAGATGGAAGGAAGGTACCAGACCTTGGCAGAAGCAGGGGTGCGGGATGTGGATAAATTTAATCGTCTCATGGAAAAGGAAGGCAACCCAGAAGAGAAAATACCGTATATTGTGGTTATCATTGATGAACTGGCAGACCTTATGGCAGTAGCTTCCCGGCAGGTGGAGGATTCCATTATGCGCCTTGCACAATTGTCGCGGGCAGCCGGGATACACCTGATTCTTGCCACGCAAAGACCCTCAGTAGATGTGGTCACCGGCGTAATTAAGGCTAATTTCCCCTGCCGGCTCTCTTTCCAGGTTTCCTCCAAAGTAGATTCCCGCACTATTCTGGACATGAGCGGAGCAGAAAAACTTCTGGGAAAAGGAGATATGCTCTACCTTCCTGCCGGCTCTTCCAAGCCTGTAAGGGCGCAGGGGTGCCTGGTAACCGAGGAGGAAATTGAAAGTGTGGTGGACTACTGGGCAAAAACGGGTAAAGTTGAACATGAAAAAACGCTTGATTTTGAAGAAGAAAAAGAGACGGAGGATGAACTGCCAGCCGAAAATGACCCTCTTTTTAAAGAGGCAGTAAAAGTTATTTTCGTTACCGGTATGGCTTCTGCCTCTAACCTTCAGCGAAGAATGCGAATTGGCTATGCCAGAGCAGGGAGGCTGATAGACCTTATGGAGAAGAAAGGAATAGTGGGGCCAGCCCGGGGTTCAAAACCCAGGGAAATATTAGTTAGCGAGGCATACCTCCAGGAACTCAGTAAAGGAGATAATAAATAGACTTTCAGGGTATAACACATGGATTCTCCCATTTCAAATTGTAGTGCACAGGAATACCTGAAAGAACTTTCCCACAGCAGTGCTATTTTTGTGGGGCTGGGAAACGAATTGAAGGGCGACGACGGAGCCGGTGTTTTCCTGGTAAGAGAGCTGTCCGGCGTATTTTCACACCAAAACTACTCCCACCCACCCGGGCTCCCATCCTGGAAGTTTTTAATTGCCGGAGTGGCGCCGGAGAATTTTCTGGGTAAACTTTCTAATGCAGAAATTGTTGTATTTGTTGATGCCTGCTATTTCGGGGGTAAGGCAGGAGAGATAGCTTTTATTAATCCGGAAAAGTTAAAAGGTTATGGATTCACGCATAGTTTTTCCCCGGCTCTGATTGAGTATCTGAATACCCTGGGGAAAAAAGTGCTCTTCTTGGGCATAGAACCCAAAAACCTGGACCTGGGGGAAGAGGTGAGTTTTGAGATAAAAAAAGGCATAGAGAAATTCATAGAGGATATAAAGGAATGCATGAACTTACCTTAGCTAACAATATATTAAATATTACCCGGCGGGTGGCACAGGAAAATTCACTCAGCCGGGTTACCGGGATAACAATCAAGCTGGGGATATGGAGCTGCGTAAATGAGGAATCCCTCAAGTTCGCCTTGCATTGTATTGCCAACGAACCCTGGATTAAGGGAGTTAACCTGAAAGTAGAAAAAATAGAGCAGGAGGATATTATTCAGGAGATGTATATAGAAAGCATTGAAGGAGAAAAAAATGAAGATAAAAGTATTGAAGCCCATTCTTGAGGCAAACGAGTCTATTGCGGATGAAGTAAGGGAAGTGTTAAGGGAACAAGGGGTAAAACTTGTAAATATTATTGGTTCGCCGGGTTCTGGCAAAACGAGTTTGCTGGAGAAGACGCTCACTTACTTATCCCCGGAAGAAATCGGGATAATTGAAGGTGATATTTCTACCACTTACGATGCAGAAAGAGTTTACTGCATGGGGGCCGAGGTGGTGCAAATAAATACTCAGGGAGCCTGTCACCTGGATGCCAACATGATAAAGGAATCTTTGCAGAACTTAACCCTTAACAACAAAAAAATAATTTTTATCGAAAACGTGGGGAACTTAGTCTGTCCGGCAGAATTTAGATTGGGGGAAGACCTCAGGATAATCGTCCTTTCTCTTACGGAGGGGGAACACAAACCTCTTAAGTATCCTCTCTCTTTTAAGAGTTCCCAGGTGTTAATTATTAACAAGATTGACCTCCTTCCTCATTTAAAGGTAGATATGAAAGGAATAATTGAAGAAGCAAAAAAGATAAATCCTGACTTGAAAGTGTTTCCTCTTTCCTCTTTAAGCGGAGAAGGCTTCTCCGGGTGGATTGAATACATAAGAAGATTCATCGCTTAGGTTTTATCTGATTATTTAGAAATATGATACCATTTGTGGAATTATACAAGGTGAAAAATCGAAAGGAGATTAAATGAAAAGATATGTTATAGCCGGTTGTTCTGACAGGGCCCTGGATATGTTTGCTAAACCGATAGTGGCAAACTTTTCTAATTATGCCCGGTTAGTGGGAATTTTTGACCCCAACCATAAACGCATGGAATTCTTTAATCAGCAGTTAAAAACTTCCATCCCTGCTTACACGGATTTTCAAGAGATGTTAAAGGAACAAAAGCCCGATTGTGTCATTGTTACCACTATTGACTGTTACCACCACCAGTACATTATTGCCTCCCTGAAAGCAGGTGTCGATGTAATTAGTGAAAAACCAATGACTATAGATGAGGAAAAATGCAGGGCAATTCTCGCTGCCGAAAAAGAAAGCGGGAAAAAAGTTACTGTTACCTTTAACTATCGTCATGCCCCTTACTGCACCAAAGCCAAGGAACTGCTTCGGCAGGGTAAAGTAGGTAAGATACTTTCCATACATTTTGAATGGATGTTAGACACCAGGCACGGAGCAGATTATTTCAGACGCTGGCATCGCAGAAAAGAGAATTCAGGCGGGCTTCTGGTGCATAAGGCTACGCATCACTTTGATTTGGTTAACTGGTTTCTGGAGGATGAACCGGATGTAGTCTTTGCCTTTGGCAGTCGCAGGTTCTACGGCCCCACCCGCAGAGAACGAGGGGAACGGTGTTTAACCTGCAAATACAAGAAAACCTGCGAGTTCTACTGGGATATAACCCGGGCCGGAGAGAAGATGAAAGGGCTTTATCTGGATGCTGAAGCTGTGGATAAGTACTACCGGGACGGCTGTGTTTTTAGCTCCGAGATTGATATTGAAGACACCATGTCGGTAAATGTACGCTATAGACAGGGAACATTTTTGAATTACTCTCTCATTGCCCATTCTCCTTATGAGGGCTGGAAAATGAGTATAAACGGCACCGGCGGAAGGCTTGAATTAGAAGAATACCATAGCGGCAATAGAGCGTCTGAACCTTTTCACTATATCCGCTGCTATGACCGGGAAGAAAATAGTGTCACCTATGAATTTACCAAGCCTACAGGCGGCCACGGCGGTGGGGATGAACGCTTGTTGCGTATGCTCTTTGTTAATGACCTGCCAGACCCATTGGGATTGATGGCTGACTCCCGGGCAGGAGCGATGTCTATTCTGATAGGGATTGCTGCAAATAAATCCATAGCCCGGGGGAAACCTGTGGAAGTATCCGGTTTACTCAAACCCTCAGGCTAATACTGTTTCCACTGTAGGCAGACTATGTTCTAAAGTCCAAGAGTTGCGAGTTATTAGTTGCCAGTTATTAGTTGTCCCGGCGCATGCCGGGGTGCCTATTCCCCCATGTTAGACTATAGACATCAGACTTTAGACATTAGACGGGAAAGACACATGATGCGGGGGACCAACTTACTATTCACTGTTTACTATTTACTATCTTCCCTCGCTACCCGCTACTAACTACTGTTCACTATCCTCCCGGTCTATAGTCTAAAGTCTACGGTCTAAAATCCTGGATGCCTGCTTCCGCAGGCATGACAGG
>Ga0256830_1000862_pt1 | contig 22421 bp, 20 predicted proteins | sample 128326metaG_FD_190537 | JGI IMG/M metagenome (GOLD analysis project Ga0256830, IMG submission 190537) | Hydrothermal vent microbial communities from Lau Basin, Pacific Ocean - 128-326 | ecosystem: Environmental > Aquatic > Marine > Hydrothermal vents | place: Pacific Ocean: Lau Basin | collected... | reverse complement strand
AAGCCTTATTGACCTTCTCTCCCTTAGACATTATACTATTGCTAAAATAAGAGAACCTGACCCGCAGTTGTCTATTTTTTAACCGGACAGTAGTGAATTGATATGTATTCCAAAGAAGCTGAAACGGCTATTCAAACACTTAACAAGAATAGCCAAACTAAATGTTCTACTAAGAAATACCAGGATCTGCGAAGATTGGCTCTTAACGACCTTTATATTACTTTTACTGCTGATACCTTATAAAAATGCAACTGAGCCTAAAAATGGAGAATTAGGGGATTGGCTTCTTAATTTTTTAAAAGAATTTAGAAACTGGATCCATCCAGGCAAGAAAATTAAAGATTATACAAGAATGCGTGTTACAAAAAAGCGATTTGAAGTTGATAGAGAGCTTGTAGATGAGACGATAAATTTGCTTCTTAATAAAGTTGAAAATGATCTCAAAAAGGAATTTGAGAAACTATGATTAAGAGGGAGAGAGGATGGGATACGCAGTTTATGTCAATTTCCCAAACAATAAAGCAATAATCCATTCTGAAAATTGCCATGTATTTAGAAACCGACGAAGGGATAGAACTCCTAATGGTTTCTGGAGAATGGGATTTAATGACATAGAGTCTGCCTTAGACTTTGCCAGACAAACTGGCAGAAAAACTATAGATCCCTGTGCCTTCTGTCTGAGAAATTTAGAGATTCAAGGTGAGAATGCACATCTAGAACAGTTTGAAGAGAATCAGGAAAATGTGAAACCCTATGCAGACAAAATTGAGGATATTAAAAACAATGCTGAAACTTACCATGCTAAGTTTTATAAACATTTCCCTTTCAGTGGACCAAGTCTTTATTTCCACAGAAGATCTTTAGAAACGAGGTCATTCTTACGCCATTCATGTGATTCTCCTGAGTTCATTCAACACCTTGAGTATGTCTATGCCACCCTTGCCTCTTGGGGCATGCACAGGATGGGAAGGGGCGGCCCTAAGATGGTAGAGTTTGAAAGTTTTAGAGAAAGCATCTGTGCAGTAAAAGACCTTATTGTAGAATTACAAGAAGTAACTTTAGATAATATCAATAATACAACCTGGGATAACCTTAGAGAAGTCTTTATAGGGATTAACATAATGCAAAGTGGCTCTAAACTTGTGGGTCATTCAAAAGTAATGGCCCAGATGATTCCTAATATGATCCCCCCAATTGATAGGGAACATACTTTGAGATATCTAAGAGGTAATACATTAGTTCCGTCCAGCACTGATAGACAATGGAGGCTGATGAAAGAGATAATTTCTATGTTTTATATAACCTTATTGAATCTCCCCCGACAGGAGTCGGGGGAATCTCTTGTTTCAAGGTTCTCAATATGTACTGCAAGCACATATTAAAGAACCTTGTGCCCTTCGGGCAGCCTATCCATCACCAGACTAAAGTCTGGTGGTTTATCGGCAGACTAAAGAATCATGATTTTTCAGAAATGCTCATTCTTTGGAGAGATGATGTTCAGTATCCCTGGGATACATCAGAATTCAAAATAATTGACAACCTCATAATTGGAGCCACTTTATAGTTGAAACTATATTGAATTGTAACTAAGACGAGGTACAATCAGAAAATGTGTAAAAAAAGTCAGGTGGTATATCCTATCTGGGATGAAAAAAACAAAAACCAGAAGAAAGGAGATACCACCTATGGGAAAGGCTAACACTGTAAGGGCAGATTCGTCAAGGGTAGCTCTTTGAAAGAAAAGTCCATAAAAAGCTACTCTACTCAAGATGTCACCTTCTGATAATAAATGAGCTTGCCTATATGCCCATAACAAGAGAACAGGCAAATCTACTTTTTCAACTGATCTCCACGAGATACGAAAAAGGCTCAATAATCCTTACAAGTAACTACAACTTTGACGAATGGGGAAAAGTGTTTGAAGACAATGTTGTGGCAGCAGCCATAATAGACAGACTTGTTCATCACGCAAGCATATTCTACATCAGTGGCGAGAGTTACAGACTTAAGAACAAACTGAAGAAACCAAACTAAATGATCAAAATAACAAATCCAAAACTTCTAATGAAGCCGTTTTTTAAACGGCAAAAGGGGGTCAATTTTATTTGCATAAAAGGTGTCAAAATGGTTTCCCTCCATTTTTATTTTTTTGTTTTTGTGTTTTTCGTATACTTATTATTTACGAAAATCTCATAGTTTTTCACATTATATATTTTTTGTTTTTTGTATACATTAACATACTTATTTTATCTTATATTACAATTAGTTATCATTATCTCATAACTATTTTTTTACTTAACTAATTTTTCACTCTATTATTGAAAATAGATTTTTTGTATGTTAACATGTTTTTTTTGGTATATTTTACTTTATTTCAAAGTATAATATATATATTTAACCTTAAAATTTTTCGAGTAAATCATCTATCTTTTTTTCAATGTCATTTGTCTTATCATTATTGTTTTTCTTTTCATAAGTATTATACGGCTCATATTCAGTAACCTTCACTACTGATTCCATTTTATCTATAGAGAATTCAGAATAATGCTGTTATCAAGTAACCTCACACTGTTTTATGCTTAGTCTCAAAAAATTTTCTTGTTGTATTATCTCTGTCGTTTATTTTGAAGTCTTATTCTTATTTCTTTCGTTATACTCCTTCAAATAACATTATATACTTGTCTAATGTCCACCTGAAGTCCACTTAAAGTCCAAACTTATCTTGTCCCATTTCGATTTTGTGATCACCTTAAGGTTGCTTGGCAACAAGCGTTGCGTAACGCTTCTCTTGCTCCATTTCCATTTTGGCGCTCCACTAGGCGTTGCCACACACTTCATCGGCTCCATTTTGACTTTGGCGCCTGGTCGGGCGTTGCCACACGCAATGGCATCTTTTTCTTTAATAATATTTAAAGATGGATATAGGATATATTGATAACTTTTCTATTGATATAGTACAATGTCTCATAAAGGGTCAGGAGGAGGTAAAGGAGATAGTGGGACATATACGTACTAAAGAAAAATGTCCTGTTTGTAATAAGAATTTTAAACATTTAGAAAAGTTAGGCTTTATCTGTACTGACTGTAAGACAGTTCCTAGACGGTTTTATATTGATTTGCACTGGAAAGGTAAAAGAATCCGTATATTTTCAGATAAGCAAGGAATACCACTTGATAGCTACCAGAGGGCTTATAATATTCAGGCTAAAATAAGTTATGAAATAGATAACCATCAATTTGACCCTTCAAGGTATGTTGAAGCAGAACAAAGTAAGTTTTATATTAAAAATCTTTTTGAGAAATGGAAAGAGGCTAAAACTTGGAGCTTTAAATACCAAAAACAGGTTAAATATGCAGAAGGATATATATTTAAATTCTTTGCACCAGGCCATGATGTCAGGGAAATACGAAGTTATGATATACATAGTTTTTCACAGTTTTTGAAAGAGAAAAAGCTTTCAATGAAGTCTCAATATAACATTCTTGGCATTCTGAAAGCCTTTTTAAGTCACCTTGCAAAACTTGAATACATTGAAAAAATGCCAGCCTTCCCTACCCTATCAGTTCCAGAGCCTTCATGGAAATGGCTATCAGAGGATCAACAGGCAGAAATCTTTAAGCATATTCCTGAAGATGATAGAGATATATTTATTTTTATGGCTTTACACGGCACAAGACCAGGTGAAGCAAGAGGCTTGAAAGTAGGAGACATTGACTTTGACTTACAGGCTATCACTATCCAGAGGGCTTTCTCAGGCCATGTTTTATCAACCACAAAAAATAAAAGAAATAGAACTATACCTATACACCCTGCGTTCATTGTTACCCTTAAAAGATTATGCAAGGATAAACTCCCTGAAGCCTTTGTTTTTACTTATTCAAAAACAAAAAAACACTATGGAGAGACTACATTAAGAAGACTCTGGGCAAAAGCAACTAAAAAGGTAGGTATTAAAATAACCATGTATGAAGGTTTAAGACACTCATGGGCAAGCCAGAGGGCATCTTCAGTGCCTATCTATCTCATTTCAAAGGCATTAGGTCATTGCGATGTCAGAGTTACTAAAAGATACACACACACAGACCTTGAGTCACTCAGGGCTTGTTTTGTTGAAAAAGACAATGTTGTAAAACTTGACCGTCACCAGAAACCGTCACCAGACCGTCACCAAGCCAATTCGTGATGCTAAATTACCGTTATATATCAATTAGTTACAAATTTAAACCATTGGTTCAAATCCAGTCGCCCCGACCATCCCTTTTGCAGAAACGGTTAGAATGAAGGCCCCTGTTGAGACCGCTGAGCCGGCAAAACAACGACTCAGGCGACCATGAGGACAGAGGTCATGGGTTCTTTCAGGATGACAGACATCCTCCCGCTACACTGACAGGGTATGTTATAATTAACTGCAGAAAACAATGAAAAAGGATTTCTCATTCCTCCATATATCGGATCTGCATCTCTCTAACCAGCCTTCGCTTCTCAGGACAGAAAGGGAGCTTAAAGAGAAGATAATAAACCTGTACCTCATGTCTCTTGAAGAGGCGGTCAGCTATGTGACTACCAACGATCTTGATGCACTCCTTATTGCTGGTGATCTTTTTGAATCGGAAAGGGTTGACCCTGAGATCATGAAAAAGACCTTTGAGATACTTTCCATTGCCGGTGAAATACCTGTTTTCATTGCACCGGGGAATCACGATCTCTACAGCAGCGTATATGCAGAAGGCCCGCTGAAGTTTTTCAATATCCAGCTGCCTGACAATGTCCATGTATTCAATACACAGGACTTTTCATATGTAGAACTTGAGGGTGTGCATGTCTATGGATGTGCCTGCATGGTCCCCGAGTATAACCCCTTCAACTCAACAGTTGATGGCAGGGATGGGTGGATAAACCTGGCAATATGCCATGGTTCGCTTATAAAGTACCTCCCGGAGGACAAAGAGGCATGGCTTCCCTTTAGTGAAGAGGATCTCCTGAATTCAGGCTTTGACTATATTGCACTTGGCCATTACCATGCCCACAGGGAGATACGTGACAGCACCGGGGCACTGAGGGCAGCCTATCCCGGTTCACTTGTACCTGTCACAATGAAGGACAAAGGGCAGAGGGGCGGCCTTCATGTAAGGATCACCAGGGAGGGTGAATCTAAAAGGGTCACCTCGGAATTCGTCAGGCTGGGACAGATCGGGCTTGAGGAGATCAGCCTTAATCTGCCTCCTGAGACAAACATAAAAGAATTATCGGAAATGCTCATGGAGAGGCTCTCGGGATATGATGACAGCCCCAGGACGGTGTTCATCCTTAATCTCTCCGGCTTTGGATTCCCCCATGTTGAGGAGATTACAGAAGAGGTGGGCGGGCATTGTCTTCACCTCCATATCAGGAGAGAAAACCTCTTCAGCACAGACCTGGAGGATATCCTCAGCCGGTACAGTGAAAAGAGCACCTTGGGGATGTTTGCAAGGAGGATGCTGGAGGAGATTGAGAATTCCCGGGAGGCTGAAAGGAGACTCCTGGTGAATGCCCTTGCCTACGGTCTTGATGCCCTTATGGGCAGGCAGATAGGTCCACGTTATGAGGATTAGAGAGGTAAAGGCGGAAAACTACAGACTCTTTGAGAGGTTACATTTTTCATTTGGTTCTTCACCCTGTCTCATAGTTGTGGATGACAACGAACAGGGGAAATCCACAATTGTGAGGGCCATACTTGACTGTCTATATACGAAGAAGAACCTCTGTGAAACAGGTGAGAAAGGCCGCCTCCAGCTTTCCTTCACCATCGCTAATGATGAGTATATTGCCATTGTGGGCAACAACAGGAAGCGGCTCCTTAAAAACGGCGTGGATATTACGAGAGAGTTCTATAAAAAATCCGGCAGAAGCTATGAATACCTCTTTGGCGAGGGCCTCTTTGGACTGAACGAGGAGGAGTTCTGCAACACCGTGCTCCTTCTTCAGCAGGAGCTTGACAGGCTTGATATACAGGGCAATGCCCTTTCAACGAAGATCCAGTCCATGATTGAGCTCTCAAGGGAGGACCACTCCTCATCACAGGCAATAAGGCTTTTGCAGGAGGGGCTCTCAAAAAACTTCCCGAGGATAACCGTCAAGAATCCCCAGAGAGGGGATGTGGAGAAGGAGTTACGGAACCTGAACAACAAGATAGATAGGCTCAGGGCAGAACATGATCTCTTAATAAAAAGGCTTGCCTCTGCCGAGGTTACGATCAGGGAGTTTGAAGATACGGAAAAGAAGATAAAGGCTGCAGAAGAGGAGATAGAAAGACTCCGGTATCTGCACAGGCTTTCCATCCTGCATGAGGACAGGAGGAAGCGGGAAAGGCTGAGACACCTTGAAGAAAGCCTGAAGGCGATACAACCCTGTCCATCACTTACGGAAAAAGAACTTGAAAGCCTGAGGGAAAAGATCAACACCGCCTTTGCATCCTACAGGGAACTCCAGGATTCTGCCAACAACCTGAAAGGGAAGATAAGGGAGCGAGAGGCTGCCCTGAAAGATACCATGGATAAACTCTCCGATTATGATGATGTAAGAGAGAGGAGCTCTGAGGATGCCACAGTTCTTCATTCAATCTACCATGAGGTCTCCGAGCTTGACAGAGAGATGGAGGCGCTGAGAAAGGATATAGAACAGAGAAGGAACTCTTTCAGGTTCCCCTATGATGAGTTCTCCAGGATGGATGCCATCTTCTCAAGGCTCTCTGATACGGAGAAACACCTCCTTTACCGGTACAGGCTGGACAGGGCCGTGATTGACGAATCGCTGAACAGGCTTGACAGGCTCAGGACACTCTACTTAAACAGGAGATACGCCCTTGGAGGAGCCACCCTTTCCCTGTTGATCTCACTAACAGGGGTTGTCATACATCCAGCATTCTTTGGTATGCTCCTTGTCACTCTCCTTTCATTATGGTTTTATCTCAAAAATCACAAGGCCATCAGGCTGATTGAGGATGAGGCAGAGACGGGAAAGACCCTTAAGGAGATTGATGCTTCTCTGGATGAACTGAAGAGAAGGGCACTGTATCTTGATGAATCCCTGAACTCACTTCAGCAGCGGATCGGCTATACCCTGGACGACTATCAGAATTACATGGAATGGTCAGGCGAATTTAATGAGATCAGGACAAGGGAAGAGCTTTTGAACTCCAAGATATCACGGAAAGAGCGGCTCCTTGACAATGCCCGCAGGATCCTTGGACACACTGCTGATATTCATGATATCCTGAATCTATCAGGAAGGATCAGGGAGTCCGTGAAACTGAAGGACCGGATCAGCAGCATCAGAGCGGAACTGGGGTTGCTTGAGGAACAGCTACAGCAGATAACAGAGGGTATATCAAGAAAGGAGGCCCTCATAAGAGAGGTAGCAGGGTTTGTACTTGAGAGAACAGAACAGGCAGAGGATTTAAAGGCCTCATGGCGCCTCCTTGATACAACCCGGCTTGTAAGTGAGCTAAACAGCATGCTTTCAAGGACGGAAGAGGCATCCCGGATAGCAAAGGAGGCAGAGTCGATAAGGATACTCACTGATGAGGAGACAAGGCTGCTCTCGGAGGGGATCGCTGAGGCATCCATCTACGGTGAAGAAGAGCTGAGAGAGCCGGCATACTATGAGAGCAGGTTATCACGAATGCAGGAAAGGGCAAAGGAGCTGCATGAATACCAGGCCTCACTCCTGATGAAGCGGGCAGAGATGGTCCAGCTGAAAAGGAGGCTTGTAGAGACGGAGGATGAGCTTGACTACCTGATTAACCATAAGAAACGAGCTGAGGCATATAAGGGGGCTGTGGCAAAGGCAATTGAGGTCATTGAGGAACTCTCTGGCAGGAGATACAGGCTCTGGGCCGAAAGGCTCAACAGGGAGACCACGGAGATATTCAGCGCCATAACAGGAAGGGAGCGGAAGGTCTTCTTTGAGAAGGACCTCAGCTTCAGGATCAGCTCGGATGGACATGAGCTGACCAGCGGGCAACTGAAGAGGTTTCTCAGCGGCGGAACTGTTGAGCAGTTATTCCTGTCAATAAGGCTGACCATTGCAGGGCATGTCTGCCCCCACATCAGGCTTCCCCTTATCCTTGATGAACCCTTTGCACATGCTGATGACATAAGGTTCCTGAATGCAATGAGGTTCCTCATCAATGTGGTGTCAAGGCAGAGACAGGTGGTTGTATTCAGCTGTCACAGGAGAAGGCACGAGATGATCAAAGAGTATATCTCCGATGGCTATGAACTGAGAGAGGGGGTTGTCACCAATGCAGGGACCCCTTGATATCTATAAAAACCTCCCCAGGACGAACTGTGGCCGGTGTCCGCAGAAGACATGTATGGCCTATGCAGCTGCCTTCCTGAGGGGCGAGGCAAAAGTTGATGACTGTCCCATCCTGACAGACGAGGCAAGACATGAACTCTCAAAGGTCACGCCAACCGACTGGAGACTGAAACTCATTGAACAACTGAAAGAGGAGATCGCTGGTATAGATCTCCAGGAGATCGCATCCGGTATTGGTGCCGAGGTCGTTGATAATGCCATCCGCATAAGATGTCTCGGAATGGATTATCTCATTGATAACAGGGGTGAGATCAGGACAGAGGTTCACATCAACCCATGGATAAAGATACTGCTCCTGCACTATGTAAGAACCGCTGGAAGGGCAAGGCCTGCAGGACAATGGGTGTCCTTCTCCGAACTGAAATCCGGCATGGTGAAGGCAAAATCCTTCAGCAGGGACTGCGAGGAGCCTCTCGGAGAACTATTCCAGAGGGATGAATCTTCAGTTGAGGCGGCTCTTGTAAGGATGGGTGCCAGGAGGATTGACTTTGAGACAGCAGACCTTGCATACCACTTCCATCCCCTTCCTGCAATCCCCACACTTATTCTCTACAGGAGGCAAGAGGGGAGTCTGAAAGTACTCTTTGACAGGGTAACAGACAGATACCTTGATGTGGAATCAATTGTATTCCTCTTTGAGGGACTTGTCCATCTTTTAACAAATATCCTATCTGGCCACAGGCGCTGACTTTTCCATCCAGCAGAGAAAGGCCCTGACCACCTCTGGATCAAACTGTTTTCCAGATTGTGCCTTTATCTCATCCATTGCCTCCAGCAGGGCCTTCTTCTGTCTGTAAGGTCTGTTGGAGGTCATGGCATCAAAGGCATCAGCCACTGCAATGATCCTGGAAAGCAGAGGGATCTCTTCTCCCCTGAGCCCGTGCAGTCCTGTGCCATCATAATGCTCATGATGGTACTTTATCCCTTCAATGATATCAACAAACCCCTTGAGCTCCGAGAGTATTTCAGCTGCCACGATAGGATGCCGCATGATCTCCTCACGTTCCTGTGCATCAAGACCATCAACCTTGTTAAGGATATCCCTCGGTACGGTTATCTTGCCTATGTCGTGCAGGAGGCTGCAGATCCTGAGCTTTTCCATGAATGGGGCATCAAGTTCCAGTCTTCTGGCTATCTCAAGGGCATAGGAGGTTACCCTTTCGGTGTGGCCTGCTGTCCACATGGAGGTTGCCTCAAGTGCCTTGACGAAGGATCTGATTGTACCTATGAGGAAGGACTGTATCTCCTCCGTAAGGAGGGCATTCTCTATGAAGAGCGATGCAAGGAAGGCGATGGTATTAAGGAGCTTCACATCACCGGAGTAGAACTCCTGGCCATCCTCCTTGTCGGCAATGAATACAACCCCTATGTCCTGCCTCTTGCCCCTCAGAGGGGCCACAATCACGGCAGAGTTTTTGATGTAGCTGAGCCTCCACTTTGAACCCTGGAAGTCACAGATGGCAAGGGGCTTGCCCTTCTCAAGAACATGCCAGAAGATGTTGTCCCCCTTTTTTATCTCCGTTCCCCCGGCCCACTGGCCAAGAAACTCCTTTGTCCTGAGCACCTTGTGGTTGTCATCAAGAAAGAGTATCACCGAGGTCTTCACCTGGATGAGTGACTTTATCTCCCTGATCAGGGTCTTGCAGATCTCATCCACTGTAAGCCCGGAGAACTCCTCTGACAGCCGGTAAAGCAATGAGAGCTCTTCGTAACTATCACTGAGCTCCTTTACCGTTGCCTGCAGGTCCTCTTTAAGCCTCTCTACCTCTGAGATTTTCAAGTACCACCTCTAAGAGCCCCCTGGGACTGAAGGGTTTTGTTATATAGCGGTCAACACCGCATTTTAAACCCAGCTTTTCGTCATCCTCCTGACCCTTGGCTGTAAGCATAAAAACAGGGATGTCCGAGAGTTCAGGATCAGACTTCAGGGTCTTGCATATCTCTATACCGCTTATCTCCGGCATCATCCAGTCAAGGATTATCAGGTCAGGCCTTTCCTGGCGGATCCTCTCCACAGCACCCACGCTCTCACGGAGTGCAACAACATCAATACCAGCACGCTTCAGCTTGTCTTCTATCATCATCAATATAAAGGGCTCATCATCAATCACCATTACCTTTGGCATTTAATCCTCCTGGAATGATTGGCTCTGTAAGCTCATATCTTCCCTTTGGAAGGGTTATTATAACCGAGGTACCCACCCCGAACTTGCTGTTGATCTGCATGGTACCACCGTGAAGATTTATGATCTCCTTGGATAGGGTGAGACCAAGGCCTGTACCCTTGGTCTTTTCTCCATGCTTGCCCCTGTAAAACCTCTCGCCAATATGCTGAAGGTCCTTTTCAGGTATCCCCCAGCCGGTGTCGGTATGCTCTATTATAACATAATTGTCTTCGGCATAGACCCTGACAGCGATTCTGCAGCCACTGTTGGAGTACTTTATTGAATTATCGGTAAGGTTGGAGAGAACCTGTATGATCTTATCCCTGTCCGCGTATACAATGCCGATATCCTCCTCTATTATTGAATCAAAGGTTATATCCTTTCTCTCTATCTCCTCTGCAAAGGCCTTCCTTATATGGTCAATTATTTCCCTGAAGTCTATCTCCGTAAACTTCAGCCTTTCCTTTCCGCTCTCAATGCGGGATATGTTCAGGAGGTCAGAGACCATATCCGAAAGTCTCAGCCCCTCGTCATAGATGGTCTTGAGATACTTCATTGCCCTTTCATCCGAGACATCCCCGTCTATAAGCATCTCCGTGAGGCCCACAATTGCTGACAGGGGTGTACGGAACTCATGAGAGACGGAACGGATAATGTCTGTCTTCATCCTGTCTATCTCCTTCTCCCTTGTGATGTCTCTCAGCACCTGAACGGCACCATAGACCTCACCCTCTGCATCTATGAGGGGAAGTGCCTCTACATTGATAACCCTCTGCTCCCCATCCTTTACTATCCTCAACTCCCCTGATGACCTCTCTCCATTGAGTGCCTTCTCAACAGGACAGTATCCCTCAAACCTGGAGAATATCTCCCTGTAGTGTTTTCCAATGATGGAGTTCAGGGGGATTCCCAGTATCTTTTCCGTGGACCTGTTGGAGAGGATTATACGTTCCGTCATATCAACGGTGCAGACACCTTCTGTTATGGTATTAAGTATTGCATCTGCCAGGCCCTTCTCAAGTATCCTCTTCTCGTATATGAGGCTTCTCTCATAGGCCACCGCAAAGATACCGGCAATGATCCTGAGGAAGTGCAGTTCATCCTCATCCTCCTTATGCCTGAACCTGTATCCTGTAGTGATCACACCAAGTACATGATTGCCCACCCTCAGGGGGATAACAATGATACTCGTGAGCCCCTGCTCCTTTAGCATCTCAGGGAAGTGGTATCTTGAATCCTCCCTTATATCCTCAACCACTATTATCTCTCCACTGTCAATTGAATGGATCTCCGGGGTCAGCAGGGTAACAGGTATGGATATACTGTCAAAATCAAAACTGGCGTTCTTCAGTATGAGAGTGTTATCATCCTCAAGCTGCCAGAACATCATCACATCTGCATTGAGGAACTCCTTTATGACCCCCATTGATTGAGATATGATCTCCTCTATGTCATTGGCAGAGGAAAGGATATTGGAGAACCTGAGGAGTATCCCCTGCTCAAAGCCTCTCCTGTTCTTCTGGGTCTCAAACATCTTCCGTAGCCTCTCATAGAGCCTGATATTCTCAAGTGCAAGCCCTGTCATCTCACCTGTTGCCCTGAGGATATTCTCCTCATCAGGGGTAAAACGATGCTCCCTGTACCTGAAGAGGCAAAACACGCCCAGTATCCTCTCCTTGCCCTTCACCGGAATGCAACAGTAGCCCTTTATCCCGGAGTGTTTCAGGATACTCCTCTCAACCCTCCTGTCAATACTCACGTCAGGTGTGGTAACGATCTCGCCTGTTATTGCCACCCTGCCAGGTATATCCTCTCCGAGCTTCACCCTGCCTGCCTCCCTGACAAACTCCTCGGAGACACCCCTGTGGTAAAGGCAGTTGAGCATGCGTGTCTGCTCATCAAGGATGAAAAACCCGCCTCCGTCCATATCAAATGTATCAATCAGCTTTTCCAGCACATCACTGAACACCTCATCCGCCCTGAGGGAGCGGTTCACAATTGATGCAATGGAATTGATCATCAGCAGTTCCCTGTTTCTTCTCTCTATCTCCTCCTCATAACGGACCCTCATTGTGATATCCCTCATCAGCTCAAGCACCTCAATAACCTCGCCCTCTGAGTTTCTGATGGGGCTTGCCAGTATCTCCTCATAACACTTGTTTCCCTCTTCATCATAGTGTTCATGTATAGATGATAGGACCTCTGCAGAGGTGAATACACCCTGAAGAGGACACTCCTCACCCTCCATCCAGCAGGGCCTGGAAGACTTGTGTGAGACCTCAAAACAGTCCTTTCCGATAATATCAAGGCCGTAACGCTTCCTTGCAATATCATTTGCCTTGATAACCTTGTAATTCCTGTCAATGATAAGCATGGAATCCTGTATGCTATCCATGATTGACTCAAGATGCTCCTTTGAGTCGGAGAGTTCCCTCATCAGCCGGGCCTGCTGGCTGATGTCCTTGATAATGCCGATCTTGCCTGTAACCTCACCATTCTCAATTATAGGTGACCCGGTGATGAGCACAGGCACGGGTGTGCCATCCCGCGTCAGGAACTCAACCTGGTAGGTGGAGTGCTTTCCATAGGCCCTCTTTGTCTCAATCTCACGTCTGACCACCTCTGCATCCATCTCATTGAAGTAATCATAAATGGATGTACCGATCACCTCCTCTCTCCTGTAACCAAACACCTCTGTGAAGGCCGGATTGATATCAATGATGGTATTGGAATCATCAACAACCCAGAGTGGGTCCATCATTGCATTGATATATATATCCTTCTTCTTAAGCTCCTCGGTCCTCTGCCTCAGTGTCTTGATCATCTCGTTAAATGTGTCAATAACCTCGTTTATCTCATCATCTCCCTCAAGGGGGAGTTCAAAATCAAGATTTCCCTGTCGCACACGCTCGGCTGCCTTCTTCAGCCTCGTTATGGGTCTCAGTATCTTCCTTGAAAAAAACAGCGAGATTATGAAGGCCACAAAGAAGGCATAAAAGGAAAGGACAATGAGATGATCAAAGAGCCTCTGCCACAGGATATCATAGGTGAGCCTTATCCCTTCTGGCAGGCCTTTCCCCACAGCCAGCATATCCTTGAGTTCTTTATCAAGGGACAGCAAAAGGGGCAGGATCATCAACACGGAGAAGACAAGAAAGCTCAAGAAAATCCTGTATAGAAGTTTGGATTTAAACATTACAATTAAATTATATCATAGTAAAAAGAATATAAAAAGTGGTATAGATGATGCTGAAAACCACGAATGTACTCACAAGGGGTGAGAACCCCCTCTCTGTTATGGAATCAAAGTCAACAGACAGGCCTATGGATGCAAGGGCCGTACAGAGGGAGAAGCTGCTCACAGGTGCAAGATATCTGGTAAAAGAGGATAAATCAAATACATTCACCAGAAAGGCAAGACAAATGAAGACAATTACAAACCAGGGCGCATAGAACCTCTTCCTCTTTATCCCTGAAAGCACGATGACCACGGTGATTATGAAAACAAGGAATGACATCCTGATCAGTTTGTACTTGAGAGAAATGGGCAGGATCTCCTCGCTGAAGTTCATTGATGCCACCTTCACCTGCCCGAGCATTGGAAGGGTGGCACCTGTGAGCAGGGCATACTGCCCGGCACTGTAATGAAGATAGAAGCCTGCTATGGGATAGAACATCATCCCTATTAAACCCACAATGGTTATAACAATCAGGGAGATGGAGGTCTCCTCGCGGTCAGCCTCAATGAGTGGTGAAACAATGGCAATAGCCGATGCACCACATACAGACATACCCGTGGCAATTAACAGGGATGTATTGTTGCGGCATCCAAATATCCTGGTGAAAACATACATGAGGGTGAAAACGGATATGAAGGTCAAAAAAATATAGAGGATCTTGATGGGCTCAACATCAGAGAGCTGTAGCTGGCTTCCATAGAGGGCAATGCCGATGGGCAGGAAAATGCCTATGCTGAGGTTGATCCCCTTCTGCAGGACCTCTGTCTCCTTGAGGATATTACCCACCAGCATACCGAATATTATAGAGATGGCAAGTGCATCAAGTGAGGGATGTATAAAGGATAACATGAATCCAGACAGTGCTATCAATAAAGACGCAGCAAGACCCTGCAGTGATCCTTTCATAGGATAAAATAACCTTTGCCCCTGTCTTTTTTCAAGCCATCCTGATCATCCCGAGCGGGTTCGGGGAGGGTCTCCTGTAACCCTTTCCCTGTGCAATGATATCAAAGGGAAGGCTTATCAGGTCCAGGATATCAGGGCTGTATCTTGCCCTGAGTGAATAGTCAAAACTCTTGAAATAATTCCTGCATTCCTCACAGAGGTCTGCCCTCATGCCATCCTCACCTTCAAGGTAGAGGATGTTCATCATCTCCGGGCTCTCACTCTGACATGTGGGACAGCCCGTTCTCTGCCATGGCCCTACGGTCTCACAGAAGGTGCAGTAAAACCTCCTCTTCTCCTCCCTGCCGATAAAGGCCACGGAGGGCAGGGCATTACATACAGGACATCTCCCCTCGGTCCAGTATATATCGCCCAGATTCAGTCTCTTACTCTCTGCTATAAAATAGGGCTTTGAGAGGATGTAGAGGAAAGTGAAGGCCTCATCCTCCACACTTACACCCCCGGGAAGTCCTGTACCCAGAGGAAGCCCTCTGAGGTCCACCTCACCTGAAAGCAACAGTTCCTCCAGGGGTTCAAGGACATCTCTGTTGATACCAAGGGCCTGGGACATCTCATCCATAATTTTTCTGAGATCATCCCCGCTGTAACCTCTTGCGTCCATGGGAAGCTCTCCCTCAAGGACAACCTCCATGGACTTTATCTTCAGGACTTTTTTGTATAGCTCAAGCGTTTCCTTCAGATGGGGCCTTTCCTGTACTATCTCGTCAAATATATCCATCAGACCTCCTGCGCTGAGTTCACTGTCATCACGGGAAACTGACCCTCCAAACAAAGGGAACAGACTGCTGCTACAGCATGCCTGGCATATCAGAAAATGCTGATGCGGGGCCATGCCCCGCATCATTCATTCAATCCCCATGTCCTTTGCCCATCTGCCGTGGTGCTTCTTTGCCCAGGCTGCTGTAACAGTACCGCGGGTCATCACTCGGAATGTGCCTGGATTGGCTGCAGTACCAAGATATATGTGAAGAGGCACAGCAAAGGCAAATACAACATAGGAGATGTTATGCAGGAAATGGGCAAATAGTATCAGCCCCCTTGAATCCGGGAAGAGCCAGATGATAAAACCGCTAAAGGCTGATGTAGCTCCGAAAAGCACCACCACGATCAGATAGAAGAGCTTCTGGCCGGCATTCAGCTTACCCTGTGGAGGTGGTTCCATCTCCCTTGAGAAATAACCTCCAAGGCTTGATATCCACTTGCTGTCCTCTGATGTAAACCTGATTGCCTCTCCAAAATAGCTCCCAAGGGTAAGAATTAGAGACAGGGTGAAGACAAGCCCTGTCCATTTGTGTATGGCGCTTGCCAGGTGGTTCCCGCCGAAGATGGTATTTATCCAGTTGAGTGACTGATAGAGGAATCCAAGACCTGTAAAGAAGAGTATCAGAAAGGATACAGCCAGCACCCAGTGGTTGAACCGTTCCCATGCCGTTGTCTTCTCTATGAGGTTACCTTTCATCATTCCTCACCCCCTTCGTCAACCTCTTTGGGTCCGATCGTTACATAGTGCGCTGCCGCTGCAGCCACGGCGCCACCCAGACCGATAAGTGCCAGGGGTTTCAGGATATTCTTCCAGAGTGCAATGGTAGGTGAAAAACTCGGGCTGTCGGGCAGTCCGTAATAGGAAGGCCTTTCCCTGAACGCATAAAGCACACCAAGGCCGCCAAGGTCTGTGGTCCCATAGACGGTCTTGTATCCCGCCTCCTTTGCGATACCCATCAGCTCCTCCCTGTCACCATACCTGATAGCACCTGTTGGGCAGGTCTTTGCACAGGCAGGCTGGAGGCCATAGGGTATCCTGTCAGAACAGAGGTGACACTTCGCAATCCTTCCCTCTTGATCATACCTGGGGATATTGAAGGGGCACCCTGCCACGCAGAATCTGCATCCAATGCATTTGTTCCTGTCAAAGGCAACAGCACCCTCAGCTGTCCTGTAGAGGGCGCCTGGTGCGGGACAGACCTTCATGCAGCCTGCATCTGTGCAGTGCATACACCGCTGGCTCACGAAAAGCCACTTCACTGTGTCACCACCGGTGACCTCAAGGAATCTTATCTTGTTGTAGAGGTTAGGGGTCAGGTCAGGGGGGTTTTCATAGGTGCCCCTGTTAGAGGTCCTGTCCCCGGGGAGCTTGTTCCATTCCTTGCAGGCTGTCTGGCAGCCACGGCAGCCGATACAGAGCTCTGGTGATATGAGCAGCCCCTTTTTCCTTGTCAGGACATCCACGCCGCTGAGGCGTCTCTTTATTTCAGTGGTCTCAAGTGCCATTGTATCACCTCCCTATGCCTTTTCCACATTCACCATGAATGCCTTTGTCTCGGGTATCATGGTGTTGGCATCACCGATTGTTGGGGTTAACAGGTTTGATGAGTCACCACCGCTGCCGTCCTCTGGATACTGCCAGCCAAAGCACCATGGTAGACCTACCTGGTGAACCGTTTTATCCATGATCTTGAAGGGCCTGAACCTCTCTGTCACAATGGCAATAGCCCATACCTTGCCACGGACTGAGGAGACGATCACCTTGTCACCTGATTTCACACCCTTTTCCTTTGCAAGCTCCGGACTCATCTCGCAGAAGATCTGGGGCATCATCTCAAGCTGCCAGGGCAGATGGCGTGTTAAAACACCGGTCTGCCAGTGCTCTGTCACCCTGTAGGTGGTGGCCACATAGGGATAACGGGGATCAGCAGTGGCAAATATATCCTCAGGGATACCACCCTCCTTCTTTGGCTTCTCCTGTCCATTTTGCACAGGCCAGAAGAGCTTCACCGCAGGGTTTATCCTGTGTGATTTTGAGAGGGGATTCACCTCAATGGGGCTCTCAAGAGGTTCATAATGTTCAGGGAAGGGACCATCAGCCCTGCCGGGGCCGAATATATGGGCCACACCTGCTGGTTTCATGATGAAGGCCTTTCGGGTCTTTTCCCTGTTTACAAGGGGTGGCCAGCCACCGTCTGGAACATCCCCTACCCATCTGGTGCCGTTCCACCAGATGACAGGCCTCCTGGGATCCCTTGGCCTGCCGTACTCATCCACTGATGCACGGTTGTAAAGGATACGACGGTTTACAGGCCAGCACCAGGACCATTCAGGATAGAGTCCCATACCTGTGGGATCCTTCTTTGAACGGCGGGCCATCATGTTGCCCTTCTCGGTATAGGAGCCACAATACAGCCAGTTACCGCTTGATGTGGAACCATCCTCCTGCAGATAGGCAAAGCTGGGCACAAGGGTGCCTTTCTTGAAGAGTTTACCCTTGACCACTTTGTCCTCAAGGAAATAGCCGTTTATCTCCTTGGCTATCTCGTGGGTGTTGATCTTTATTACCTTGCCCTCGGGGTTCTTTGGTCCATAGTCCCAGGCAAGTTTCACCACAGGATCGGGATAAACGCCACCCTCCTTTTCGTAGAGTCTCTTTACACGCCAGAAGAGCTCATTGATAATCCATGAGTCCGGTCTTGCCTCACCCGGTGGGTCAGCTGCCTTGTATCTCCACTGTGCCCAGCGGCCTGAGTTGGTAATGCTTCCCTCCTTCTCGCAGGAGGCTGCACAGGGAAGCTGGAAGACCTCTGTCTTGACCTCCTGGGGGTTCATGCCGGGACCATGCCAGAACGATCCTGTCTCATTGTCAAAGATGTTTACATTGACCATCCAGTCCAGCTTTGCCAGTGCCTTTCTGACCTTGCCGGCATTTGTACCGGAGCATGCCGGGTTCTGTCCCCAGGCGAAGAAGCCCTTGAACTTGCCCCTGTACATCTCATCAAAGATCATGATCCAGGATGCATTCTGGCCATCATCAAGCTTTGGAAGGTAGCTGTAACCGAAGTCATTGTCCTTTGTGGCGTTCTTACCGTAATGTGCCTTCAGTAGACTCACAGAGTATTTGGGATAGTTACCCCACCAGTTTGCACTCTGTGGTTCCTTTGTCTTGGGGGTGTATTTGTCATTGTACTGCTTAAGTGTCTGCAGTGATGCCCTTGGTGTCTTCAGATAACCGGGCAGTATATGGAAGAGCAGACAGTGATCAGTGGAGCCCTGCACGTTGCTCTCACCCCTCAGGGCATTCACACCACCTCCGGCCACACCGATATTGCCAAGGAGCAGCTGGATTATTGCCATTGTACGGATTATCTGGGTTCCTATGGTGTGCTGAGTCCAGCCCATGGCGTACATTATCGTGGCCTTACGGTCCGGTCTGCCAGAGGATGCATAGGCCTTGTAAACCTCAACAAGCCTGTCCTTTGGGGTACCGGTGATCTTCTCAACCATCTCAAGGGTGTAACGGGATGTGTGCTTCTTCAGGAGCTGGAATACACAGAAGGGGTCCTGAAGTGTCATGTCCTTCTTGATCACGCCATTTTCATCCTTCTGGAAGGCCCATGCCTTTTTGTTATATTTTCTTTTAGCAGGATCATAGCCTGAGAAGACACCATCCAGGTCACCGGGCATCTTGAAGTCAGTATTTACAAGAAAGGGTGCGTTTGTGTAGTTCTTCACATAGAATTCGTCATAGAGATTGTTGTCAATAATATACTTGATCATACCATTCAGGAAGGCTATATCCGTGCCTGAACGAAGTGGTGCATAGATGTCTGCCTTTGCTGATGTTCGGGTGAAACGGGGGTCAACACTTATCAGTGTGGCTCCCTTTTTCTTTGCCTCCAGCACCCACTTGAAACTGATGGGATGGTTCTCCGCTGCATTGGAACCCATTACAAGGATTACGTCGGCATTACGGATATCAATCCAGTGGTTCGTCATTGCCCCTCTGCCAAACGACTCTGCCAGAGCCGCTACAGTGGCAGAGTGTCATATCCGTGCCTGGTGTTCAATGTAGACAAGCCCAAGGCTACGGAGCCATTTCTGAAGGATATAGCACTCCTCGTTGTCCAGGGCAGCGCTTCCCACATGTGCAATCCCATCACAACGGTTGACCACCTGGCCTTTGCTGTTCTTGATAACAAAGGTCTCGTCACGGGTCTTTTTGATTCTTTTGGCAATCTCGTCAAGGGCCCAGTCCCAGTCAACCTCCTTCCAGTCATTTGAACCAGGGGCACGGTAACGTGGCTTTGTAAGTCTCTTGGGGTTGTTCACAATCTGGTAGAGCGCAGCCCCCTTTGAACAGAGTGTGCCCTCGTTGATGGGATGGTCAGGGTCTCCTTCTGTATTGATGACCTTGCCATTCTGGGTGTGTACGATTATTCCGCAACCAACGGCACAGAAGGGACATATTGTGACGGTCTCTTTTGCATAACGGATGGGCAGGTCCTTTGCGTACGCCTTTACTGGTGAAAGATTCAATCCAAGCGTTCCGGCAAGCAGGGTTCCACCTGTTGCCTTCAGGAACCCTCTTCGTGATACCTCCATGGTATCTCCCCCTTTCTCTGCCTCTTTATAGGCAGCCTTTAAGGGTTGTCATATATGGCGGCCGTCCCCAACATTATTTAATGTTGCCTGTTCCCACCTCCTCCTTCATTCCTATTGCATTTATGTCAGTCCATTTAAAATGCTGATTATTTTATAATACATTTTAATTTTTTTGTCAAGGAGTTGTATAATTAAATCTAAATGGCGGGAATTCTGAAATTACTGGTAAGCAGGCTGACTGTCCATACATTAGACCAGGCAAAGAGAATAATAAGGATAGTAATAGGCTTTACATTGCTTATTATAGGTATCGCCCTGATCGTACTGCCAGGTCCGGCCACCCTTGTCATACCTGCCGGGCTTGCAATACTGGCAGGTGAGTTCGTATGGGCAAGGAAACTGCTCAAGAAGTTCAACTCAGGCGTAAGCCATGGTCTGAGACTCTTCAGAAGGAAAAGAAAAAGGGCAAGGTGAGATGAAATTACCGGTTAGAGGGATTGGTCTCTTGTCTGTCTTCATCCTGACGGTGCTCCTTTCCGGTTGTGGCTACAGGATTGTGAAAAGCAAGGACCTGACATACCGGAAGATATACCTACGATACGTGGATAATCTGACCACCGAGCCCGGACTCCAGGATACATTCAGGACCGTCTTTTTTGAAGAGGCGCTGAATCATGGATTTGTTCAGGACAGCGGTGGTATTGTCATGGATGTAAAGATCACAAATTATAACATGAGGACACTCACGGTAAAGAAGGACCGCACTGTTGAGTACAGCATTGATATACTTGCCGACGTACACCTTGAGTTTCCCGATGGTTCCAGCAGGGATCTCAACAGAATGAGTTCTGAATTCCTGGAGAGCTTCATTGCTGAGAAGGCGGTACAGTCCATACAGGCCCAGAGGGAGCTGACCACGGAAAAGGCCCTGAGAGACCTCAGCCAGAGGATACTCATTGAGTTGATCTACTGAGATGAAGGATTTCTGCAGTGAGATAAGATCCGGACTCCCTGCACCCGTATACTACATATACGGGAAGGACCGCTTTTTTCTCTCCGAGGCTGTAAAGGAAATAAAAGAATCATTGCCAGCAGAAGAGAGGGACACCAACCTCTTCATGTTTGACTTTGACAGGGTCGTTGAATCACCACCACCGATAAACGAGGTCTTTGAACTCCTGAACACACCCGGTTTTTTTGGTTCTTCAAGGTTTCTGGTACTGAAGAACCTCCATCTTGCAAGGAAGAAGGAGATGGATGACCTGGTAAAACATCTGGACCATTATCTCTCCCGAACTGTTGAGTACCTCTCCAACAGACTGATTATCCTCTCGGCCAAGCCACCGGTGCAATCCCTGAGAAAGATACTGAAGGATGAGTGGATCTTTACAACGGACAGGAAAAACATACAATTGAGAAGGTGGATTAAAAGGCTTGCAAAGGAGAGGAAGATCAGCATCTCTGAAAAAGCGGTTGACCTCCTTGTAAACCTCTCAGGTGGTGAGGGTGGTGTGATCCATGCCGAGATTGAAAAGCTCGGTCTAATGGGGAAAAAAGAGATTGAAGCTGAGGATGTGTACTCTGTCATGTATGGTGCGATAGAGGGGAATATCTTCTCTTTCACAGAGGCGGTTATTGCGAAAGACAGAAGAAGGGCCTTTACCCTCCTTTCCAGGATTGATGCAGACCCCCATGCGATCCTTGGTGCCATGAACTGGAAATTAAAGGATGTGGAAAAGAAGAAAGGTGGAGATTTCTCAAAGGCCTTTGAGGAGCTACTCAAGAGCGACCTGAGGATTAAGACCTCCTCAGGCAGTTACCCTTTAGAAGAGCTGGTATTCAGGCTGCTTCGGATTTGAATGCCTCGTTTACCTTCCTGGTAAGCCTTGATATCTTCCTTGACGCTGTATTCTTGTGTATTACACCCTTGGAGGATGCCTTGCATATCACCCTGATCGCCTCTTTCAGCATCTGCTGTGCCTCCTCAGGGTTGTTTGCCTGTATTGCTGCTTCAACCTTTTTTGTAAAGGTCTTTATCCTGCTTTTCCATGCCTGGTTTCTAAGTCTTCTCTTCTCTGACTGTCTTACCCTTTTCAAGGCTGAAAGGTTCTTTCTCGCCATATATCCTCCCTCTAAATAATCACTGTGTTGAATCAGCATTTAAGAATAGCAGAAGAAACCCCAGAAAATCAAGTCAGGAAACCTTAAGGGTCAAGGCCTTTCTGCCGAAGCCATCCCTCAATGAATCTCCTCATCTCATGGGCATTGTAGCTATGCCATCTCTTCCTCTGTTTCTTATCCCTTTTCAGGAGATCCTTGAAT
>Ga0256830_1000861_pt1 | contig 22431 bp, 25 predicted proteins | sample 128326metaG_FD_190537 | JGI IMG/M metagenome (GOLD analysis project Ga0256830, IMG submission 190537) | Hydrothermal vent microbial communities from Lau Basin, Pacific Ocean - 128-326 | ecosystem: Environmental > Aquatic > Marine > Hydrothermal vents | place: Pacific Ocean: Lau Basin | collected... | reverse complement strand
CTCAGCAATAAGTCTTGGCTACGGTGGAGATGAAGCCAGAAAGGAGCTTGATGAGGCTGTAAAAGATCTTGAGGAGTTCAGAGCCGGGCCATTTGGTGAGAGGATCGTCTGCGGGCTTGAGAAATGCGTTCTCGAGAGTGAGGTGGTGGTATGAGCTACCTTGAAAGAGGGTATCTTGAGAGCGAAGAACTTCCTCCAAAACCGCCAATGGAAAGAATAGAGTCGAAGAAACCTGTTGCTTACATTGAATGCCCTCAATCCATTCCGTGCTCACCATGCTATGAATCGTGCAGGTTTGATGCAATAAAGATGGACAACATAAACGATCCTCCTGAGGTCGATTATGAGAAGTGCACTGGATGCATGGCATGCATAAGAGTTTGCCCAGGACTGGCGATTTTCATGTTACACATTAAAGACGGGAAGGGGTATGTAACAGTACAGTACGAATTCCTGCCGTGGCTTGAAAAGGGAGAGAAAGTGAAGCTGTACAACAGAAAGGGAGAGCACATTGGAATTGGAGTTGTGATATGGGCTTTGAAGCCTGAGAGAAACGACAGAACTCAGCTTGTGACAGTTGAGGTTGATCGAGACCTCATTTTTGAGGTAAGGGCAGTGAGGAGGGGGTGATATCATGGTCAAGGAAAGAAAGATAGTTTGCAGATGCGAGGATCTGACGGAGGAGGAGATAATACACGCAATCGAAGAGGGTTACAACGATCTTGAAAGCCTGAAGAGATACACAGGAGCCACAACCGGAGCATGTCAGGGAAAGGGATGCTTAATGCACATAATAAGAATTCTATCTCAGAAAACTGGAAAAAGCCCTGATGAAATCGGAATAACAACGCAAAGACCCCCTGTGAACCCTGTTCCACTCTACATACTCTCTGAGGGTGATGTGGAATGAAGATAGCCATAATTGGAGCTGGCATTATGGGTCTTTCAACCGCCTACTATCTGTCGAAATCAGGCATTGATGTTACTGTTCTTGAGCAAAAGTATCTTCTTTATGGAGCAAGCGGGAGAAATTCTGGAGGAATCACTCCGATGATTGATCGAGAGGAACTTATACCATTTGCTCTTGAGAGCATAAAACTCTACGACAGACTCCCGTCTGAGCTGAATTTCAACTTTCTGATGAGAAAAGATGGTTATGTGAAACTTGCATCCAATGAGGGAGATGCCGACAGGCTCAGACAGGAAGTGAGAATGCAGAACAGGCTTGGAGTCAGCTCAAGGGTAATTTCGCCTGAAGAAATAAAAGAGCTTGTCCCAGACTTCAATCCGGACTCTGCAATTGCTGCATCTTACTGCAGGGATTCAGGAGTTGTATTTCCATGGCCTGTGATCTGGGGACTTGCGAGGGGATGCAGAAAGAACGGTGCTGAGATAAAAACAGAGGCAAAAGTTGAGAGAATAGAAAAGAATGGCGAAAAGCTCTCTGTTTATGTCAATGGAGGCAAATATGAGTTTGATATTGTTGTGAATTCGGCAGGGGCATGGAGCAATGAGATAAGCAAAATGCTGGGGATTGAGCTCGGAAACAGAATAATCAAGGAAGAGGTTTGCGTGACTGAGAGCGTAAAACCATACATAGACCCGTACATCCATGACATCAGCTCAGGGGTTTATGTCACCCAGACTGCAAGGGGGGAGATAATTGGAGGGATAACCGGAAAGGAAACAGACACCATAAACACCTCGAGCACGATAGAATTTGCAGTAAAATATGCAAAAAGGGTCACTCAGATGATTCCAAAGCTCAAAGGGCTTGCGATGCTCAGACAGTGGGCTGGGGTGTATGATGAGAGCAGGGATGGCTTGCCTGTAATAGGTTTCACAGAGGTTGATGGATTCATTCAGGCAAATGGACTTGGAAAGCACAAGGGTATGATTGTGGCTCTATCTCTCGGAAGGGAGCTTGCAAAATTAATTGAAAAGGGTGAAAACCCGGTAATTAAAAAATTCAACCCGCAAAGATTTTAGTTCACTTTCTCTTTTTCCGAATAACCTCCTCAAGCCTCTTACCAATTGGCTCCTCATGTGTGTATGGGCACATGAGGTAGTGGTCAACAGCTTTTGCGAGGGCATCCTTTGTGGCAAGCTCCCCAGTTTTTCTCTTCAGCTCCTCAAGCACCTCTTCCGGAAGAACGGTCTGGGCATGAATGATTTTCACCATTATGACTCACCTGATGATGATTATGTTAATAGTTGTATATAAGTTTTTTGAGGGGGAAAAATGAAATATCTGGCAAATCTTAAATATACTGACGTTATCAGTTTTCCTGCAATGGCTGATGAAGTAAATGGAAGTTACGATTACATAATTCTTGGGTGCGGCAGTCTTGGCTCTTCAATTGTGAAAGATCTAACCTCAGCTGGAAAAAAAGTCCTTGCCATAGACATAAATCCCGAAAAGGTTGAAGTGCTAAAAGATCAGGAAATTGATGCTATTGTTGGAGATATCACTGATAACAAAACATTCTCATCTGTAAGTTTTGACAGCGTTACCGGAGTTCTTGTTTTAACATCTGATGATACGGTAAACAGAAAAGTGGCTGAAATGATAAGAAAGCAGAATTCCGATGTACTGATTGTTACACGAGCCTCGTCCCCAAAACACAGGGAGGAGCTTGAGGAGATAGGAGTTGATCTCGTCATCACACCAACTGACTGCATGAAAGCTCAGCTCATCTCCGGACTTAAAAGAGCTGAGTCTCTCAGAAAGCTGAAAATGCTCAAAAGCGTTATAAAGTCCACAAACGGAAAAATTGGGATATTCACCCACGACAATCCTGATCCGGATTCAATCTCATCGGCTCTCGCGCTTAAGGAGATATCAAAGCATTTTGGTATTGAAGCCGACATACTGTATTACGGAGAGATACAGCACCAGCAGAACAAGGCTATGGTAAATCTCCTTGGAATAGACATGGTAAAGGCAGATGAAGCGAATTTAGCCAAGTATTCAAAATTTGCCTTGGTGGATTCTTCTGGCCCTGGAGTCAACAACACAATTCCAGGCAACCTGAATGTAAGCATTGTAATTGATCATCATCCTTCCGGAGAAGTCAATGCTGAATTTGTTGATGTGAGGGGAGATGTTGGTGCGACTGCAACCATTCTGACACTCTATCTGCAAGAACTGAAAGTTGTCCCCACAAAATCCCTTGCAACAGCTCTGTTCTTTGGAATTCAAACTGAAACAGAGGAATTCAGAAAAAATGCAAGAACAAACGATTTTCTTGCATCAGCTTACCTGTATCCGTTTGTTGACAACGAACTTCTTGAAAAAATGGAAGGCCCAGCCCTTTCAACAGAGACCCTTGACGTTCTTGGAGCTGCAATCAAGAACAGAGAGATATTCTCATCATTCCTCCTGTCCTTTGCAGGATTCATCACAGACAAAGACACTCTGCCTCAGGCTGCAGACTTTCTGCTGAAACTTGAAGGCATTTCGACAGTCCTCGTTTTTGGCATCCTGAGGGATAACGTTTACCTCTCTGCAAGAAATACAGATGTGAGGATAAACATCGGAGAAATTTTAAGGAAGGCATTCAGGGATGTTGGAAGTGCCGGGGGGCATGCTCATGCTGCTGGCGGAAGGATTCCTCTCGGCATTTTTGGTGATGTCTCAGACAGAGATGTTCTCGGAAAGCTCGTAACTCAGGCTGTGAAAAAGAGGTTCCTCGGAGCACTGGGGATAGAGACAGAGGACTGACTACTTCCCCACAATCTTGTCGTATGTTGCTCTCAGTCTGTCCTTTCCCACAGAGCAGACGTGAATCGTTGCAAATTCAATCTCAGGAAGTTCTTTCTGCAATTTTTCCACGATGATCTCTGTCAGTTTGTCGGCATCCTTCACCTTCATGTCCCCATCAACCGTTATGTGGAGATCAACGTGAATTTTCTCAGGAGACATGTAGGTTGCGATTATGTCATGGACATCATTTACCTCAGAAAACTGACCTATGACTCTTGAAATCTTTTCGTAAAACTGATCGTCAGGGCTGAAGCCAAGCAAAAATCTTGCATTGTCTCTTATCAGCCTTAAACCGTTGTAGGCGATTATCAGGGCTATAAAAAATGTTACTATTGAATCAAGATGCGTGATGTACTCCGTCATAAATATTGCCACAAGCCCCGAAATCCCTGTGAGCATGTCATTTCTGAGCTCATATCTGAGAGCAACAATATCGGGCCTTCCAGCCTTTCCTCTCGTGTGGTATAAAACAGCAAGAACCGGTAAAAGGCTGAGAGCCATGATATATCCAGCGTAATACGATTGTTCAGGAAATTCATTTAAAAGAATCCTCTGAACGCTCTCCTTGAGCAGCTCAAAAGATAGAATTGAAATAAATGCAACCCCTGCAATCAGTGCTCCCACATTGCTTGCAAGACCATGTCCGAGAGGATGAGACTGGTCCGCAGGTTTCTGGGAGATTTTTGCAGAAAGCTTCAGAATCCCCAGAATCAGGATGTCAGTTACTGAATGGAATGCCTCGGCAATCAGAATAAGGTATCCATACATGTAAAATCCAATGAATCTGATTACTGTGGAAACTATGTAGGCTGCATAAACGCTTCTCATAATTTCTTCTTTCTCATTCTGAGAAGGGATGGGAGGTGGACAGCATACTTCCCATCTTCCTGTAACGCTATCACAACCTCCCCACCCTCAAGGAGCTTTTCTATATTGAGCTCGTACATTCCAGGAGCAATTATTCTCACACTTTCAATTCTTTCGAACTGCTCCTTTATTTCCTCAACCTCCCTTCCTTTCTGCTTCGGGATGTACAGGAATTTGTTGTTTCCGCACTCGCACCCCTGAAGTATCGCCATGTCCCCATCCATGTACTCCTTTCCGCATTCCGTGCATCTATGGGGCATCACCTATCACCAAACTGCACCATTGCCGTAATTATGTCCTTCTGCTTTGATAGAGTTTTCACCCTGTTTGCCGGGCCAATGAGTGTAAGTCTTCCGCTTTTTTTGCCAAAAAACTTCGACAGAAATGTCTCCTTTGGCGGATAGCTCTCAACCTCTATCCCCACAAATTTCTCGTGATCTATTTCGAGCATTGTTAACTCAATCAGCTTTGCCTCCTCTTCAGGCGAAAGTCCCGATTCAAGAACAACAATCTTACCCTCCTTGACGTTATCAAGTATCATTCTGAGCTTTTCCATCGAACTCATCCTTTCAAGCTTTTCCTTGGAAATAAGACTGAGCTGGACTCCCTCCATATCCATCACCCAAACTTTTCTGCCATTGTCTTGTACAGTGTGTCTATGTTGAGCCCCTTAAGTGCGGATATCGGAACAACCATGTGCTGAGGGAATGCTGCTTTTATCCTTGCCGGAGAGGCGTTGGGAAGGTCAATTTTGTTGGCTATTATAAGTAGTGGAAGACCTCTCGCCTCAATATTTCCAACGATTGTCACGTTCACCTGAGTGTATGGATCCTCGCTGGAGTCCATCACAAGCAGGATTCCATCAAGGTCGTCGAGCCACTTTATTGCCTCAATAACACCTTCAGTAGCCTCCTTGGCTCTCCTCTTTGCCTCTTCCTCGTTTATCCCATATTTGAGAAAGTCATGGAAGTCTATTTTGGTTGCAATTCCTGGAGTGTCGATTATGTCAATTGTAAGTGTTTTTCCATCAACCTCGATCTTGACTCCCTCTCTGAGTTTCGCTCTCCTTGTTTCATGGGGAATTTCACTCTCGGGTCCGATTACATCACCTGTCCAGTCTCTCAGTATTCTGTTGGCAAGGGTCGTTTTGCCAGCATTTGGAGGGCCATAAATCCCTATCCTCATCTTGTCTTTTTTGAAAAACCACTTGAATACACTCCTGAATCTTGCTTTAAGGATCGTTATCAGCCCCATATTCATCACTACCATTAGCAATGCAGAACCAAATTAAAAGCTTTATGGCAAAAAATAATAAAAAATGAATTAATTACTCAAGGGAAATCGCTCCGCTTGGACAAACATCCACACACGTTCCGCATTCTGTGCACAGATCTGCATCAACTGTAGCCACATCATTTAGCTCTATCGCCCCTACAGGGCACTCATCCACACACGTTCCACATGCTGTGCAGAGTTCAGCATCAACAACTGCCGGCATTTTTCATCACCAAGCAAAGCAAATTCAAATCGAATTTAATTTTTTTCATTTGTTGCAATCACAACGCATTACTTTCGCTGCACGGACAAGTGAGATATAATAATTCATCAAAATAACTAATCATGAACTACATAATGGGTGCCATTGAGAGGTCAAAGCAGTATGGAGACGAGGAGCTTTACAGAGCTATTTTGACGTCCGATTACTGACGGGCCAATTTTTTATACTTCATTTTTTAGTCAGATGTGTGATGGATGTTCATGGTGTCACTTTGAGTGAAAAAGGTGGGCTGATGGTTGAAGATTCCCTGATCATAGCTGACCTGCATCTTGGCATAGAGGGAGTGCTTGAAGACAGAGGTGTTGCCATCCCTTCACTCCAGATTGAGGAAATCACCTTGGAAGTCAGGCAGATTGTTTCAGATTTAAATCCTGAAGTGCTGATTGTTGATGGCGATTTAAAGCATGAATTCAGCAGAAACATCCCTGAAGAGTGGAGAGATGTTAAAAAGTTTATTGAAGAGATCTCCAGAGTTGTTAAGCTTAAGGTTGTCAGAGGAAACCATGACAACTTTCTCCAGTCAATACTGTCAAAGTACGATATTGAATTTGCTGAGTGTTTTTCTGCTGGAGACTTTCTGATTGTTCATGGCCACAGAGACGCTGAGGCGGAAAGGCTCATCATTGGGCATGAGCACCCATCAATAAAACTCAGACATGAAGGAGGGATATACTCATACAGAGCATTTCTTCACGCCAGAAATGATGATAAAGAGGTGTGGGTTCTACCGCATTTCTCTCCAATTCTGCCGGGTTCAAATGTCCTCGAATCGGGTTTTATATCTCCTGTGATGAGGTCATTCTCTGACGGGGAGGTTGAGGTGTTTGCTGTTGAGGATGACGTGTACTTTATGGGAACTTTAAAAATCCTGAGAGAGCTTGCGTAAGTGACGTTGTTATCGTGATACACGAATTCTGCCAATGAAGATCATTTCCAGAACCAATATAAAGACTCATAGATGTATTTTGATGTCTCTCAGGGTGAGAGCTTTAACTCCCATTTCCTCGACTTCATGAATGAGCTTTTCTGTTGGATTGCCATGATAAAATAGAACATACTCCGGATTGCAGTAATCTACAAGCTCCACAATTCCCCTGTAATCGATGTGATCGCTGAACACAATTCTTTTTCTGTAGAACCTCTGGGCTGAAAGCACATATCCATCTGAAACCTCTCTTGGCGAGACAATCCTTGCTTCCCCATCAGAATGCTCTATTCCAAGAGCATCACATATTTTCTTTATCTTTCCGCTTGCTTTAAACCCAATTTCATTCTCAGAAAGGATCCTTGCAACTCTCTGGGCTTTTCCCACAGGGTATGCTCCGAGTTCAACACCGAGTCTTGCAGCCTCAATGACCCTTTCAACCTCATCCTCGAAAACGTATGAGGGGTGCCCATATGTTGCTTCTGTGATGAGGACATCACACCGGGGGAGATGGCTGAAATCCTTCACGTCACCGGTCACGAGAATTCCGTTATCTCTGAAAAAATAGGCTGTTGAACCGTCTATGTGTCCGGTATTATAAGTGTTTATTCTGATACCTTTGAGATTCAATCTCTCGCCAATACTGTGAATCATTCCCCTGTATCTCTCATCGGAGATTGCGGAAAGTATCGTAGCGGTTTCCTGAGAGGCTATGGCTCTTAAGTTCTTCAGATTTCTGAGGCCATGATGGTCTGAGTGAGCGTGAGTTATGATTGTGAAGCCCTTTCCGGGGCTGCTGTCTATGTGAAAGTCAACCTCATTTATTCTCATGGAAAAATGGGGTCGAAATCCATTGCCATATTTTCTTCTGTAAATGAGGACGTTGAATTTTTCAGCTATGTCGAGAAGCTCCATCTACTTCTCCCTCTTCTTCCTGTAACATATCATGCAATCCAAGCACTTTTCAGGTATTTCCATGGCAGAATTATGAGTTAAGCTACTTTTAACTGTTTCCCACTGTTGTGTCTTGTGGTATGATTTCAGAGAAATATTTATATATTGCGATCCTCAGAATTACTAACTGGATGTTAGTAAGAAAAGGTGATGATAAACAGTGGGAGAACATAATTGAGGCTCTTGCAAATGAAAGCAGAAGGAGAATACTCCAGCTTCTCACAAAGAAGCCTTGCTACGTTAGCGAGATATCTTACGCCCTGAAAATGGCTCCGAAGGTTGTGCTTGAGCATCTTGACAGGCTTGAGAAGACAGGGTTGATAAAGAGTTTCGAAGATGGAAGGAGAAGGTATTACTATATCGACAGGAGCCTCAACATATCCATCTCCATCTCACCCCACAGATTTGATGTGGATGTAATCGAGGAGAAGATAAAAGATTTGGAAAAGGAGTTTACAAGAATAAAATCACTCTTAGAAAGGTCTGCTGACAAGAGTCTTATGGATGCCTTTGAAAGGCTCAGGAAAATGGAGAAGATGTTCTGTATGGTCCAGAAATCAATAGCTGAGGGAATTGATGAGCTCATCGACAGGTTCATTTTGAGACTTGACAGGCTTGATATAAGTAATATTGACAGGGTAGTGCTCTATGCGATGATCAAAGGTGTAGAAAGACCCGACATGATATCTCAGATGTTCGGTTTGCCTTATGATGAGGTACTCTCCTCATTGATGAATCTGGAAAAAAGGGGTTTTGTTGAAAGAGTAGGGAGTGGTAATGGAATGGTATTCAGAATAAGAAAGGGAGGTGGTGTTTATGACTGATGAGGTCTTTCTGAAGGTTGCTGAGGCATATCACAGGGATGTAGGTAGAGGGATTGCGAGGGTTGATCCGGATGTTATGGCCCAGCTTAACCTTCAGAGCGGTGATGTTATAGAGATAGCAGGAAAGAACGTTGTTCCTGCAATAGTATGGCCCGGATATCCTGACGACAGAGGCAAGAGAGTAATAAGGATTGACGGCAACATAAGGAGCAATGCAGGAGTCGGAATTGATGACAGGGTAAAGGTAAGAAAGGTCAGTGCAAAGCCTGCTGAGAAGACCACCCTTGCACCAACAGAGCCTGTGAGGCTGATGGGGGGAGAAACTTACCTGCAGAGATTGCTTGAGGGAAGGCCAGTCATAAAGGGACAGAAGATAAGGGTCGAGATATTCGGGCATGTTCTCACGTTTGTCATAACTGCCACAAAGCCCTCAGGTGTTGTGATAGTTTCAAGAAAAACTCAGGTTGAGCTTAAGGATAAACCTGCCGAAGGTGAGGCAAGACAGGTTCCCAGCGTAACATATGAGGACATTGGGGGCTTAAAGAGAGAGCTGAGACTTGTCAGAGAGATGATTGAGCTTCCATTAAAACATCCAGAGCTTTTCCAGAAGCTCGGAATTGAACCTCCAAAGGGAATTCTGCTTCACGGCCCTCCCGGAACTGGAAAAACATTGATTGCCAAGGCAGTTGCAAATGAGGTTGATGCACACTTCATATCAATAAGCGGTCCCGAGATAATGAGCAAATATTATGGGGAGAGCGAGAAAAGACTCAGGGAAATTTTTGAAGAGGCTGAAGAGAATGCTCCAAGTATAATATTCATTGACGAGATTGACAGCATAGCACCAAAGAGAGAGGAAGTTACAGGAGAGGTTGAAAGGAGGGTTGTTGCCCAGCTCCTCACACTCATGGACGGTCTTGAGGCAAGGGGACATGTGATAGTTATCGGTGCAACAAACAGACCTGATGCTGTCGATCCCGCTTTGAGAAGACCCGGCAGATTTGACAGGGAGATTGAGATTGGTGTGCCCGATAAAGAAGGTAGAAAGGAAATTCTTCAGATTCACACGAGAGGGATGCCAATTGATCCACCTTTCAGCAGGGGAGATGTTGTGAGAGTTCTTGAAGAGTTCAGGGAAACAAGCAGGTTTGAGAGAGACAGAATTGACTCAATTCTGAGTGAGATTGGAGAATCAGATCAGTCTCCAGAGGAGGTTCTGAAGAAGGATTCAGAGATGCATGCAGAAGTAAAGACCAGGCTGACAGACAGGATGTTCGAGTACGTTGCAGAACTGACAAACGGATTTGTTGGAGCAGATCTCGCGGCATTGGCAAAGGAGGCAGCAATGCATGCTCTGAGGAGCAGAATGGAAAAAGGTGAGATAGATATCGAGGCTGAAGAGATCCCGGCAGAGGTTCTTGAAAGCCTCAAGGTTACGCTTGATGACTTTCTTGAGGCACTGAAGAACATTGAGCCCTCCGCCATGAGAGAGGTTCTTGTCGAAATACCAAACATCAGGTGGAGTGACATCGGAGGGCTTGAAAATGCAAAGCAGGAGCTGATGGAGGCTGTTGAGTGGCCTCTGAAGTATCCAGAAGTTTTCAAAGAGGTTGGAATAAACGCACCGAAAGGGATTCTCCTTTATGGCCCTCCTGGCACAGGAAAAACACTTCTCGCCAAGGCGGTTGCAAATGAGAGCAAGGCCAACTTTATAAGTGTAAAAGGCCCGGAACTGCTGAGCAAATGGGTTGGAGAGAGCGAGAAGCATGTCAGAGAGATGTTCAGAAAGGCGAGACAGGTTGCCCCATGTGTGATATTCTTCGATGAAATAGACAGCTTAGCCCCGAGAAGAGGTGGCACTGGAGACAGTCATGTGACAGAAAGAGTTGTCAGTCAGTTACTGACAGAGCTTGACGGGCTTGAAGAGCTCAAGGATGTTGTTGTTATTGCTGCAACAAACCGTCCGGATATGGTTGATCCAGCGTTGCTAAGGCCAGGAAGGATTGAAAGGCACATCTACATACCCTCGCCCGACAAAGAAGCAAGAATGGAGATATTCAGGATTCATACAAGGGGGATGCCTCTTGCTCAGGATGTCAGCATAGATGAACTTGCAGAGAAAACAGAAGGCTACAGCGGTGCAGATATCGAAGCGATATGCAGAGAGGCCGGAATGCAGGCAATAAGGGAGTTCATAGGAAAAGAAGGTGTCGAAAACCTCAAGGACTCTGCGAAGAGAATAAAAGTACATAAAAGGCATTTTGAGATAGCCATGGAAAAGGTTAAGCCAAGCCTGACAAAAGAGGACATTGAGAGGTATGAGCAGATTGTTAAGGACTTTCACAGGATGTATGCCTGATTTTAATTTGAGGAGGTGATGTGTTATGCCGTGGAAGAGGAAAAAGAGAGATTGGGATGAGGAGGACTGGTTTGAGGAGTTTTTCAGATTTCCGTTCGAGGAGTTTGACGAGATATTCAGAAAGATGATAAAGGAGCTTGACGAGGTGTTTAGATCCGCAGAGCTTATGGAGGGCAAGCCAATAGTCAGAGGGTTCAGCATAAAGATAGGCCCGGATGGAAAGCCTGAGATAAGGGAGTTTGGCAGCAAACCAAGCATAAGGGAGGAAACAGAACACAGAAAGCCCTTGGTTGATGTTATCGAAACCGATGATGAGATTCAGGTGATTGCCGAGATGCCGGGAGTTAACAAGGAGGACATCGATCTGGGTGCAAGCGAGACAAAGCTTGAAATAAGGGCAGAGGGAGAGTCGAGGAAATACCATGAGGTTGTCGAGCTACCAGACGAGATTGATCCGGATTCAGCCAAAGCAAGATACAACAACGGTGTTCTTGAGGTAATTCTCAAGAAAAAGAGACCCATGAAGGAGAGCAAGAAGAAAATTGACATCGAGTGATTCCTTTTTATTTTTTAAGCTCCGGCAATAATTGGCGTTATGTACGTCTCGATAAAAGCCGCTATCAGAAGCATTGGAAGCGGTATTTTTGCAAATCTTTTCAGGCAGTTCAGAAGAACCAGATTCAGATCAATTTCTTCTCCTTTCAACCTTTTGAAGGTTGCAACTCCAAGATCCAGCCCGTACGATGAGCTGAGTAGAAGTGCGGGAATCTCGAGGATACCGTGTGGAGCAAGTAATGCCAGTATTGAGAGTATGCCCATCTTTCCACCGACAATCACAACAACCATCCCGATTGTGATTCCATTCAGTGCTACAAAAAGAACTGGCACTATACCCAGTCCGATTCCCAATATCATCGATGCAAATGCTTTCAGAGAGTTATTTGCAAAGATGAATGCAAACAGCTCATAATGCTTTAGGTTTCCGACAAATTTAAACTGCTGAAATGTTTGATTAACAAAATTCTGTGCTGTATTTTCCGTTATGTCTGCAAAAAGCATACCCAAAATGATTGATAAGATAAACACAGCTGAAACAATTAGAAGACTCCTCATTCCTCACACCCCGAATGTCATCCTGAGTCCGTTTCTCATTCCGGGAGCCAGTCCAATTGTGAACAGTACAAACTTAATAAATCCTTTCAGATTCTCATCCTCTTCAGTGTCTTTATCGAGAAGATACAGTATCGGGACAATAACAGAGATCTTGAGAACAATCATTATCCATGGCCCAAAGATGTTTATGAAGAAGCTCGGAACAACATGAATTTCCCAGTAATTCAGGAACTGAATGCCGAGGAAGCTCGTTGATCCGTCAATGAGCTGAACAAAAAGTACTGCAATACTCAAATTATCAGCATTGAGCTTTCTGGAGAATCGTTTATAGATCGTGGCTCCAGTCCCCGCTACTGTAAACGCCACAGGAAAAATCCACCAGTTCGCAATCTTCAGATTCAGAAATAGAAACAGCAGCGTGAGTGTTGCAAGGATCGCTCCGGGGTATGGATAGTACCGGAACGAGGTTCTCAGGGATACAAGAAGAACCGAGAATGTCACGATAAATATCAGAATGTAGATGAAAGGTGTCATGAGGAGATATGAAAAAGGTGGTTTTACAAAGCCTGCATCCTCCACTATTCTGACGGAAGAACCCAGAACTATGTAAGGCAAGGTGTACATGGCAAATCTGAGATCAAACCGAACTCTCGTTCTTAGAAATCTGTAAATCAGGTAAACAGCAATAAGAAGTATTATCGCAAAGGTTGCTGTATTGACCGGATTGTATCCTTCCTTGTAAACTATGGAGTCGATGAAATACTTTTTGATAAAGCCGTATAGATCCATTGAGAATTTCAAATTTAGAGGTTATTTAAATCTAATGCAAAGGTAACCGAAAACTTAAAATGGGTATAGTAAGAGTATGCTCAAAAACAAAAGGAGGTAGCAGAAAGAGATGGGCCTGGACATATGTAATGTTTGCGGGTTGCCAAAAGACCTCTGTGTTTGTGAAGAGGTGGCAAAAGAGCAGCAGCAGATTGTGATAAAGGTGGCGAGGAGAAGATACGGAAAGGAGGTTACAGTTATTGAGGGGATAGATAGAGGGGAGATAAACTTAGACGATCTGGCGAAGTATCTCAAATCAAAGCTTGCATGCGGAGGAACAGTCAAGAATGGAGCAATAGAGCTTCAGGGCAACCATGTTTCCAAGGTGAAGGAGTTGCTTGTAAAGAAAGGATTTAATCCTGACAGGATCAAAGCCTGAGAAGGCTCTGTAGAGCCTGAAATACAATCTCTTTTATATTTACTCCATATTTTGCTGAAAGATACCATACTCCGTAGAATGTTCCTATCATGCTTCCAATATTAGTCATGCCAGCAACAAAGAGGATTCTGAAGGCCCTGTTTCTGAAAAGATCTCTGAATGTCTCTGCACCAAGCATCTCCTCGAAATCACTTTGTGTTGGTTTCCGCACCATGAACTCCACAATGCCTGAAAACCATCCAGCAGCGAGAAGCGGGGAGAGAGAGGTGAGCCATGCAACAAAAAAGGCTGTTAAAACCGAAAAAATGTGCCCTCCTGCAAGAGCTGCGAGAATGGCTGATGGAATCCCGTTTATAAGAAACCAAGCAAGAAATGCTGAAATAAATTCTGACGTGCCAAGGTAGAAGAGTGTTAAGGTGAAGATGAGCAGAACAGTTACAGTTATTATGAATCCAGCAATTTTGAGTAAGCTGAACCTGCCTTTTTTTACCTCAAGAAGCTGTCTCATGTCAGGTATCGACTCAGGATTTCTCATGAATCCCTCTATTCCCTCTTTATGGCCTGCTCCAACAACAGCTACAACCTTCTGGTATCTGAGGGATGCATTGAGCAAATTGTATGCCATGTATGCGTCTCTTTCATCAACAAGAATTTTCGCAGTTTTCGGAGATATCTTTCTGAACTCATCCACCATCATATCCAGTATGTCCTTTTCAAGCAGATCATCCACCTCGATATCTTCCTCCTCAAAAATACCCCTTATAAAGTAGTAGAAGAGCTTTATCTTGTCGAAAAAGCCAAGCCCATTCCAGAGCCTTTTCATTGTTATGCTCAGATCTCGATCTATTAAAAGAACATCAGCCCCTATTTCCTCAGCCTTCTCAATTGCTCTCAGCATCTCCTCTCCGGGTCTGACTCCCGTCTCTTCTCCTATCTTCCTCTGAAATCTTGAAAGAAAGAGCTGAAAGAGGAAAAGGAAGACATTTCCTCTTCTGATTACATCTACCAGATTGATCTCCTGCTGTTCTCCTTTAAGAGCCATGTACCTTTTCAAATCAAGCTCAACAGCAACGGCTGATGGTTTCTCGCTCTCAATTACACCCTCAACCTCTTCAATGCTTTTCCTGGATACATGAGCTGTGCCAACCAGAATCACCTTTCTATTTTCTTCCAACTCTGAGCACCTCCTGAATCTGCATCAATCTGATGAGGTCTGTTTTTGTGATTATCCCGACAAGATTTTTCCCCTCCACCACAGGTATTCTACCAATTCCAGTCTCATTCATCAATCTGAAAACATCCATTGCAGGTATATCAGGGGTTACGGTCACAAGATTTCTGCTCATCAGATCTCTGATTGCTACGTTCTCTGGTTTTCCCGCAACATCGTGTATTGTAATCATCCCGACAAGTTCTCCATTTTCAACAACAGGGTATCCAAGATGCTTGGACTTGAAGGCAAGTTCCATAAGCTCACCAACTGTTATGCCCGGGTGCACAGCTTTTACGTCTGATGTCATTATGTCACCTGCTTTCAGCTTATCAAGCAGCGTTTCAAGCTTTGACATCTTCTCCTCCTCACCTGCTCCGAGATAGATGAATATCGCTATTATTGTCAGCCATAGGTTGTAAAAAAGCCCGAAAATCCCCATGAATATTGCCAGAGCCTTCCCGGTTTCAGATGCAATGGATGTTGCCCTATCCGGAGGGAAATATCGTGAGAGGAGTCCTCTGAGAACCCGCCCACCATCTAAAGGAAATGCGGGTATAAGGTTGAAGAGAGCGATTATCAGGTTTATCCTGAAGAAGACAGCTGAAAAATTGGAAAGCACTGAATTGTCTGAGAAAGACAGGAAGTAGAATATTGCTGCAATTGCAAAACTCACCAGAGGACCGGTGATAGATACAAACAGCTCTTTCATGCCCCTCGGCTGTTCTTCAAGAACTGCAACACCACCAAAAATGAAAAGAATTATCTCTTTGACATTATATCCAAGCTTTTTGCTAACAATTGAATGTCCCAATTCGTGGAGAAAAACAGAGATGAAGAGAGAGACTGATGCCACAATTGAAAGAGAGAGTGCGTACTCAGTCCCTCTGAACCCATAGGGAAGCTCCTGAATGTAGAATATCCAGACAAGGATCAGAAGAACGATAAATAGAGAGTAGTGGACCTTTACATCTATTCCAATCACCCTGAAAAGCCTGAATGACGGCATAGAAAAAATTTGAAGTCCTGGAATAAAACCTTTCTCCTCAGGGGAAAATTCCTCTCATCTTGAGTGCTTCAACAACGCTGTTCAACGCCAGAACCATTGTCGCATCTCTCCAGAGTATGTTTCCATACTCCTTTTTCACATTGATCATTCTCTCGAAGGCCTTTACAAGTATCTTCTCAAGCTCTGCATTCACCCTATCAAGATCCCAGAAGTACCTCTCCAGATCCTGAACCCACTCAAAATAGCTAACAACAACACCTCCGGCGTTTGCCAGTATATCGGGTACGACGAGCTCGCATTTTTTATTGAGGTATTCCTCTGCTTTTGGTACAATTGGCCCATTAGCTGCTTCAACAACCATTCTGGCGTTTATTTTGCTCATATTACTCGCATTTATTACATTCTCAATTGCTGCAGGAATAAGTATGTCAACCTTCATTGTCAAAAGATCTTCGTTGGAAATGATGTTATCGGTAAATCCGACAACGCTTCCTGTTCTTCTCTTGAATTCCAAGAGCTCATCCGGATTCATTCCCTCCTCGCTGTAAACTCCTCCTCTGCTGTCAGATACAGCCACGATATTTGCACCCATCTCAAACAGTGTTTTTGCTGTCCAGTATCCGACATTTCCGAATCCCTGGATTGCAATATCTGCATCCTTAATATCCATCCCAATTGATTTTGCAGATTCTCTTGTTATTATCGCAACCCCTCTCCCAGTTGCTGAAGTCCTGCCCAGTGAGCCTCCAAGACTGACAGGCTTACCGGTTACAATTCCAGGTACAGAATACCCCTGATAAACGCTGTAGGTGTCCATCATCCAGGCCATTATTTGCTCGTCAGTGTACATATCAGGTGCAGGAATATCTCTTTCAGGACCGATGAATGGTGTGAGCATTGCGGTGAATCGCCTTGTCAGTCTTTCAATCTCGCTTCTGCTGAGCATCTTCACATCTACTCTCACACCTCCCTTCCCTCCACCATATGGAATGTTTACAACAGCACACTTCCAGGTCATCCACATTGCCAGTGCTTTAACCTCGTCCATTGTCACGTTGGGATGATACCTTATCCCTCCCTTGTAAGGTCCCCTAACACCGCAGTGCTGAACTCTGTAGCCTGTAAAAACATTTATACTCCCATCGTCCATCCTTACAGGAACCTTAACCTCAACAGCCCTGTCAGGAACCTTCAAATACTCGACAACATCCTCCTTCACTCCTGCGATTTCAGCCGCCCTCTCAAGCTGGTAACATGCCATCTCATACGGGTTCATTCAATCACCTCCAGAAATCCGTAATTTCTACCTATTTCCAGCCACGCCCACGCCCATACAACACACTCAAAAGCTCTTATAAGATCGCTATTCTCTAAAAAATATTTAGAGTCATTTATGTAAGCATTTATATTCTCAACAAATTCTCTGTCTCCCGAAAATCTAATCTGGCTTATTTTTTCAAGCCATTTTAAAGTCTCGGCTCTCAGCTCCTCGTCAACCCTCATACTTTCTCACTTCAAGAGTCAACCCCTCTCTGCCGGTTATGATCACAACATCACCTTCCTTCAGATTGTCACTGCTAACAATCTCCCAAAGCTCTCCGTCAAACTTTGCCATCCCCTCCCCATTGGAAAAGCTAATAACTTTTCCTTTCCTCCCGATCAACGCTTCAGCTCCAACCTTTTTCTTTGCCTTTTTTATCTGGATCACCTTGATTATTATGAAGGTCATAATAGCCCCTATCCCCAAGCCAAGTCCCCCAACAAGCATTGTGAAGCTCGAATAGAAATCTCGGGGCATTAAAGGCTCTCGATACAGCATGAGAGTACCGAGTACTATGGATATAACCGATGCTGCGCCGAGAACTCCATAGGTTGGAGTTAAAAGTTCTGCAATCAGAAAGAGAATTCCAAGCAGTATCAGAACGACCCCCATGTAGTTCACATTTATCACGCCAAGGCCAAAAAGGGCAAGAATGAGACTGATGGCTCCAAGAACCTCTGCACCCATTCCGGGAGAGGTTAGACCGTATATCAGTCCGTAAATTCCTATAATGAGCAGTACGGATGCAAGTTCGGGAGATGAAATAACGTTGTATATCTTGACCTTTATCGGTTCCCCGTACACAACAATTTTTTCATTCTTCGTTTTTACCGTAACCTTACCCTGAGAAGTTTCAACAGTCATGCCATCGGCCTTTTCCAGAAACTGGGATTTGCTATCTGCAAGGATGTCAATGATGCCATACCTGTAAGCATCTCTTGCAGATGCACTGTAGGCATGAGTGACGAATCTCTCTATGGCTGTTGCATTCCTTCCTCTCTTTTCAGCTATGGATTTTGCATAACTCGCAAGGTAGTTGACAACTTTCTGCTCAACTCTCGGTTCTCCCAAACCAGTTGTTATCGGAGTTGCTGCACCTATGGAGGTGCCATTTGCCATTCCTGCTATGTTTGCGGATATAACTATCAGAGAACCGGCAGAAGCTGAAAATGCTCCGGGAGGGACGTAAGCAAGAACAGGAACCTTGCTGTTAAATATCTTTGATATGATCTTTTCAGTTGATGTAACAAGTCCTCCAGGTGTGTCCACTACAAAAAGTACTGCAGAATACCTTTCCTTTTCTGCCCTGTCAATAACCTCAGATACCGCTATGTATGTCCCCTCGTTTATCGTTCCCTTGATGGTGTACTCAAGAATCTCTCCTCTCGATGGAGATATAAAAGCAATAAATACCAAAAGTATCAAGGTAAAGATGAGCATCGAACGCAATCCCATAGTATACTCTTACAGAATGAAATTAAAAAAATTACTCTATGTATATCGCCGGCTTTCCCGGCATCGCGGCTTTCCTTTTCTCATCAGGTATGGTGTCTCTATCCAGCACAACCTGAAGTCTGGTTTCCCTTTCGATGAATTTCTTTGCCTCAGCAACTATTTTCCTTTCATCAATTTCTATCAGCTCCTTCCCCTCCTTGAACACCCTCTTCAGAAAGCTCTGAACTTCTTTTGAAATCTTTCTCAGCCTCTCATCCTTCATGAGTTCTTTCATAACCTCTTTCATGCTGCCCTTTTCCTTGGCAACCTCAAGAGCTTTTCTTTTCCACTCCTCTGCGAATGCGATATAGACTTTTGATGGATTGCTTACAAACTTCTTCACCTCAACTATGTCGTCTATCAGGCTCTCAAGGTATCTCTCACTTAGCTCAAGCTCCGGACTCACCTTTGAATCATCATACTCCGGATACCTTTCGAGGCTTATGAATGTGTCATGCTTCCAGTGCCAGATTTCCTCACATATGTGGGGTGTGAATGGGGCAAGAAGCTTCAGCCAGTCATCAAGAATGACGGAGAGGTTTTTCCCTCCTCTCCTGATGTACCATCTCACATCACTCATCACTTCAAAGAATGCCGTGTTTATGGCTTTTCTTGTTTGCAGGCTGTCCATTGCTTCTCTTGTCTCCTTTACAGCTCTCTGAAATCTGCTTATCAACCATCTGTCAAGATCAGATATGTGCTCAGGCTCTTTAAGGTAGTGCTCCTTTGCGAGAGAGTAGAGTCTTGCCAAATGAGATGAGAGATTTTCAACGTCTCTTCTCTTCCAGTCTGCATCGCTGTCGTATTCCGAGGCATGAAGGATGTACATTCTCGTAACATCAGCCCCAAATTCAGATACAGCACGCTTTAGGGTGAGAAGCGGGCCCTTGCTCTTGCTCATCTTCTTTCCCTCAAGGCTGACAAATCCATTTACGGCTATTGCCCTTGGCCAGTATTTTCCGGGAAACAAAGCTATGTGATGGAACAGGAAGAAGAGAAGGTGATTTGCGACAAGATCTTTTCCACTGCTCCTCAGATTGACAGGATACCAGTATTCAAACTCATCTCTCAGAGACCTGAGAAACTCCGGATCAGCTCCTGATTTCTGTGATACCATATTTACATCACCTTTTCCAAGGAAAACAAAGTCAAAGAGTTCAGGAACAAGGTTATCTGGAGTTAGGGTGCCATCATTCACGTATTTCGCTATGATGTAGTATGCCATATAGATTGTCGAGTCTGAGAGGCTTTCAATCAGCCACTCCTTATCCCACGGGATTCTTGTGCCAAGCCCCTTTCTCCTTGCGCATGCCTTGTCCTTCAGCCATTCAATCTTGTTTCTGAATTCCTCCTTGTAGTATTCGGGGATAATCCTCATCTCATCAAGCCACTCAAGAACCCTCTCCTTCCACTCAGGGTTCGAGTAGTTAAGGAACCACTGATCCCTGACAACTTTCACAACGCACTCTGTTCCGCATCTGCATATCACGGGCTTCTCGCTGAACTCATAAAAGATATCTCCTCTACCGCTTTTCAGCAGATCCTCGTGAACACTGTCCTTTGCAGCCGAGACCCTCATACCCGCATATCTGCTGGTGTTGTCCATCATCACTCCCTTGTGGAATTCTTTTTTGTAAATTGTCTTTGTGGCTTTTTCAAGAAGATCGAGATCATTCTGGCTCTTTACTCCAAGCTCCTCTGCAACATCCTTGGCTGGGATGCTGTATGATTCCCCCTCGATTTCAATAAGGACAATCGGTTCAAGCTCCTTCAGTACGTCTCTGCTCAGGCCATACCTCTCAAGAGTGTCGCTCCGCTCCAGATCCCTGATTGCAGCATAATCAAATGGGGCGTGGGCTGGAACAGACATCACAACTCCAGTCGCATTATCAGGATCGACAAATTCAGCAGGCAAAACAGGAATCCTTTTCTCTGTAACGGGGTTGATTGCATATTTTCCAAAGATTGACTCCGCGGGAATTTCCTCAACAAATTCCACATTTTTGTCTGTGTACTTCAGCTTTTCAAAGGCCTTCCTGCTTACCAGCCATTTCTCACCGTTCACAGAGGCTATCACGTATTTCTCAGGCTTCAGCCAGATGTTTGTGACACCAAAAACAGTCTCAGGTCTGAGGGTGGCACAGGGCAGGATGATACCATCTTCTTCCAGTCTGAACTTGATGACAGTGAACTCAACTATTGTTGCTGATTCTCCAGCAAGAAGGTCGTGGTCCTCGACAGGATTGTCGTCGTGAGGGCAGTATCTGACAGGGTGGCTCCCCTTAACAATAAGGCCTTTTTCTTTCAGTTTCCAGTACTGCCACTCTATGAATTTCTGATATGCAGCATCCATTGTCGTGAACTTTCTTCTCCAGTCTATCGAAAAGCCTATCATTTTCAGTGCGTTTTCAGCCTCCTTTGAAAAGTATTCAACAATTCTCTCGGGAGTCGTGAGCTGTATTAGATCGTTGTATGGAACATCATGAAACTTGGTGTAAACATCAATTGTTCGCTCATCTCTCTTTGCGATAAGCTCGGCAAGCCCTATGATCGGGGTTCCTGTGACATGAAAACCCATCGGAAAAAGGACGTTGTATCCGAGCATTCTCTTATACCTTGCCACAGCATCTCCAATCGTGAAGGTTCTTGTGTGACCAGCATGAAGATTTCCGTTCAGATAGGGATATGGGATGGTGATGAAGAATTTCTCCCTTTCTGATGGATCAGCCTGAAAGATGCCCTTCTTTTCCCACTCACTCTGCCATCTCTCCTCAATTTCCCTGAAGTCCATGGTTGGAGTTCAGCCATAGATTAAAAATATTTACCCAACTTTATGTTGAGGGGAGGAGAAAGCAGATAGAGGATATTGAGAATCAGCACAGCATAAACAAACTCAACCCTGAAAATTGATCCAAGAAGGACAACGGCCGTTATTAACAGAAGGTAGGGATTTTTTATCTTCGCATATTTCAGATCACTCACCATCATGAACGCAATGGCAACGCTTGCAATCCCTGCAACTGTTTCTCCAAAAATGATTCTGAGGGAGATGACAAGAAGTGCCGACGATGTTATGGGGTATCCCACAAAGTTTTCATGATCCTCTGCCGTGAATCTCGCAAGCCTGTACATTCCTGCAAAGAGGTATGCAAGGGAGAATACGGGAAAGAAAAAGGCAGTAGCAACTCCAAAAGATGCAAAATCTGCCAGAGAATCCACAAACTTTCCATATCTACCCGAATAACCTCTCCTTGCAAGATATCCATCAAACCCGTCCATTATGGCCGCTGCAAAAAGATACCTCGGGTCATGGTTTATGATTGCCATGAATCCGAAAAATACGTTGAGGAATGAGAAGTAGTCTGCAAAATCAATGTGTTTCCTCATACCTTACCGCCACCGTCTGACCGGCTTTCACCCTCTCTCCCTTTCTGACAGTAAATCTGTAGCCTTCAGGAACCTCAAGTGCAACACGGGAGCCGAACACAATCATGCCTATCCTCTGCCCTTTCTTAATCCTTTCCCCTTCCTTCAGATAGCAGATTATTCTCCTTGCAAATATCCCCGCTATCTGCTCAACAACGAACATACCATTTTCTGATTTTATCAGTATTCTGTTTTTTTCATTCTTAACGCTCTCTTTGAGAAAAGCTGGTAAAAATCTCCCTCCAGAATGATCTATTTTCTCAACAACACCATCACACGGGCTCCTGTTCACATGACAGTCAAATATGCCCATGAAGATCTCAACTCTTCTGTCCGAGATATCGACAATTTTTCCGTCTGCTGGGGATACAACTCCCTCTCCTATCTCCCTTTCAGGG
>Ga0256830_1000860_pt1 | contig 22433 bp, 19 predicted proteins | sample 128326metaG_FD_190537 | JGI IMG/M metagenome (GOLD analysis project Ga0256830, IMG submission 190537) | Hydrothermal vent microbial communities from Lau Basin, Pacific Ocean - 128-326 | ecosystem: Environmental > Aquatic > Marine > Hydrothermal vents | place: Pacific Ocean: Lau Basin | collected... | reverse complement strand
AGTAGCGGGGGGATGGATTCCCGCTTCCGCGGGAATGACAAGAGGGGAACAGAAATGAGGAAAAAGAAGTCAGAAAGGACAAAACCAGCTCGCATGTCATGCCCGCCTGCTCTCCCTGACCCACGGGAGGGCAGGAATCTATTCCTCCTCGCTACCCGCTACTAAATTCATCATTAAGATATCTTTACTCATTCAAAAGAGTCGTACATGGCGTTAGAGTTTAGGCCGGGAATAGGGGGTGGGGATTTATCCAGCCTGCTTTGCGAGGAGCAGGGAAGAGAAGATTTTATATCCGGGGCCGGGAGAGCGCATGCGGGATATATCTCCCCAGCACTCGCGCTTCTTCTCTGCATAGGGAGAATCCAGGTCATCTGGAATCTGCCGCAGCCAGGCGGCTCTTTCCGGGTGAGGCATAAGGGCAAACACGTTTCCCGCCAGGTTGCAAACGCCGGCTATATTGTAAAGGGAACCGTTGGGATTCACCGGGAAATCCTCGCTTATCTCTCCCTCCGGGGTGCAGTAGCGTAAAACTATCTGTTCGTTTTCAATCAGCTTATCCAGGAGATTCTTATCCCGGGTAGTAAACCTTCCTTCTGCATGGGCAATAGGCAGTGGAATAACCTCCCCTCTTTCGAGGTTTTGCGTGGCAAGGCACTTACCGCTTTCCACCTCGCATCTCACAAACACCCAGTTGCAATAATACCCTGACCTACCCCCTCCCATATTTGGCGCCAGAGCCATCTCCACTTCCCCCCAGGAAATTCCGGGTATCATCCCTGCTTCAATTAACACCTGGGCACCGTTGCAGATACCAATAACAGGCTTCCCTTTCTCAGACTCCCGGATAATACTTTTCACAATAGGCTTCTTGGCCGCAATTGCTCCTGCCCTTACCCTATCCTGGTAGGAGAATCCGCCGGCCAGCACGTAACCATCAAATTCCTTCAGCTCTTCCGGGTTCCTGTTCCAGCGAAATATCTCTGTTTCTATACCACAGGACCTTACTGCCCAGGCAGTCTCGTATTCGCAATTACTGCCCGGATACTGAATAACCGCAATCTTCATATCCTATATTTTAACTTAAATACCAAGTTTTTCCAAAAAAACTTATCCGGCGTTCTGCTTTTGTATTGCGGGGCGGAGTGGTATAATGGCACTACACAGGCTTGCAGGTAAAAGGAAGGACAGCCTGTATCCACATCCGGAGAAGCTTATTCCTGTACTTGGGGAAGAGGCAGATGGCCGGGAGAAGAGCCTGTATGAGTGGAAACCAGCTGATATTTTTCCGGGATTAACTTATGGCTGAAACAGGTTCAAAAGTGAAATCGCTTGGATTGCTCGAAGTCATAGCCATCGGTATTGGAGGAATGGTAGGGGGAGGCATCTTTGCCGTGCTTGGCCTGGCAGCAAGTTCCGCGCATGGAGGAACTCCTGTTGCCTTCATGCTGGCCGGAATAGTGGCTTTACTCACTTCTTATTCCTATGCAAAACTTTCCACTGCCTATCCTTCCCGGGGAGGTACGGTAGAATTCCTGGGACAGGCATTCGGAACAGGATTATTCACAGGAGGTATGAATGTTTTGCTACTGCTGAGTTACGTGGTGATGCTTTCCCTGTATTCTTACGCTTTTGGAAGTTACGGGGCCACTTTTCTGGCAAAAAATATGCAGGTTATAGGAAAGCATCTCTTAATCAGCGGGGTTATCGTTTTCTTCACTCTGCTCAACATAATAGGCGCAAAAGCCGTGGGGAAAGCGGAGAAATGGATAGTTCTCCTGAAACTCTCTATACTAATTTTCTTTATCTTCGTGGGTTTCAAAAGTATCAATACTGCTTACCTTTCCCCGGCTACCTGGACCAGCCCGGCAAAGTTGATTGCAGGAGGCATGATTATTTTCTTAGCTTACGAGGGATTTGAGCTCATAGCCAATACGGCGGAAGACATAAAAAACCCCAATAAAAATCTTCCCCTTGCCTATTATATCTCCATAATCTTTGTTATTCTCCTTTATGTAATGGTATCCCTGGTAGCAGTGGGGAATCTCCCCATAGCTAAACTGGTGGTAGCCAAGGACTACGCCCTTGCCGAGGCGGCTAAACCTTTCCTGGGGCAGGCTGGTTTTATTCTGATTGCCTTTGCAGCCCTTCTTTCCACCAGCTCTGCCGTAAATGCCACGCTATACGGATCCACCCGGATAAGCTACATAATTGCAAAAGAGGGCGAATTACCAAGATTTTTGGAGGATAAAATCTGGAACAGGCCCATAGAAGGGCTGCTTATTACCAGTTTGCTTACCCTGCTGATTGCCAATCTCTTTGACCTTTCCAGCATCTCGCTGATGGGGAGCGCCGGTTTCCTGATTGTTTTTGCCATGGTAAATACCGCAAACTTTAAACTCCACAAAAAAACAAAAAGCAATAAATGGATTTCCCTGCTGGGTATGTTGACCTGCTTTTCCGCGCTTACCCTGCTTGTGCGGGCAGAAGTAATAAATCCATTGAAAATAACGTTTCTTGTGGGTATGATAGTGGTTTCCTTCGCCGTTGAATCAATATACAGGGCATTAACAGGAAGGGAAATCAAGATAAAATATAGGAGTATCCGCCACCCGGTTAGCTGATTTTGCTGGAGGGAGGCGATAAGAGAAGGCTGTATGTATGGAAAATTCGCCAAAACCTAAGAAGAGCAAGGAATCGGTAGAAGATATCCTCAGGAAGTACTCCGCTTCCCGGGAAGGGCTTTCCTCTTCAGAAGCGGAGAAGCGTATTAAGAAATACGGATACAACGAAATATCCGAGAAACAGGTAAGCCCGATATTAAAGTTCCTGAGTTATTTCTGGGGCCCAATTCCCTGGATGATCGAGATAGCGGCAATTTTGTCGGCAGTGATTGGGCACTGGGCGGATTTCTGGATTATATTTGTCCTCTTGTTGTTGAATGCAGTGGTAGGATTCTGGCAGGAGTTCAAAGCCGACAATGCCATTGAATTACTGAGGGAAAAGCTCGCCCTCAAGGCAAGAGTGTTGCGTGATGGCAAATGGAAGGAGATAGCTGCCAGGAAGTTAGTCCCGGGAGATATTGTGCGAGTAAGGCTGGGCGAAATCGTCCCGGCTGATATCAAGCTTATTGAGGGGGATTACCTTTCTGTGGATGAATCCATGTTAACCGGAGAATCCCTGCCAGTAGAAAGACACGCTTCTGATACCTGCTATGCAGGTTCAATAATCCGCCAGGGGGAGATGAACGCTGTGGTTATCGCCACGGGGATGAATACATACTTCGGGAAAACAGTCAGGCTGGTGGCAGAAGCAAAAACACAAAGCCATTTCCAGAAGGCTGTCCTCAAGGTGGGGAATTACCTTATTGTGCTCGCTGTATCCCTGGTGGCTCTCATATTCCTGGTAGCTCTCTTCCGCCGTGAAAGTATACTGGAAATACTCCAGTTTTCCCTGGTTCTTACCATTGCTGCAATACCAGTGGCACTGCCGGCAGTTTTGTCCGTGGCAATGGCAGTGGGAGCAATTGCCCTGTCAAGGAAGAAAGCCATTGTCAGTAAATTGTCTGCCATAGAGGAATTGGCCGGGATGGATGTTCTTTGCTCGGATAAGACCGGCACCATCACCAAGAACGAATTAAAACTGGGCAAGATAAGACCTTTCCCGGAATTCACAGAGAACGACGTCTTAATCTTTGCAGCCCTGGCCTCACGAGAAGAAGACAACGACCCCATCGACAATGCAATTATAAACGCCGGGGAGAAACCAAAGCCCGGGAAAGAGGCAATGGTAAACTACAAAGTGAAAAATTTTAAGCCATTCGACCCCATTGCCAAGCGCACGGAAGCTGAAATAGAAGACAACAACGGTAACTCCTACAAGGTAGCTAAGGGAGCTCCCCAGGTCATCCTTTCCCTTATCCCCGAGAAAGCCAAAATCAGCACAAAGGTAGAAGAAATAGTAAATAATTTTGCCATGCACGGATTCCGCGCCCTTGGTGTAGCTAAAACGGACAGGCGGGGAAACTGGCAGTACGTGGGACTCATCTCCCTTTACGACCCACCCCGGGAGGACTCAGCCGAAACCATTAAAACAGCGCAATCCATGGGAATAGAAGTCAAAATGGTGACCGGGGACCACATTGACATTGCCCGGGAAGTTGCCAAACAGGTGGACCTGCCGGCTAATATCCTGCCCACTTCCGCTTTCTTATCCAAACCGGACAGGGTGGCACAACGCGTGGTGGAAAAGGCTAACGGGTTTGCCGGAGTTTTCCCGGAACATAAGTATCACATTGTTGAATTACTGCAGGCTAAAGGACATATCGTGGGTATGACAGGAGACGGGGTCAATGACGCACCAGCCCTGAAGAAGGCTGACTGCGGCATTGCCGTGGCTGCAGCCACGGACGCGGCAAAATCGGCGGCTGATATCGTGCTTACCCTTCCCGGGCTTTCCGTGATTATCGATGCCATTAAAGAAAGCCGCAAGATTTTCCAGCGGATGTACAGCTACACCCTCTACCGCATCGCCGAAACCATCCGGGTGCTCTTTTTCATCACCACGGCCATAATCGTGTTCAACTTTTACCCCATAACAGCCATAATGATTGTACTCTTAGCCTTATTTAACGATGCACCCATCATGGCCATTGCCTATGACAATGTACATTATTCCAACCAGCCAGAAAAATGGAATATGCGGGCGGTTTTAGGGCTTTCTACCGCTATAGGAATCGTGGGAGTTTTCTTCTCCTTCGGTATACTTTACATAGCCCTGGAATTCTTAAACCTGCCCCGCAATATGATTCAGTCCTTTATATTTCTTAAGCTTGCCGTGGCAGGGCACCTGACCATATTTGTCACCCGTACGCGCGGCCATTTCTGGTCCATAAAACCAAGTGCTGCCCTTTTCTGGTCAACGGTAACCACCAAGCTGTTAGCTACGCTCCTGGTAGTATACGGTTGGTTTGTAACCCCCATCGGCTGGAACCTGGCTTTGTTTATCTGGGTATATGCACTTATTGAGGAGCTGGTAATTACTGATTTAATCAAAATCCGCTTATATCACCTGCTGGACCACCGGGGAATTAAGTTCAGGAGGTAACAGGTTTAGAAAGCATTATGAACTACCAGGGCCCGTTTATTTTCCGATTAGAGCACAAGGATAAAGATACCCTGGCCCGGGCAGGTAGGCTGCTCACTCCCCGCGGCATCATCCAGACGCCTGTATTCATGCCGGTGGGAACCCAGGCAACGGTTAAAACGCTTACCCCGGAAGAAGTAAGGGATACAGGGGCACAGATAATTCTTGCCAATGCATACCACCTCTACCTCAGGCCCGGATTGGGGATAATAGAGAAAGCGGGAGGGCTGCATTCCTTCATGAACTGGCATTTTCCCATTCTTACGGATAGCGGCGGGTACCAGATCTTGAGCCTGTCCAAACTGAGAAAGATAGAGGAAGAGGGCGTTATCTTTCGTTCCCATTGGGACGGAAGCGAACATTTCTTCACGCCCGAGAAAGTCGTAGACATTCAACTGGCCCTGGACTCTGATATCCTGATGGTGCTGGATGAATGTGTTTCCTATCCCTCTCCCCGGGAATATGTAAAAAGCGCTGTAGAGAGAACCCTTGTCTGGGCAGAAAAATCAAGGAAATACTGGGATTTATGCAATAAGGCAAAGAAAATGCTCTTTGCTATAGTACAGGGAGGCATTTATACTGATTTACGGGCAAAATGTGCCCGGGAGCTGGTGGACATGGACTTTCCGGGCTATGCCCTGGGAGGGCTCAGTGTAGGCGAGGCCCGGAGCGATACCCTGAGAATCCTGGAAGAGATTATCCCCCTGCTCCCCCCCGATAAGCCGCGTTACTTTATGGGAGGAGGAAGACCCGAAGACATTTTGCATTACGTGGAGAGGGGATGTGATATGTTTGACTGCTCCATTCCTACCCGGGAAGGCAGGACCGGAAGTGCCTATACCTGGAAAGGCAAAATCGTAGTGAGAAACGCCGCACACTCCTCGGATTTATCCCCCCTGGATAAAAACTGCCACTGCTACACCTGCAAGAATTATTCCCGCGCCTACCTTCGCCACCTCTTTCACACCCAGGAGGTGCTTGCCCTGCGGCTGACCACCTTCCATAATCTCTACTTTATGTCCGAGTTCATGGCAAGAATGCGCCGGGCCATAGCGGAGGATAAATTCCGCGTTTTCAAAGAGGAATTCCTGAAAAATTACCGCGCCAGAGGCTGAAAGCCGCACCTTCCGCTCCGGGCACAGGCTTCCCTACCTAAACCACCTCATCCATCCCTGCCCCAGGGTGGAGATAAAGCAACCACCCCAGCCGCCTCCTCCACCGCCGCCGCCACCACCACCGCCTCCTCCACCGCCGTTCTGGTCAGTAAGGGTGGGGGAAAGTAGCCAGTCCAGTACTTTCTGCATTACCACTTTTCTGCCGTTATCAGGTTCATCTCGGTTATCAATCCCCTCAAACCCAAAGGCAAAGTAAACCGTGGCAAAATTCCCCGCATAGTATCTCAAAGCAGCCGTCCCGGAGGATTGAGGAGTTCCACTGCCAGCACCGCTGGGATTATACATAAGGCAGGGGACCACACCCGTATCAACCGGGTCTATTTCAGAGGGAGAATTCTGATTATTCGCCCCGTCTCCACCCGTGATATTGATGTTCCAGAGACCGTCTGAGAGCGCATCATTTTCCACACCATCAATGTTGTAAAGCATGATATCATCCTGCACGTAGACAGCACGCAGGTAATCCCGGTAGAAAGTAGAAGAACCGATATCATAACCGATATTCTGCCCGGTCAGGAAAAGCCTTCCCCCACTATCCAAAAATTGGGAGAGATAGGTTTGATCAGGAGTCAGAAGTGTAGTAGAGTCATCATCTCCGGTGAACCAGATAACTATTTTACCTGAACCGCGGTAATAATTAAGCGCTTCCGGGGTAATCTCTCCGTGCCTTCCTTCTCCCGGGCCGTTTGTCCCATCATCGTTATCCACATGCCATATCTTGTAGTCAACATCCCTGACCAATCCCGAATCCTGCAACGCCTGCTCGTACCAGCTTTCATAATCAGTTTCATTCGATGGTAAGGGGGTAAACCTGTACCTGTCCATTTCATCGTCATCCACCAGGAGAATCCAGCCCGCGGGAGTAAACTCATTAACCACTTCCACGTACATCCTGGCTTCCTTGGTATATTTAGTTCCATCAACATTCTGTCCAGAAACTCTAACAATGTAGAAGGAAGGCCCCCTATCATGAACCCCGCCATCCTTATCATCCACGGCAAAAGAGTAATCCGTACCGGGGGCCTGCACCTGCACATCATCACTCTTGTTATTCCGGGGATCCACCAGTTTCACCTCCAAGGCAGGAGAATCTCCGGATAAATTGATGCTAATAACCTTACTATCGTTATCTGCCACTTCATAAACCGGGATATCCCAGGCATCATAAGAAGGAGTCTTGCTGCGGGGATTAAGTGCAACAGGCTCCGGAATATTGTACTCGCTGTCCGTACTCACCTGCACAGGTATGTAAAGAGCAGGGTCCCCCAGAAGATGCGTCTCAAAAATGGTTCTCTTATCATAAGAATCCATACTCTCGCTACCCACATAATCCGCAATAGCCTTGGTGAATATGTTCCCCAGCATATTCCCTCCCTCATGGTACTGCTGGAAAATATATTTTCCCAGCTGGGGAAGGTAATATTGTCTTGCTATATCAAGAAAACCTTTTGTAAAAGAGAAGGAAAGCCCGGCAAAGACAGCCCGTGAGGCTCCGATGTAAGCTACTCCGCCTGCCGGGGAAAGAAGCATTCCTTCCCCGAAGGAAACATCAAAACCATTGGGATAAAGGAAGGTATCAAACGCTCCGTCAATGGGAGCTATAGCTATTACAATGGGAATATCTAAATTTGCACTTAAACCCAGGAGCTCTGTAGCCGACAAAAAAGAATCATCAAAGTAAAAAATATCTCCACCTCCCAGGCCATAAAGATAAACAAAACCCTGGGGAGAGTTGCCATTAAAGGTGTTAATTACATCATTTTTGGTAAACACGGTAGAATCAAGTCCCTTGTCAGTCCAGTAGTACTTGGTAACTTCCATTCCGTTGAGCAACGACTTTCCATCATAACTCGTATCAAAGGTATTCATTATGTCATTACTGCTCACTTCTCCCCAGTATACCCAGTCCTGGAAAGTATTACCGCCAGCCAGGGCAACATTCTTAAACCAGGAGTTATCCACGTTCTGGTACCAGTCAATAATTTTCTGCACCATTTGATATGCTTCGTCCGACTTACCGATAATAATGTAATTATCCCCTACACTCACTCCCGAGAGGTCAGCATCCCCTCCTGTATTGGGGTCAGCCAGGGTGACAGTTGTATCAGTATTCCCGGTGATAAGAAAAGTATCCCCCGTATCAGTATCCTGGAAAATATTTCCGTAAAGAAGATCATCGGTGCCCGAGGGCCAGGTAGGATTATTATCAGTGATGGTATTATTCGCATCATCTACTGCATCAATATCTCCGCTGTAATCATTCACATCCACCACCGGCAGCCTGCCCACATTGAACTCCGGAATCAAGTCATCGTAGTTAACCAGAGAATAGAAAAAATCAGAGGGGATCCAGGCATCATAATTTCCGAGATCAACATCATCGTAAACATAGTAACTGGGAGGAACATCCGAGCCGTCACCAATTATTACAATGTACTGCAAGTCAGGGAGGTAAACCCACCCCCCATCGTCTGAGTCGGAAGTCTTGGCTTCCTGGATATAGGAAATAATTTTCTTTGCTAAATCATAGTCATAACCCACGATATTCCCCCATCCGGGTAAACTGCTACTGCTGTAACCCTGCCCACAGAGAGAATCAGGAGGGCCAACCAGAGGCGGACGATTCGTGCCCCCATAGTCCAGACTGGAAATGTACTCCGTGGTTACCAGCGTGGTATATACATGAGGACTCATGGTGTTTTCATGAAAATATTTCAGTGCCTCTGCTGCTTTCTGGTACTTTTCCGGATATATTATCAAACATTCCAGGTTTCCACTCGCTAAAGGAGTATTTCCCGAAGGCTGTGAAACACCGGGACTTTGCGCAACCTCCCTGTAGTATACCTTTATGGAAGCAGAGGTTACCACAATGCTTTTCTTTTCTCTGGGAATGTACTGCAGGGGGTAGAATTTCACATAAACATAGGTGTTTCTTCTATCTTTCCCCGTGTAATACTTAACCAGGTTCCCGGGGAAAAACTGCGTGGATTCGTATATCTTGCGGGAAGGAACCAGAGAAAGGGTAACCTGCCTTTCTTTATTCGTTAATACGCGGGGCTGAGGAGTGGGCATCAGGTTAACAGACTGCAGGAGCGGACGATAGACAACGTCGGAAACTTCAACTCCCAGAACCTTTACGTTTAAGGGAAGGATAAGCTTATAAACTTTTCCGGGGATCTGCGGTTCTCCCGGCGAGGTTAAGGGCGAGAGGTTGCCTATTCTAAGGTAATCGTACTTACCCAGCTTTTGCAAGGTTACCTTTTCAATATCAAGGCTGAAACCGAGGGTTTTATACCTGCTGTTCTCGTATCCCGGGGCTAAGGCACTTTTCTGTACTCCCAATCCCTGCAGGGAGGCAACGGGAGGACCAAAAGTAAGAGTGCCCGGGAAAGCAGTCCCACCTATAAAAAGGAATAAACTTAAAAAGAAAAGGGGATGAACAATCTTTCTTTTACACATCTCTTCTACCTCCAGATAACTTCTCCCGCCCTGTGACAACCGGGGACAAATTTCTATGCATTAAGAGGAAAACTATTTTTACCTTTCAATTATATCAAACCATCAATGAAGACTCAACTGCAGGTTGAGGGTTTTACCATCTTTATTCCTTTCTATCTTCGCCTCCAAAATCTCCAGGTTAAAAGTATTCTCCAGGGAATAAAGAAACTTAACCAACTCTCTGGTCCTGAGAGAAGAGATTCTCACTTCCACTCCCTCTTTTTCCTTTCCCGCCAGGGGTTTTATGGATTCTATTTTGCCACTCAGCCCGGATTCCCTGGCAATATCCTCTACTAAGGAAAAAAGCGACCCTCCCCGGGTCCTGGCAGAAGTGTTTTTATTTATCAGGAGGGATAACCGCTTAACTTCCTCAAGATTGCTCTTTTCTTTCGCCAGCACCCTTCTCAGGGATTTTACTCTTTCCCACTGGGGGGACAAAAACCCAACAATAAAGAAAAGGATAAAGCCAAAGAGAAAGAGAAATATTTTCGTGTTTCTTTCCGAGAATCTCACTTCAGCTTACTCCTTATGCGAAACCTCACTCTCCCCTCTTTCTTACTCTCTGCATTTACTATCTCCCAGGCTCCGAATAGGGGGGATTTGTCCAGTTCTCCCACAAAGTGATCAAGCGTGGCATAGGAGGGGATAGTACCTTCCAGGCTTATTACCTCTCCAGAAAAGATAATTTTTTCTATACTTACTCCTTTCCCCGGATATTTAAGGGAGATTTCCCTCAAGAGTTCCAGCAAAGAAGAACTACTCTTCCCACCCTTTTCCTTAATTTTACTTTTTAACTGCAGCAAGGGATCTATTACACGAGAATTCGGAAAAAGCGAGAGGTAAATCTCTTTCATTTCACTCTTTGTGGCTATTATTCTATTTTCCAGCCAGTATTTCTCCCATATTAAGCGCGAGGAAGAAAAGAGAAGAAGCAAGACTAAAAGTGCAAGTGTAAACTTCCAGGAAAAGGTGGAAGCAGGATTAAAAGTATAAAGGTTGGGGGCATATCTGCTGCGGGGGAGAATTAAGGGAAGGGTGGAGGAAGAAGGAGTAAAAGTCTCCCGGACAGAAATCTCTTCCCGGGAAAGCAGCTTATCAAACCACTCCTCTTTCTCGCCCCAGAAGTAGATGGGAAGGGAGTGTTCCGCGGGAGACTGCGAAAACAGGTAAAGTTTCAATTCTTTCTCCCGCCAGGGAATTTCACCCGCTTTCCCCGCTTTGCCATCCCTGATACAAAGATAGAGAAAGTTTTCTTCATGCCTTATCCAGAGCAGAGCATTGGGAGGTAATTTCATCTTTGTAGCAAGATACGAATACAGCACATGGGGCAGCAAATAAATTCCCTGCAGTGCAGCAAATTCCTCAAGGCTCTCTATGGTCTTTAACAGTAAGGGGGTAAACACATAGGCATCTAAATGAAAACTGTCTCTCTCCTTCCTTTTAGTGTAGAAAACTTCGAATTCCTCGGCGGAAAAAGGCAGAGAAGATTCCAGTGTATATTTTATGGTTCTCTTTATCTTCCTTTCCCCGCCAAAGGGTAAAGAAAGCTCGCGAAAGACAATCAGAGCAGGTGAAAGGATAAGATATACAGAATTGTTTTTGCCTATTACCTCTTCCCAGCTTTCCCGGGTCAAAGGAAATCGGACAATCTCTTTCTCTTCTTTTTTGATAATCTCTTTCTTGCCCTTAACCAGCTCTTCCTGGTAAAGAATTATCTTTTTCCTGTCCAGGTAGATGAAACGCAATTTTCCCATTATTCTATCTGGGTATATTTTACCCGAAATCCATCGTTTTTTCTTTCCCACACACTTTTTATGGTTACTTTTACTCCTTCCACCCGGGCTTCTGCCTTCACAGAAAAGATAGAAGAGGAAAATCCCAGCAAAGCAGACCTGCGCAAGCGGGAAATTACCTTTTTGTCCAGGTAGGGAGAAAGGGAATCCACATTAAGGAAAGGGTCATTTTTTCTTGCCTCTACCATCTCTTCTATCAAATCATCGCCAATAACTTCGGAAGAGTAAACCTGCAAAGTAGCCTTGAGCACGGGAAAAGGGGCAGTGTTTAGATTCACCCTTCCATTCCCCCAGAGGGTGAGCAATTTTTCCCATCCGGGTGTTTCCTCGCTGCCCTGCCACTTTTCCTTATCCATACCCTTTATCCAGAGGATTTCTGCCGGTACCTCCAGGGGAAGATTTTTCGCCGGGTAAGGGTTATCCAGGTAAGTGTAATATTCATCCTCTGCCCCCTCATTTTCTCCGCTGACAAAGGAGAGAACAGTAACCTCTTTATCCGCATCTATCCAGTCTATGAGGGCAGGGACAAAAGAATAAGAAGTATGCAATAAATCACAGAGCTCCAGCAATTGCTCAATCCTGTCCCTTCTTTCCCGCTTCTTTGCTTTTCCCAACCTGTTTACATTCACCCTGCCCATTTCATCCTCAATCCATATTTTCACCCTGCCTTCTTTTTCCTCCGGCTCAAACGGCCCCTGTGCCCACGCCTCTCCCAGCCAATCAACTCTTAAATCATCATCCCGGGCAAGTACTCCCAGCCCATAATTTATCCCACCCCAGGCCAGGGAATAAGCCTGTAAGTAGGCACGGGAAGCGGTCAAAAGCTCCAGTTTCAAGCTGGAAGAGACAGTATTCTCCATAATTAGGGCGGAAATAAGGAAAAGAAAGATTAAAACCATGATTAGGGCTATTCCCCTTTTATCTTTCAAGTTTTCCTCCCAGAGGCAGGTAAAAAGAGGTGGAATAGGAAACCCCGTTCACCTTAATCTCCATTTTTACTCTCAAGGGGACGGCGTCTTTTTTCTCCCATTTATCCTGCCACCTTCTGCCATCAAAATAAGAAAACTCTAATTCTTCTACCTTTTCCAGGATAACAAACTTTTTACTCTCGTCTTCTTCCAGGGAAAGGTAGGGAAACTCTTCCCGATAGACCTTTTCATCTTCCCGGAAATAGGAGACCCGGGTGAGGGGATTTGCCGGATAGTAAAGGGAATAAGCATCAGTATAGAAGGAAAGAGAGTCCTTTTCCCCGCTAAAAGAAGAGGCAATCCCCGCAGGATTAAAAACCAGCGAAGCCAGCTCCTGGTTCAGCCTCTGTACCAGAAGCCGGGTGTAAAACTCTTCCTCGCCCCTAAAAGAGGTTATCTCCCTGGTTTTTATCACCTGAGCATAAGCAGAGTAAAGAGCTACTATCAGCATCAGGAAAATTGCCGTGGCAATGAGGATTTCCAGCAGGGTAAAGCCCGCAGCAGATATCCGGCGACCCACCCCAGGCTGAAAAACCTTTCCTCCCCCCACTTTATCTCGGGGAGATTTCAACCCGGCGTAAAATTTCCTTATTTTATACAAGGTTAAAAGTTATAATTTATTCCTTTTCCTATGTAAGTATGCAGAATCACCCCGGGGCCGGAAGGTTTGCCCACTCTCATCTCCACCTTTTCCCCGTAGTCTGTCTCTTCCTCTTCCACCTCCCACCCGTTTTCTTCTTCCGGTAGAGAGGAAATCTTTTCCCCACTGAGCACACGGGAAAGCAAATCGTTGCCGGAAAGTAAAAGATTCGTATAAAGGGAGGAATTTTCCCGCACTTTCAGGTTGAGGTTTTCGCTTTCCAGTATCACCACAATAAGAATACCCACTATGGCCAGGGAAATCAGCACCTCAAGCAGGGTAAAGCCAGATTTCAAGTCAAATCCCGGGGCTGCGAGTTGCCGGCTGCCTTCTCGGAAAATCCTGCCTCGCAAGTTCAAACCCTCTCGCGGGAAACCAGGCAACTCAAAACTCAATACTAATCTCTCCTCTCTTCCACCTTTCCCAGGGGAGTGATGACAAGAGGGAGGCTGTTACCTTCTTTATTTTTCAGGAGAAAAGCAAACGGGGAGACGTACCCCTTATGAGAGATGAGAAAAGTATCCACGCTATCCTCTGCTTCCGCCAGAATATAAGAGGGGAATTTCCTGCGGTAAATTACTTTTTCTCCCTCGTTAATGGAGAAAACAGCCGGGCTAACTTCCACCTCAAAATCCCTCTTTTCCGCATAGGCCTTGTAGAAATAGTATTTTACAATAAGGGACAACCTGTTCTTTTCTTTGTTCAGGGAAACCTGGTCTTCCTTCCAGTAGCGGAAAGAAAGTATTCCCAGAATGGAGACTACAATACTCAAAACTATGAGAATTTCCAGCAGGGTGAAGCCGCCGCTTTTATCAGTAGCGGGTAGTGGATAGTAAGTAGCGGGGGAGATTGTGGCCTGTCGAGATTGTGCTCCTTGCATCTTCCTATCCACTACATACTCACCACTATTTACCGCCGCTTACTCATGTATTTCCCAGGAAGTGATGTCGGCATCGTATCCTTCTCCCCCTTCTGCCCCATCCCTTCCGTAGGAGATAATATCAAAGTCGCCGTGCAAACCTGGAGAGATATAGATATAGGGATTCCCCCAGGGATCCAGGGGTACTTTCTTGCCTTCCAGGTATCCTTCTTCTCTCCAGTTTCGGGGTATTTTACCGGTAGCAGGCTTCTGCACCAGCGCTTCCAGCCCCTGTTCCGTGGAAGGATAAAACCCGTTGTCCAGCTTGAAGAGCTTCAGGGCTGTTTCAAAATTCTTGATTTGAATTACTGCCTTCATCCGCCTGGCCTGCTCCGGCCTCTCCATTATCTTGGGCACCACCAGGGTGGCCAGTATTCCCAGGATTACCACCACCACGAGAACTTCTATCAGGGTAAAACCTTTTTTACTGCCAGCAAGCGGCGTGGGAAAGTGATTGTGGCCGCTCCCGTTTATCCCATACCGGTTACTATTTTCTCCCATCTTCTTTCTCCTCTCTTCCTTTCAAGTCTTCTTTCCCCAGACAACACGTTCCCTCTGGCCAGCATCCCTTTTTATCCCTGTCTCCTGCAGGCCTGCCTCCTCCAGCAAAGTTCTTACCTCTTCTGCCTGTTTTTCTCCCACTTCCAGTATTATATACCCGGGAGCAGATATTTTCTCAATACCTTCAGATATTATACCAGGATAAAATTCCATTCCCCCCTCTCCCCCGTTCCAGCAAACTTCCGGCTCGCTTATCACTTCCGGGGGTAACAGATGCCTTTCTTCCGCCGGGATATAGGGAGGATTGGAAACAATAAGGGAGAATTTATCCTGAACTCTTTTGAGGTAGGAAAATATATCCTCCCTTATAAATTCTGCCCTTTCTCTTACTCCCAGCCGCACTGCATTCTGGCTACTTAACTCTATAGAACGAGGAAGAATATCCACTCCTACCACATCTACTCCGCTCAGGCAGGACAAACTCAGGCCTATATTCCCCACTCCGCAACATAAATCCAGCACCCTTTCTTTTTTACCAGGCAGCACTTCCCGGGCAAATTCAACCAGGGTTTCGGTATCCCTGCGAGGGGTGAAGACCCCCTCCCTCACACTGAACTCCAGCCCGCAGAATTCCACCACTCCCATAATATAGGAAAGTGGAATCCCCCTTTCTCTTAAATTTATTGCCCTCCTTACCCTTTCCTCCTCTTTATCCCCTATCTCATCCAGGAGGTACACTTCCTGCAGAGGAACTCCCAACTCGCCGCTAATTATCCAGTAAACCTCCCTCAGGTCCCCCACTTCCTTTCTTCCCCAGGCGACTAAATCCCTAATCTTCATGCCCTAATCTCTCCTGCAGGCTGCTAATCAGTTGTTCCAGGTTGCCTTCCAGTACATCTTTCAGGTTATGCATAGTCAGGTTTATTCTATGGTCTGTTATCCGGTTCTGGGGGAAATTGTATGTTCTCACCTTCTCGCTTCTTTCTCCGTGCTTTATCTGCTCTCTTCTCTCCCTGGCCAACGCTTCTTCCTGCCTTCTTCTTTCCGCATCCTGCAACTTCGCCTGGAGTACTCTTAAAGCCTTCGCCTTATTTTGATGCTGTGACCTCTCATCCTGGCAGGTAACCATAATTCCGGTGGGAAGGTGCACTATTCTTACGGCGGAATCTGTAACATTAACGTACTGCCCGCCCGGGCCGGAAGCTCTAAAGGCTTCTATTCTCAGGTCCTCCGGCTTTACCTTTATCTCTTTCCCCTGGATCTCGGGAAGCACAGCCACGGTTGCGGTAGAAGTATGTATCCTTCCCCCTGATTCCGTAGCAGGCACCCTCTGTACACGATGCACTCCGCTCTCGTATTTCAGCGTTTTCCAGGCTCCCTTACCTTCCACGGCAAAGACTATCTCTTTAAATCCCCCTAAACCGGTGGGATGCGAGTTCATAATCTCTACTTTCCATTTCTGCTTTTCGGCAAAGCGTGCATACATTCTAAAGAGGTCCCGGGCAAAGAGGGCTGCTTCTCCCCCCCCTGTACCGGCACGAATCTCCACGATGGCATTCCCCTCTTCCTCCTCCCCGGAGGAAAAGTAGGCCTTAATTTCCTCAAGTAAAGAACTTTCCTCTTCTTTTAACTTGCTCAGTTCCTCCTCTACCAATTCTTTTAAACTTTCGTCCTCCAGCTCCCTTGTTTCAAGCAAGCTTTTTTCTATCCTTTCCCATCTTTCTTTTAACTGCACACCTTTTTTTAAAGTCGCCAATTCCTGGGAAAGAGAGACATAACGGGGAACATCCTGGAAAACTTCCGGGTCCTGGATAAGCTGTAATATTTCCTGGTATCTCTTCTCTATTTCCTGCAGTTTTTCCTTATAAGAGCTGCTTTTTTCCACACTTATTTCCTCCGGGATATGATGGATAAGGATAAACTCAAAACCTTTCCTGCTACAGGCAGAAGGTGGAACAGAGCAAATAGCCTAATGCCCACAGGCTTAAGTATCTCCACCCTGCGCCTTTTTCCCGTACCTTCTGCGGAATTTTTCCACCCTACCTGCCGTATCCATTACCTTTTCCTTGCCAGTAAAGAAAGGGTGACATGCAGCGCATACCTCCACCTTTATGTTCTTCCTGGTAGAGCCAACGGTTACTTTATTTCCGCAGGCACAGGTAACGGTGGACAATTCATAGGTGGGATGTATATCTTTCTTCATCAGGAAACCTCCTTTATATTCAGGTTCTTAAGAAACTCTTCATTATTCTTAGTTTTCCGCAACTTATCTATAAGCAAGTCCATCTTCTCTACCAGAGAAAGGGAAGCCAGGGCCTTACGCAGCACCCATACCTTCCGAAGAACTTCGGGAGGAAGCAATAATTCTTCGTGCCTGGTGCCCGAACGGTCAATATCAACAGCAGGGAAGGTTCTCTTATCGACCAGCCTGCGGTCCAGGATTAACTCCATGTTTCCCGTTCCCTTAAACTCTTCGAAGATAACATCATCCATGCGGCTTCCGGTATCTACCAGGGCAGTGGCAATTATGGAAAGCGAGCCGCCCTCCTCGATATTCCTGGCCGTACCGAAGAGTATCTTGGGCTTGATAAGGGCATTAGAATCTATACCTCCGGAAAGGAGTTTCCCTCCGGGAGGCATTATTGCATTATGTGCTCTGGCCAGGCGGGTTATAGAATCCAATAAAATTACCACGTCTCTGCCTGCTTCCACCAACCTTTTTGCCCTGTTGATTACCACATCCGCCACCTCCACCTGCCTTTCCGGCGGCTCATCAAAAGTCGAGCTGATAACCTCTGCACTTACCGACCTCTGCCAGTCGGTTACTTCCTCGGGCCTCTCTCCTATCAACAGGACTATCACTATAACCTCCGGATGATTGGTGGTGATAGCACGGGCAATTTTCTTCAGAAGCACTGTCTTCCCTGCCCGGGGAGGAGAGACAATCAGGCCCCTTTGCCCTTTTCCTATGGGGATCAACAAATCTATCAGACGCGTAGAAATATCGTGGGGCTCATAGTCCAGCATGAATTTCGGCTGAGGGAAGATAGGGGTAAGCGTTTCAAACGGCCTTCTTCCCTGAATCTCACCGGGAGTAAGAAAATTTACCGCCTCCACCCTTACCACGGAAGGATACTTTTCCTTTTCTACATCCCGAGGAGCTCTCACTACAGCAATAATATGGTCTCCTGTCTTTAAACCCGTTCTCTTTATCACCATGGGCGAGACATAGATATCATCGGAAGTAGGGAGATAATTGGAATAACGAGAACGGAGAAATCCAAAACCATCGGGCAGAACCTGCAAAATACCCTCGCATACATAACTCCCGTTATTTTCGGCCTGTTTGCGCAGCATTTCCAGTATTAATTCTTCTTTTTTTCTGCCCCTGACCGGGGACACTCCTAACTTCTTGGCTAAAGACTCCAATTCCCTGGTTTTCATATCACGCAGTATGCCAAAATCAATCCGTTTCCCATTAGCCTCATCCATTACTTACTCCTCCTTTGCCCATCTTTCCCATAAGTTTTTTACCTGCAGAAAAGTGCTTGATAGGTTTTCCTGGTTATCAATTACATGGTGAGCCCGTTTCACCTTTTCTTCCAAGGGCAGCTGAATCCTGATAATTTGCTTTGCCTGCTTTTCAGTGAACCCTTTCTCTACTAAGCTTTTTACTCTCTTATCCTCGCATCTGTTTACTACCACTATTTCATCAAAGATATTCTCCCATCCCACCTCAAAAAGAAGGGGGACTTCGCAGATTACCACTCCTTTCTCATCTCTTTTTCCCCGGTAACGAAGGATTTCTTCCTTCACGTACGGATGAAGAATCTCCTCCAACCTCTTCCTTGCTTCATCATCCCGGAAAATAATTTCCCTTAATCTTTTCCTGTTTACCTTGCCATTCTTTACCACTTCTTCCCCAAATTCCTTTACCAATTCTCCCTTTATTTCTTCTATTTTTTCATGGCAGAGCATGTCTGCATCTACAGAGACAGCACCCAGGTCCTCGAAGAATTTCCTCACCGTTGTCTTACCCGAAGCAACTCCTCCCGTAATTCCTACTAATTTCATGAAACTCAGAAAAGGGTCGGCTGCACTTCTTTAAGTCGCGGCAACAGCTTTTTAAATTCTAACTGCTGAAAAATACTTTCCAGCTTTTTTATGTCAGGTTTCCCTACCTTAAAAAACTCTTTTTTTATCTCCAGGGGAAGAACAACCAACTTTATCAAACTTAGATTGCGTTCTATGAGTTTTTTATTAGGGATTAATTTATCTCTTATTGACTTCTCTATTTTATCACAATTTAAGAAAATTTTCTCTATGTTCCCCCATTCCCGGACAAGTTTTCGGGCGGTTTTTTCCCCGATTCCGGGAACTCCCGGGATGTTGTCGGAAGAATCGCCGGTCAAAGAGAGATAATCGGGAATAAGCTGGGGAGGAATACCGAATTTTTCTATTATTTTTTCTCTATCATATATTTCGCCTTTTTTTAAGGGATTCATCACCTTTATCCTTTCATCCACTACCTGCAAAATATCCTTATCAGAAGTAAGAATATACACCTCAGGAAACCATTGCTTCCCTTCCCGGGCAAAGGTAGCCAGGATATCATCTGCTTCATAACCTTCCTTTTCGCACTGCGGGATCCCCAGGCAGGCAATAATTTCCTTAATCAGGGGTATTTGAGAGGAAAGCTCTTCCGGCATGGCAGGGCGGTTAGCCTTGTAGGTACTCAATGCAGCATGACGAAGAGTAGGCCCCCTGACATCAAAGACAACGGATAGAAAGCGAGGCCTCTTTTCCTTCAACAACTTGAAAAGCATGGTAGTAAACCCGTAAATTGCCTGGGTGGGAAACCCCTTCTTTGTCTCAAAATAAGGCAGGGCATGAAAAGCACGGTAAAGAAATAAGGAGCCATCTACCAAGTAAAGGGAATCTTCCATACCATACATTTCAAAAGGGTGTTCTTTCTTTGTCCCTGGATTTATTCAGTATCCCGGGGAAGGATTGGGAAACGCACAACCATGCTTTCTCCCCTTTCAACTCAGGAATTCCCGGCCAACTGGATAACTACCGCTCAGGCAGTGCCACAACCCGCAACTCTATTCACTTTAAAACTATCACCTTGCACTGAGGGGTTCCCCGGAAGTATCCATTCTTTTGACAGTTATAAATATAAGAAGATTCCTCTTCTCCTGTCCTTTCGTCTTCTTCTGGAAGAAAGCCTTGCCAATAACCGGTATATCTCCCAGGAAAGGTATCTTGCTAATCGCCGCCACCGTCTTACCCTTCATCAACCCACCCAAAACAACCGTGTCGCCATCGTGTACAATCAATTGCGTGGAGGCATCCTGCACCTCGGGCACTGGCTGTTCAATAGTCAAAGGAGCCTCTCCTGCTGTCTGGGATATGATGAAGGTTTTGAATTCCGCCACATCACTAACCGTAGGATTAAGGGAAAGAAGAATATTTTCTCCGAAGATGCGCGGAATAACATTAAGGATTATTCCCACGTTTATGCTTTTAAAGGTGTAATCAAACGTGGTGGTGGATTTTGCCGACTCTCCCGTTCCCGTGGTAGAAGTGGAAGCATCCACATCCGAGACATAGGGAATATTCCTTACGAAGCGGATTTGCGCAAGCTGTCCATTTATCACCGTAACTTTCGGGGCAGAGAGCACCTGGGTATCGCTCCTGGCCATGAGCAAGTGCAGCACTGCAGAAAATTGCGGGTAATTCAAGCGGGTGTAAGTTATATTTAATCCCTGGCTCCCGCTAATCATACCTATAATGGGAGTCCCCACCCCGGACATCAGGGAGCCGGTCATGGTATCATACTGCCATGGCTGTCCCGGGATCCCGGATTGACGAGATTTTGTATCATAGGGACCTACCACATTCAGGTTGAAATTAGAGAGTTCCAACCCTATATCCCTCAAGGCATCCGCACCCACGGTGATAAAGCGTGCTTCCACCGAGACCTGGTAGGGAATGGAAAGACTGTTCAGGAATTTTCGTATATTTTCGATGTTTTCTTCCGTATCTCTTACCACTAACCTGTTCTGGGAAGGAATTATCTGGCGACTGCTTCCCGGCACAGGCGGGAAGAGCTGGTTGAGAAGGATTAACATCTCGTTACCTTCCGTGGTACCGCCAGCCTCTGCTCCCTGGGTTCCAGCACCCCCTGCTCCCTGCTCCTTAAGCCTCTCTTCTATACCCTTTTGCAATTCAATCTGTACACCGCCTCCTTCACCTCCCTCTGTCCTGATTTCGCCCAGCGGTATACGGGGCAAAGCAAGAAACTGAAGGTCAAACACCTCTGTCTTTAGTGACTTATAAAGGTAAGTAACCCAGATATAGTAGGGCTTTATTACGAACCCCAGCCCCCTGGAATAAAGCAATACTTTTAACGCTTCTATGAGGGGAATATCTCTCAAAGAAGCAGTAATTTTCATGGTAGCAGGGGAAGGGATAGTAGGCTGAGGAGCTGCTACCGGTGCTGCTTCTTCTTCCCCGGGGGCAGGAGGCATACCTCCCACTTCCGGTGCAACAGGCTCAGGTGCCGCGGCCGCAGCGCTTTCCCGGAATATGCTTTCATCAATTACTATGTTTATCCCCGTTTGGCGGGAAAGGAACATTATTACATCTCTCAAGTTTGCATTGGTGAATTCCAGGGAAACTTTTTGCATAGCTTTCTTTTTAATTGCTTCTATGGCCAACGTTTCTTCTGCGCTTGTTTTCTTCCTGATTTCTGCTTTCTTGTATTCCCCTGGTTTGCGACTGGGGATAGAGGCTTTTTCTACCTCAAGAAGCCTTCTTTCTCTCTGCACCTTCATTTCCTCTTCCAGCTTCTTTCCTTCCAGTTTTGCCTGGGCAAGTTTTGCCTGGTTAAGCCAGAAAACAGCCTCCTTGAACTGCGGATCTTTAGCTACCACCACTTCAAGGATATTGATGGCATCTTCATAATCTCCTTCATTGTAAAGATGTCTTGCTTCTTTGTAATGCACGGTAAGCAGAGCACGCTGTCTTTCTTTCTCCTCCCGGATACTCTTGGCTTTCTCGCCTTCTTGAGCAAGCTCCAGGAAGAATTTGGCATTCTTATGCTCCGGATTTATACTGAGCACTTTCTGGAATTCCTGTATTGCCTGTTTGAACTCTTCTTTTCTGAAGTAGCGATAACCCAGGGTATAATAGGTGTCTATTTTTTTCTCTTTTACAGCTTCTTCTTTTTCGACTTTCTTTTTCTTGCTTCTGGCCAGCAAATCTTTTGCCTTGGCCAGGTATGTTTTAGCTTCCGGATAATTGGGATAGCGGGAAAGAATCTCCTCAAATGTACTTATTGCTTTCTCGTATTCTTTCTGCTTCAGGTAAGTTACTCCACGGTCTAACAGCTTTCCTGCGCTTTCTTTTATTTTCTTCTCTCTAAGTTTTTTCTCGAATTCAATGATTTGCGCTTTCAGCCTTGCTTCTTTTAGGGCCTCAGACTCCACCTGGCTTTTCTGCTGCAGTTTGGTTTCTTCTATTGTTCTGGCCCTCGCCTCTTCCACTTTACGCAGGCCTGCCTCGGCCTCTTTCCTGCCCGGTGATTCCTGCAGTACTTCCCGGTATAGCTTTGCAGCTATATCAAATTCCTTACGCGCCAGGGCTTTATCCGCTTTCTTAAGCAGCTGCTGAATTGCTTCTTCCTTCTGCCGCGCTATCTCCTGCTGTCTTTTCTCCTCTGCACGCCGCTTTGCCTCGGCTATCTTCAATGCTTCACGTTTCTTCGCTTCCTGGTAAGCACGCTCTGCCTTG
>Ga0256830_1000859_pt1 | contig 22438 bp, 21 predicted proteins | sample 128326metaG_FD_190537 | JGI IMG/M metagenome (GOLD analysis project Ga0256830, IMG submission 190537) | Hydrothermal vent microbial communities from Lau Basin, Pacific Ocean - 128-326 | ecosystem: Environmental > Aquatic > Marine > Hydrothermal vents | place: Pacific Ocean: Lau Basin | collected... | reverse complement strand
GCCGGCATCCCGATACCAGTGACAAAAATCCCGCAGACGCCGGGCCTTGACGTTGAAATAGCCGGAGGGGCGAATCCATTGCGCCAGTGACGCCACCGGCGCCGCCAGTATCGCCTCGGCGGACAGACAGTGCCGGGCCTTCAGTGCGTCGATGGCCCGTTCCACGTTGGCCCAGGCGGTGTTCTGGGTCAGGATGGCGCCGACCATGACCTCGAACGGCGAGTCGGCCGGCCACCAGTGCTGGGGGCCGTAGTGCCGGAACAGTCGTTGATAGACCTCGGAGAGTGTCATCGCACCACCGGCCGTGGCGCGATTACTTGGGGCGACGGCGCGTTGCCCCACCACGGCCAGCCGGCCGGTTCCGGCGTGGATCGCCGGGGGCGGCGCGGCGCGAACGGCCACCGCGGCCGGTGGCGCGGGTCATCTTCGGGGCCAGGCCGACACTTTGGCGCAGCTCGTTCACCACCGCGTCCGGCAGATCCTCCCAGCGCCCGGGCTTCTGACCGCGCATCAGGGAAATCGGCCCGTAGCGCACCCGCATCAGGCGGCTCACCTGCACCCCCTGCGACTCCCACAGCCGGCGCACCTCGCGGTTGCGGCCTTCGCGCAGGGTCACGTGATACCAATGATTGGCGCCGTCGCCGCCACGGTCCACGATGGCGTCGAAGTGGGCCGGGCCGTCGTCCAGCTCCACGCCTTCCTGCAGGCGCTGCAGCATCTCGGGGCTGACCTCGCCCAGCACGCGCACCGCGTATTCCCGTTCCACCTGCTGCGAGGGGTGCATCAGCCGGTTGGCCAGGTCGCCGTCGGTGGTCAGCAGCAGCAGGCCGCTGGTATTCAGGTCGAGCCGGCCCACGGTGATCCAGCGCGCCGAGGCCAGGCGCGGCAGGTTGGCAAATATCGTGGGCCGTCCTTCCGGGTCGGAGCGCGTGCATACCTCGCCCACCGGCTTGTGGTACACGATCACCCGGCTGCGGCGTTCCGCGAGCCGGTCCTGCTGTACCCGCTTCTTGTCCACCTGCACACGATCGGTTTCGGTCACCCGGTCACCGAGTTTCGCCACCCGGCCATTGACGGTGACCCGCCCGGCGCTGATCCATTCCTCCAGTTCGCGACGCGAGCCGTAGCCGGCGCGGGCCAGCACCTTTTGCAGCTTCTCGTCGGCCGGCGCCGCCGGGGTCGCGCTGCGTTTTCCGGCCGACGCGGCGGCGCGGCGGGCCGGCCGCCCGGCCCGGGATTTCGCGGCCGCAATCTTGCCCTTGCCGCTCCAGGGACCTGCTTTCTTCCTGACCATGGGGCCGGCCTTCAGGCGGGGTCGGCAGCGGGTTCGCCGCTGCACTGCGCATCGGCCGTTTCCTCGGCCGGGCCAGGCGCGTCGGCGGCTTCCGTGTCAGCCGACGGAGCTGCGTCGCCCGCACGGTCAACGGCGTCGGACAGGGCGAGTTCGGCGTTTTCCTGCTCCGCCTCGCCCCCACTCTCCGGCGGCCCGCCCTGGGCGCCGGGCTCGTTCAGGTCCAGCTCCGCGTTGATGCTGTCGATGTCGCGGATCTCGGCCAGCGTGGGCAGTTCGCCCAGCCCCTTGAGGCCGAAGTAGTCCAGGAAGCCCCGGGTGGTCGCGTACATGGCGGGCTTGCCGGGCACGTCGCGGTGACCCACTACTTTCACCCAGTCCCGCTCCTGCAGGGTCTTCATGATGTTGGAGCTGACGCTGACGCCGCGGATGTCCTCGATCTCGCCGCGGGTGATGGGCTGGCGATAGGCGATCAGCGACAGGGTCTCCAGCAGTGCGCGGGAGTAGCGGGCCGGTTTTTCCTCCCACAGCCGGGCCACCCACTGGGCGTAGTCCTGCTTGGCCTGGAAACGGAAGCCGCTGCTCACCTCCTTTAGTTCGACACCACGGCCCTCGCAGTCCTGCGCCAGTGCGTCCAGCGCGGCGCGCAGCTCCTCGCGGGAGGGTTGGTGCTCGTCGAGGAACAGGGTCAGCAGCCGGTCGATGGACAGCGGCTGGCCGGCGGCCAGCAGTGCGGCCTCGACAATGTTCTTGATCTGTTCGGGTGCAATTGACATGGATGCGTACCTTGCTGCGTTTGTTCTCGTCCGGCGTTCGCGGTGAAGCCGCGCCGGCTCAGGCCTCTACGCCGGCCCGCGGCTTCACGTGAATGGGTTCATAGGGTTCGGTCTGGATGATCTCCAGCAACGACTCCTTGATCAGTTCGAGGATGGCCAGGAAGGTGACCACCACCCCTGCGCGCCCCTCCTCGGGGTTGAACAGGGTGCTGAATTCGGTGAACGTGTCGGCGCTCAGCGAACCCAGCACGTCGGACATGCGCTCGCGCACGGTCAGGGTCTCCATCGAGACCTGGTGACTGCTGAACATCTCCGCGCGCACCAGCACGTCCTTGAACGCGCTCAACAGTTCGCGCATGTCCACCTCGGGTTCGGGCTTCACCAGTTTCAGGTCCGGCGCCTTGGCCGAGGCCTGGAACACGTCGCGGTTCATGCGCGGCAGGCCGTCGATGTCCTCGGCGGCCTGCTTGAAACGTTCGTATTCCTGCAACCGGCGCACCAGCTCGGCGCGGGGGTCGCCCTCCTCCTGCTCCGCCTCCTGGGAACGCGGCAGCAGCATGCGCGACTTGATCTCCGCCAGCATCGCGGCCATCACCAGGTAGTCCGCGGCCAGCTCCAGGTTCAGCGCCTTCATCATCTCCACGTATTCCATGTACTGCCGGGTGATCTCGGCGATGGGGATGTCCAGCACGTCCAGGTTCTGGCGCCGGATCAGGTACAGCAGCAGGTCCAGCGGCCCCTCGAAGGCCTCCAGAAACACCTCCAGCGCCTCCGGCGGGATGTACAGGTCCTTCGGCAACACGGTCATGGCCTCGCCCTGAACCACCGCGAAGGGCATTTCCTCCTGTGCCGGTTGTTCGTGGGTGGGCAGTGGCGCCTGCTGTTCTGTGTCGCTCATGGGCTCACTCGTGGTGGTGTGACGGTTGCGGTTGCGCTGCCTGCTCCGTTCAACGATAGATCAGCCCCATGGCCTCGCGCACCTCGGCCAGGGTGTCCTGGGCCACGTCACGCGCGGCCTCGGTGCCCTCGCTGATGATGTTGCGCACCAGTTTCGGATCCTCGTTGAATTCCATTGCCCGCTCGCGGATCGGGGCCAGTTCGGCGAGCACGGCCTCGATCACCGGCTGCTTGCAGTCGATGCAGCCGATGCCGGCGGAGCGACAGCCCTCGTTGACCCACTTGCGGGTGTCGTCGTCGGAATAGACCTCGTGCAGCTGCCACACTGGGCACTTGCCGGGGTCGCCGGGGTCGGTGCGGCGCACCCGCGCCGGGTCGGTGGGCATGGTGCGCAGGGCCTGTTCCACCTGCTGCGGGTCGTCGCGCAGGGCGATGGTGTTGCCGTACGACTTGGACATCTTCTGTCCGTCCAGCCCCGGCATCTTCGAGGCCTCGGTCAACAGTGCCTGGGGTTCCGGCAGGATGATGCGGCCGCCGCCCTCGAGGAAACCGAACAGGCGCTCGCGGTCCCCGAGCGTGATATTGCCCTGGGATTCCAGCAGCGCGCGCGCGGTATCCAGCGCCTCGTGATCGCCCTGTTCCTGGTAGCGACGGCGCAGTTCCCGGTACAACTTGGCGTTCTTCTTGCCCATCTTCTTGATCGCGGCCTCGGACTTCTCCTCGAAGTCACGCTCGCGACCGTACAGGTGGTTGAAGCGCCGCGCGATCTCGCGGGTCAGTTCCACATGGGCCACCTGGTCCTCGCCCACCGGCACCTGGCCGGCCTTGTAGATCAGGATGTCCGCGCTCTGCAGCAGCGGGTAGCCGAGGAAACCGTAGGTGGCCAGGTCCTTTTCCTTCAGCGCCTCCTGCTGATCCTTGTAGGTGGGCACCCGCTCCAGCCAGGAGATCGGTGTCATCATGGACAGCAGCAGGTTCAGCTCCGCGTGCTCCGGCACCTGGGACTGAATGAACAGCTTGGCCGAGCCCGGGTTCACCCCGGCCGCCAGCCAGTCGATGACCATGTCCCAGACGCTTTCGCTGATCACCGCCGGGTCCTCGTAGTGGGTGGTCAGCGCATGCCAGTCGGCGACAAAGAAAAAGCACTCGTACTCGTGCTGCAGGCGCGCCCAGTTCTTCAGTACGCCGTGATAGTGGCCCAGGTGCAACCTCCCGGTGGGACGCATGCCCGACAGAACTCGCTGATGCTGACTCGAAACCGAACTCAAACCTTCCTCCCTCAAACCTGTCTGTTTTTTCTTGAATCTCGTGGGTCGACGCCGCGCCTAGCCCAGCCCGGCCAGCGCGAACAGCAGCTCCTCGAAGGCCCGCAGCGGCGGCATCAGGATGGTGCCCAGCACACCGCTGACCAGCAGCAGTACCATGATGATCAGCCCGTAGGGCTCGATGCGGCCCAGCTTCCAGGCCAGCGGCCCGGGCAACAGCCCCATCAATACCCGGCTGCCGTCCAGCGGCGGGATCGGCAGCAGATTGAGCAGCATCAGGATAGCATTGATCGCGATACCCGCTCCGCCCATGTAGATCAGCGGCCAGGCCAGCCAGTGCATGTCGCTGCCCAGCGTCACCCCCAGCTTCATGATCAGGGCCCAGCCAATGGCCATCAGCAGGTTGGCCAGCGGACCGGCTACCGCCACCAGTGCCATGTCACGCCTGGGGTTCTTCAGGTTCTCCCAGGTCACCGGCACCGGCTTGGCCCAGCCAAAAATAAACCCGCCCAGCAGCAGCAACACCACCGGCACCACCACGGTGCCGATGGGGTCGATGTGCTTGACGGGATTGAGCGTCAGCCGCCCCAGCATCATGGCGGTGGGATCGCCCAGTTTCCGCGCCACCCAGCCATGCGCCACTTCGTGCACGGTAATGGCGAACAGCACCGGCAAGGCCCAGACCACCACTCGCTGTACCGTTGTCAGGTCTTCCATCGCGGGGATTATATCCGGTTTGGCAACGAAGTTGCGGGCATCTGGCCGGTATTTCCTGCCTGCCGGCGCGCGCTCAGGGGGCCGGTGGCAGCGGAATCCGCAGATGGTAGACGGTGCCCTCGCCCGGCGTGGACTCGATGTCGATGCGGCCGCCCATCATGTCGACGAAGCGCCGGGAAATGGCCATGCCCAGCCCGGTGCCACCGCGCTGGTGTCTGCCCTGCACGAAGGAATCGAACAACGTGCCCAGCGTCTGTTCGTCCATGCCGATGCCGGTGTCGGCGATGCTGAACCGATAGTCCGCACCGTCGCTGTCGACCTCGATGCTGATGTGCCCCCGGTCGGTAAATTTCAACGCATTGCCGGCCAGGTTGACCAGCACCTGGCGCAGCTTCTGCTGGTCGCCGACCACGGGCAGCACCGGGCTGCGGTCGTCGATCCGCAATTCGATGCCCTTCGCCTGGCACTGGCCGCGGAAGGTGTCGGCGATGTCGTCGAGCAGGCTCTGCACGTGAAAACTCCCGGTCTGCAACGTGACGTGCCCGGCCTCGATCTTGGACAGGTCGAGGATGTCGTCGATGAGTCTCAGCAGGTGCTTGCCGCTGCGCGCGATGGTGTGGATGTCGGAAATCTGGTCCTGGTTCAGCCCGCCCTCCTCTTCCAGCAACTCCGCGTAGCCGATGATCGCATTGAGCGGGGTGCGAATCTCGTGGCTCATGTTGGCGAGGAACTCCGATTTCATGCGATTGGCGGACTCGGCCTGAATCTTGGCCAGCTCCAGTTCTCGGGTGCGTTCGCGGACCTTGTCTTCCAACTGCGAAAACAGCCGCGCATTCTCGATCGCGATGGCCACCTGGTTGGCGAACAGGGTCAGCAACTCCAGGTCGTGCTCGTCGAATTCCTCGCCGTCTTCGCGGTTGATGCCGGCGATGCCGCCGAGAAAATGTTTCTTGCCGAACAGCGGCGCCATGATCACGGTCTTCGCCTCCCGCTCCCAGCGATTGCGTTCATTGGCGTCCAGCTCCTCCAGCACACCACGCCACCAGGGGCGCTTGTGCTGCCAGACCCAGCCGCAGATGCCCATCTCCAGCGGCAGGGTCTCGCCGACGATCTCGTCGGCATTCAGCCCACAACCGGCGGCGTAGGTGTAACTGGACAGGTCTTCATCGAGGATCGGGATCAGCAGGGTCTCCGCCTTGATCAGCGGACGGGCCTTCTCGGCCACCAGTTTGAGCAGGTGCTCCAGCCGCAGCTCGGACACCAGCACGTTACCGATGTCGCTCAATACCTGCTTTTCGTGCTCCAGGCGCTGGATTTGGGTTTCGAGGCTGTTCATATGATCTGGCGGTCAGGCGGCCCTTGGCGTATGCCCGGCGGTCGATGGGCGGGCCAGGCTCAATGTCTCAACGTATCGCATCGGCAGATGATACTGCCAGATGACACGCGGGTTGTCGCGGCGGGGGGTTCGACGAAAGGCCCTAGTGCGCTTCCTCGAACACCTCCACCGGCCCCAGTCCCCGCCGTACTACCGCGGGTGCGTCCTCGGTCAGGTCCACCACCGTGGTGGGTTCGAAGCCGCAGTAACCGCCGTCGATGACCAGGTCCAGCGCGTGTTCGAGGGTGTCGCGGATGTCGTAGGGGTCGGTGAGGGGCATGTCGTCGCCGGGCAGGATCAGCGTGGAACTCATCAACGGTTCGCCGAGGGTCTCCAGCAGGCCCCGGGCGATGTGGTTGTCCGGCACGCGCAGGCCGATGGTCTTGCGCTTGGGGTTCTGCAGGCGCCGCGGCACCTCCTTGGTGGCCTTGAGGATGAACGTGTACGGCCCCGGGGTGTGGTTTTTGATCAGCCGGTAGGCGCTGTTTTCGACCTTCGCGTACAGCGCGATCTCGGACAGGTCGCGGCATACCAGGGTGAAATTGTGCTTGCTGTCCACCTGCCGGATGTCGCGGATGCGCTCCATCGCGGTCTTGTCGCCGATGTGGCAACCCAGCGCATAGCCGGAGTCGGTGGGATACACGACCACCCCGCCGCCCTTGATGATGTCCACGGCCTTGTCGATCAGCCGCTGCTGAGGGTTGTCCGGATGAATCTGAAAAAACTGGCTCATGCCGCGGTCTCCCATTGTTGCCACACGGGTGTGCAGTTTTCCGGCAGTGGTGTGAGCTGACCCAGTTCCACCCATGGCTGCTCGGGGCCATGGTAGTCGGAACCGCAGGAGGCCAGCAGATCGAAGCGCCGGGCGTACTGGGCCATGCCCTGCACATCACCGGCGGAATGACTGCCGGACACCACCTCGATGCCCTGCCCGCCGCAGTCCTTGAACTCGCCGATGAACTGCCGCAGGCGGGTCGCGCTGAGGCGATAGCGTGCCGGATGGGCGATCACCGCCACACCACCGGCGGCACGAATCCAGCCCACCGCCTCCTCCAGGCCGGCCCAGTCGCCGGGCACGTGGCCCGGCCGGTTGCGCACCAGGAACTTTTTGAACACCTTGCGCATGTCCTTCGCGTGGCCCTGCGCCACCAGGAAACGCGCGAAATGGGTGCGGCTGATGATCGCCCCGGCGGCATAGGCCTGCGCCCCTTCCAGCGCGCCGTCGATGCCGGCCCTGGCCAGGCGCCGGGCGATATCCTTGCCGCGTTCGTCGCGCCGGGCCCGCAGCTGCGCCAGGCCCTGTTGCAAGCCGGGGTGCTCCGGGTCCACGTTGAGCCCGAGGATGTGGATGGTCACCCCGCTCCAGGTCACCGACACCTCCACCCCCGGCACCAGCCGCAGGCCCAGCGCCGCCGCGGTGTCGCTGGCCTCGGCGATACCGGCGGTGGAATCGTGGTCGGTGAGCGCCAGCACGTCCACCCCCTGGGCATGGGCCCGGCGCACCAGCTCGCCGGGGCTGAGGGTGCCGTCGGAGGCCGTGGAGTGGGTGTGCAGATCGTAGCTGGGGGTCCTGTGCATCGGGGTGGAGTGCTCGCTAAACAAAGATCGCCGATTCTAGCAGAGCGCGACCGCGCAAGGGGCGCGCCCGTGTGTTAAATTGGCCCCTCGTTGCCATTTGTCCACCAGGCCACACGGGCCAGACCATGAACTCGATGCTCGAAATGTTCCCGATCCTGGTGTTCGCCGGGGCCTACTACCTGGCCGACATCTTCGTCGCCACCGCGGCGGCCATCGCCGCCAGCGTAGTGCAGGTCGCGTGGTTCTGGCTGCGGGACGGGCGGGTTAAGACCAGTCACTTGGTCACACTGGCGGTGATCATTCTGTTCGGCGGCATGACGCTGGCATTTCAGGACGAGAGCTTCATAAAATGGAAATTCACCGTGGTCAGCTGGCTGTTCGCCGCGGTGGTGTTCGGCAGCCGCTTCGTCGGCGAGCGCACCCTGGTCGAACGCATGATGGGCGGCAGCTTCACGGTACCCGGCTTCGTCTGGCTGCGGGCCAACGCCGCCATCGGCATCCTGCTGCTGGCGGAGGGCGCGATCAACGTCTATGTCATGTACAACTTCGACACCGACACCTGGTTCAACGTCAAACTCTACGGCATGAGCGCCGCCACGCTGCTGTTCATGCTGGGCCTCGGCTACTACCTGGCGCGCTATGTGAACGCGGAAGCCGAGGCGGAAACCGTCTCATCGACAGAGGAGAAATAATGCTGTACGCGATCATCGCCCAGGACCTGAACGACAGCCTGCAGCAACGTCTGCAGGCACGCCCGGCACACATCGAGCGCCTGCAGGCCCTGCAGGCAGCGGGCCGCCTGGTGCTGGCCGGCCCGCACCCGGCCATCGACAGTGACGACCCCGGCCCCGCCGGCTTCACCGGCAGCCTGGTGGTGGCAGAATTCGAATCACTGGATGCCGCCCGGCAGTGGGCCGACGCGGACCCCTACGTGAAAGCCGGCGTCTACGCGCAGGTTACCGTCAAACCCTTCCGGCAGGTATTCCCGGCCTGACACGGCTTTCCCGCTGTCGCTACTCCCAGTTATTCCGAACTGTACGTTTTATTGAAGGATCCCCAATGAATGCACGCACCGACATGATCCGCGAACGGCTGACCGCCGCATTCGCGCCACAACAACTGGACATCATCGACGAAAGCCACCTGCACGCCGGCCACCCGGGGGCACGCGGTGGCGGTGGCCATTTCGTGGTGACCATCGTGTCGTCCGCGTTCGACGGCAAGAATCCGCTGGCCCGCCACCGTATGGTGTACGACGCACTGGGCGACGCGATGAACACCGAGATTCACGCCCTCAGCATCAAGGCCCATACACCGTCGGAGATGCAGGCCTGAGCCAATTCGCCAACACATCAATTATCAGCAAGGACACACCATGAACAACACCTTATTATCCGCCAGCCTTGCCCTGGCTCTGGGCTCCACCCTGTTCGTCGCGCAGCCGGCCGGCGCCGCGGAAGACCCGATGAAAAAAGTCATTGCCACGGTCAACGGCAGCGACATCACCGAATGGACCCTGCAACGCTATGCCCAGCAGCGCGGCCGGCCGCAGGTGCAGCCCGACCCGCAGCAGCGCCAGATGCTGATCGAGGAACTCATCAACCGTGAACTGATCTATCAGAACGCGCAACAGATCGGCGTGGACAAAACACCGGCCATCCAGGCGGAGATCAATCACCAGCGTATCAACATCGTCGCCAGCGCGATGCTCAACCGCTCGTCGAGCCGGTTTTCGGTCAGCGAAGAGGAGATGAAAAAGGAATACGAACAACGCAAGGGAGAACTCGGCGGCCCCGAACTCAAGGCCCGCCACATCCTGCTGGAGAGTGAGCAGGAGGCCAAGGATGTCATCGCCGAACTGGACAACGGCGCCGATTTCGAGACCCTGGCCGGCCAGCGCTCCAAGGGCCCCAGCGCCGTCAACGGTGGCGACCTGGGCTGGTTCAGCCCCACCGAAATGGTGGAGGAATTCTCCCTCGCCGCGGCCGCGCTGACTAAAGGCAGTTATACACGGAAACCGGTGAAGACCCAGTTTGGCTGGCACGTGATCAAGCTCGAAGACACCCGCACCGTGGAGCCGCCACCGTTCGAATCCATCAAGGAACAGATTCGCGTGGGCCTGCAAAACAAGCTGATGGAAAAATACATTGCCGATCTGCGCGCCGGGGCCGACATCAAGCGCAACGACCGTTAACCCGGCAAAAGAGCACCCGCTTGCGCCCGTATTTCACGAGCGCCATCGACTTGCCCCGGGGATTTCCGTGCGATGAGCGGGTAAAAAACGCAATCAGTTCGCCACCGCAGCGTTGGCCTCGGCCATCTTCTCCGCCAGCGGCGCGGGTTCTGCAATACCGTAGCCCTGGGCATAGTCCACACCCAGCACGCGAAGCTCGCCAAGGATGGCATCGTCTTCGACGTATTCGGCAATGGTTTCGATACCCATCTCGTGGGCGATACGCGCTACCGACTCCACCATCACCCGGTCTACCGAATCGGTCAGAATGTTGCGAATGAAGCTACCGTCGATCTTCACGTAGTCCAGCGGAAATTCCTTCAGGTAGGAAAACGAACTCACCCCGGTGCCGAAGTCATCCAGCGCCACCCGGCATCCCCGTGCCTTCACCCGCCGAACGAATTCCACCGCCGCTTCGATATCGACGATGGCGGAAGTCTCGGTGATCTCGAAACAGATCGTGGCCGGGTCGACGCGATGGGTTTCGATCAGCATCATCACGTAGTCGTAGAACGATGCATCACTCAGCGACTGCCCGGACAGGTTGATGCCGCACAGCACGGCTTCGTCTTCCCCAACCAGCTTGTCGAGTTCGGCAATCTTTGGCAGTGCCGTGCTGACCACCCAGCGATCGATGTCGGACATCAGGTTGTAACGCTCGGCAGCGGGAATGAATTCCTCGGGTGACACCAGCTGCTGGCGCTCGTCTTCCGAGCGCATCAGCAATTCGCAGTGGAACATCCCGCCGTCCACCCCGCTCACCGGCATGATGGGCTGGTAGTATAACTGGAACTGGTGACTCCTTAGAGCCTCGCTGATGCGCGTGGCCCAGCGCATTTCGCCGCGCCTTTTCCGCAGCTCGGGATCATCGGACTGGTAGACGAATATCTGGTGCCGACCACGGGACTTGGCCGCGTAGCAGGCCGCGTCCGCTGCGCGCAGCACATCGGTGGTACTGCCGCTGACCTCGGTCAGGGCCACGACGCCGATGCCGAAGCCCACGTCCAGCGACCTGCCATGCCAAACGAAACGAAAATCCTCCATCACCTGGCGCACCGTGTCCGCCTTGCGCTCCGCCTCCGCCAGCGGGCAGTCCATCAGCAGAATCGCGAACTCGTCGCCGCCCAGCCTCGCCAGTACGTCCTCGTCACGCAGTGTCGCACGCAGCGTCGCCGACAACTGGATCAACAGTTCGTCCCCGGCCGTATGACCACAGGTTTCGTTGATGACCTTGAATTGATCCAGGTCCAGGTAGAACAGCGCATGCTGCCGCGTGGACTCCTGCGCAGACTGCAGTGCCCGCTCCAGGCAACGTTCAAATTCACGCCGGTCCAGCAGGCCGGTGAGAGAATCGTGGCTGGCCTGGTAGTCGATGTGGTCCTGCATCTGCTGTTCCTTGCTGACATCGTGGAACACAAGCACCGAACCCACGGTGGCGCCGTGACGATTGCGAATCGGCGATACCGTGACCTTGACCATCGGCATCGGCTCACCGTGGCTGTTGTGCAACTTCAACGGTTGCGCCACGCGCATCACGCGGCCCTCGCGCAGACAACGCGCCACCGGGTCGTCGGCAAGGCTCCCTTCCTCCCGTTCAACACGAAAGATTTCCTGTACCGGACGTCCCCGCGCACGCGTCAGCAGCCAGCCGGTGAGTCGCTCCGCGGCGGCATTCATGTGCTCAACACGCCCCCGGGCGTCGCTGGTGATCACCGCGTCACCGATGGACAACAGCGTGGCCGCGGCGTGTTCCTTCTGCTTGAACAGGATATCCTCGCTACGCTGGCGATCACGTGCGTTGAGCTTGACCATGTGGATAAGGGTCATGCCAAGCATAACCAGAAGTATCGCAACCGCCAGCAACTCGAGGTGCAGTTGATCGGTGCTCAGCGGACGCTGCACCGTCAGGCGCAGGGTCTGTCCCGCGGTGCTCAACACCCGCTCGTGTCGCTGGTCCGGAAGCAGCCAGGTGCCGTCACGGAGCTTTTCCCGCCCCATTTCCAGTAGTGGCAACGACCGCCCCTGTTCGTCGATGAACGCCAGCGACACCCGGGCACCAATGTCGGCGAGATCGGCTTCCGTAATCAGGCGATCGGGGCGCACCAGCACCGATACCATGCGCGTGGCCTGCTCCACGCGTTGCGTATGCTCGGCCGGCAGGGACAGGCCGCTATACACCGGCTTGAACAGCGCGTAGTGCTGTACGCCACCAAAAAAGGTGATGGGCGCGGAGGCGGTGATGCGGCCGGTGTCGATAGCCGTGTCGATGGCCGGCTTCAAACGGGAATCGGAATAGGTGTCGTAACCCAGCAGGCGGGCCGATGCAGGCTCCAGCGGTTCGAGAAACACGATGGGATAATAGAAAGCGCGATCCTCCACTGGCCCTGCGCGGCGGCGCTCGGTATCCCGGTACTGCCAGACCCGGTAGGTCAGAAAGCCATCCCTGCGCTGGCTGTTCTCGAAGGCGGGCAGCCCTTTGCGGGTGACCTTCACCAGGTAATTGACGGCCTCGATGTGCGGGTAGCTGGCCAGCATTTCACGGGAGAACGTGGACAGTTGATCGTAGTCCACGTCGTCCACCGCATGATGCAGCGCCGCCAGCCCGCCCAGCACCGCCTCGTTGTCCTTGAGTCGTTGCAGCAGCACCTGGTGCAGGGACCCGGCCTCGCGCGCGAAGCGGGAATCGGCATCGTTCATCGCCCACCAGACCACCGCCGCCAGCAGCGTCACCAGCAACAGTGCGCCCAGCGAGACCAACTTCAAGTAGTATAACGGCGAAAATTTCACTGGTATTTCCTGGCATTCAGCAGCAGCGACGGAGACAGCTCGATACGCAGCCTGTCGACGATGGCGGGATTCACCCAGGCCTGCCAGCGCCGGTTGGGAATGATCGGAATGTCCCGTGGCGACAGTCCGTCGAGGATACTCAACGCGACCTTGGCGGCCCATTCACCCTGTTCCTCCGGCACCTTGGTGATAGCGAGGGCCGCGTAGGGAATCATCCAGTCGTAACTGCTGACACTGAGCACACGGGCGTTTTGCAGCGCGAAGTGTTCGGCACGCGCGCTGTCCCAGTCACCGATGCCGGCATTGTTGCCGAGGAACACGAAATCGTAGCGGTCTCCTTCCCGGTAGGCCTGCTCCCATTCGGCCATGGTGTTCACCATGCGCGCCTGCAACGAGACACCCTCGCGGGCCAGGATGCGCTTGAAGTTGTCGTAGTCCTTGTATTCGGTGGTTACCCCCGCCGACACGAACAGGCCGGTCCTCACCGTGGCCAGTATGCGCCGGATCTGCTTGAGCAGCGGCCGCACCGGCGCCACCTCCACCATGCCGGTGGCGTTGCTGTAGGGGTAGCCATATTCCTGCACGCTCCAGTTGAGTCCGCAGAACACGAACGGGATATCGGCATTGCGGAAGTACGGCTGCACGAGATACTTGGACGCGTTGTCGTCGGCGGCGATCACCACGTCGGGCCTGAAGCTGGCGATCAGCTCCACCGCCTCGCGCGCCTTGCGCCGTGCCCAGTCGGGCTCGGTGTTGCGCTTGGTGTCCATGTAGAAGCGCTTCAGCTCGCAGCGACCGTTCAGCGTCGAAACCAGGCCGCGCTCGATGCCGTCGTTCCATTCGTAACCCGGGTGGTAGGACGACACGTACAGGCAGCGGGCCGCCCAGGCCTGGTCGCCCAGCATCGCCACGAACAGCAGCGCCAGATACGCGGGCAGTAACCGCTTGCGCCCGCAACCGCCGGTAACCATGCGCCCGAAGCTACCTGTAACCACGCGCCCGCAGCCGCCTGTAACCAAAAGCCCAGTGAATGGTTTCAAGTGCCGTCCCTTTCGCCCAGCATCTCCAGCAGGGCCTGCTCGTCTTTTACCGTGATGCCCAGTTTCTCGGCCTTTTCCCGTTTCGAACCGGCCGCTTCGCCGGCGATCACCAGGTCGGTTTTTTTGGACACGCTGCCGGTGACCTTCGCCCCCAGCTTCTGCAGTCGCTCCTTTGCCTCGCTGCGGGTGAGCCGGCTCAGCGTGCCGGTAAGCACCACGGTCTTGCCGGCCAACGGCAGCCGGTCCCGTGGCGCCACCACCTCGTCAGGCCAGTGCACGCCGGCATCCAACAGCTTTTGTATAACCTCGAGATTATGCGGCTGGCGGAAAAAAGTCACGATGCTCTCGGCGACCACCGGGCCGATGTCCGGCACCTGTTGCAGCGCCTCCTCGTCCGCGTCCAGCAGTGCGTCCAGCGTGCCGAAGTGGGCGGCCAGGGTCTGCGCGGTGGTCTCGCCCACCTCGCGTATGCCCAGCGCGAACAGGAAACGCCCCAGGGTGGTGTCCTTGCTGGCCTGCAGCGCAGCCATCAGGTTTTCGGCGGATTTCTGCGCCATGCGCTCCAGGCCGGCCACCGCGTCCAGGTCCAGCGCGTACAGGTCGGCGGGGTCGTGCACCAGCTCCGCGTCCACCAGCTGCTCCACCAGTTTGTCGCCGAGACCGTCGATGTCCATCGCCCGCCGCGACGCGAAATGCTTGATGGCCTCCTTGCGCTGCGCCGGGCAGTACAGGCCGCCGCTGCAACGCAGGATCACCCCGTCCTTCTCACGCAGCACGTCGGAGCCGCATTGCGGACAGCGATCCGGCATGCGGAACGGCTGGGTGCCCGCCGGTCGGCGCGACAGCACCACGCTGGCCACCTTCGGGATCACGTCGCCGGCGCGGTACACCACCACGGTGTCGCCGACGCGCAGGTCCATGCGGTCGATCTCGTCCTGGTTGTGCAGCGTGGCGTTGGTGACGATGACGCCGCCGACCTCCACCGGCGCCAGCCGCGCCACCGGGGTCAGCGCGCCGGTGCGCCCCACCTGCACGTCGATGGCCTGCAGCGTGGTCAGCGCCTCCTGGGCCGGAAACTTGCGCGCGATGGCCCAGCGCGGCGCGCGCGACACGAAACCCAGCGCCCGCTGCTGGTCCAGCCGGTCCACCTTGAACACCACGCCGTCGATCTCGTAGGGCAGGCTGCTGCGGCGTTCGGCCATGCGCCGATAATAGTCCCGGCAGCCGGACATGCCGGTCACCGTGGCCACCTCCGGGCACAGCCGCAGCCCCCAGTCACCGAGCCGGCGCAGGATCGCGCTGTGGCGGTCCGGCAGCTCGCCGCCCTCCACCTGGCCGACGCCGTAGCAGTACATCGCCAGCGGCCGGGTCGCGGTGATGCGCGAGTCCAACTGGCGCAGGGAGCCGGCGGCCGCGTTGCGCGGGTTCGCAAACGGCTTGTCGCCGGCCTCGCGCTGGCGCCGGTTCAGCGCCTCGAAACCGGCCCGCGGCATGTACACCTCGCCGCGCACCTCCAGCAGCCGTGGGTAATCGTCGCCGATCAGATGCAGTGGCACGCTGCGGATGGTGCGCACGTTCTGCGTGACGTCCTCGCCGGTGACGCCGTCGCCGCGGGTCGCCGCGCGTACCAGCACGCCGGCCTCGTACAGCAGGCTGATGGCGAGGCCGTCCAGCTTGGGCTCGGCGACGAAGTCCACCTGCTCCGTCTCCAGGCGTTCGCTGACGCGACGACCGAACTCCAGCAGCTCGTCGTCGCTGAAGGCATTGCCCAGCGACAGCATCGGCACCACGTGGCGCACCTCGCCAAAGGCCGCCAGCGGCGCAGCGCCGACCCGCTGGGTCGGCGAGTCCGGGCCCTGCAGGGCCGGGTATTTTTCCTCCAGCGCCTGCAGTTCGCGGAACAGGCGGTCGTACTCGGCGTCCGGGATCTCCGGGTCGTCCAGCACGTAGTAGCGGTAGTTGTGGTAGTTGAGTTGCTCGCGCAGGCCGGCGGCCTGCTCGCGGATGTCGGCAGGGATCCCCATCAGCAGGCGTCTTCGACTTCGGGGTGTTCGTCGAACAGCTCTTCCTCGAAACCGAACCGGCGCATGTCGGTGATGCGCTGCGGATACAGGATGCCGTCGAGGTGGTCGCACTCGTGCTGTACCAGGCGGGCGTGGAAGCCGTCGGCCTCGCGTTCGACGACGCGACCCTCCGCGTCGAAGCCCCGGTAGCGAATGCGTCGCGGCCGCGCCACCAGGCCGCGCATGCCGGGCACGCTGAGGCAGCCCTCCCAGTCCTGCTCCAGGGTGTCGTCCAGCACGGTGATCTCGGGGTTGATCAGCACCGTCACCGGCACCGCGTCACGGTCCGGGTAACGCTCGTTGTGCTCGAAGCCGAACACCACCACGCGCTGCATCACGCCGATCTGCGTGGCCGCGATCCCGGCGCCATCGGTGGCGCGCATGGTGTCGAACAGATCCTGCACCAGCGCATGCAGGGAGGGCGTGCTAAACTGCCGCACGGCTTGCGCCGCTTGCAGCAACAGGGGGTGACCAATGCGTAAGACAGGCCGGACGGACATAGTGACAACCTACTGATTTCGAGAAGCAATGGCCCACCATGATATCAAGTTACGCGCGTCGGCACCGCTGCTGACGGCGCTGGCAGCGATGCTCACAGTGCTGGCCCCGGCCCTCCCCGCCACGAGCCGCGCGGCCGACGACACGGAGGACGAGCGCTGGTTCCAGGTGGAACTGATCGTATTCGCCCAGCGCGGCGGTGACCCGGAGAATGCCGAACAGTGGCCAGAGATCATCGGCACCACCCTGCCCGCCGACCTGCTGGAACTGAGCGCGGCGCCCGAAGCGGACACGGAACCCGCAGCGGAAGCGGAGCCCGTGCCGGAGACGGAGCCCGTGCCGACGGAGTCCGCCGAAACCGCCGCTGTGCAGCAAAGCCCGCTGCCAGTGGCCTACGAAATCCTCACCGAGGACCAGTGGCAGCTCACCGACGTGGAGCAACGCCTGCGGCGCGCCACCGCGTTCGAGCCCCTGCTGCACCTGGCCTGGCGCCAGCCCACGATGGCCCGCGGCAGCGCCCGGCCGGTACTGCTGTACGAGGGCATGACGGACCCGCTGCCGGCCAGCGCCCCCTCCCCGGAGCCCGGACCGGGGCTGCCGCCAGAGACCGCACCCGAGCCGTTCACGGTCGCACGATATGCCAGCGAGTTGGACACGCTGCCCGGTCACTTCGTCGGCCCGCCCAACCCCCGCTTCGTCGGCACCGTCACGGTCAGCGTCGCCCGCTACCTGCATTTCAACGCCGAGCTGCTCTATCGCAGCCTGGTGACCCAGAACAGCGCGGTGGCGATACCGGACCTGGAGCTGTGGTACGACCGCCCCTACCCGACCCTGTACGAACCCCAGGGGCCCGCGTACCGTCTCGAACAATGGCAGGCCATGCGCGGTTTCCGCATGCAGGAGTCCCGTCGCATGCGTTCCCGCGAACTGCACTACCTGGATCACCCGTTCTTCGGCATCGTGGTGCTGATCACCCCGGTGGAGCTGCCGGAAGCGGTCGAGGAACCCTCACCAACCGAGCCGCGCTGAAACCCTGCCGCTTCATTGCGCTGCAGTGAGACTTTTGCTAAGTAAGGGAAGACGTTCTGTGCCAGAGGAGCAACACGTGACGATCGATTACGACGAAAAGCGGGATTTCATTCGCATGTCTGCCGAGCATGCACTGGAATATCGCGAGGTGGGCTCCGGGGAGACCCGGTCTGGCATCTGCCACAATCTCAGCGCCACCGGCATCCTGTTCAGCAGCGACCACGCCATCGCCGAAGGCACCCAACTGGAAGTAAGCATCACGCCGCAGGTCTCGGTGGTATCACCGTTCAACGCGGTGGTGGAGGTGATACGCAGCCACCCCAACGGGGCCGAAGGCCGCTTCTCCATTGCCGGCAAGATCACCGCGATCAAGTAGTTCACCGCCGCGGTGACGGGCCTTCAGGGCTCGAACCGAATCACATCCCCGGGACTCAGCCGGGCGGTTTCGGTGTCCAGCTCGCCCACCGAAAACAGACGTTGCACCTGGGTGACGATCAGCGTCGCGCCGGCGCGCTCCGGGACCCCCAGGACACGCTGGCCGTCCAGGTCGTTGATGGACGACGGGTCCAGCCGATAGGTATTCAGCACATCCCCAACCTTCACGTTGGCGATGCCACCGGCATCGAAGAACACCTTGCTGCCCTCGGCGCGCAGCACCCGCGCGGTAAACGGCTGGGTGCTCAAATCGTTGACCAGCATGCTGACCAGATTGTCCAGCACCCGGTTGACCTTCTGCCCGAACGGCGACGCGTAGAACTTGTCGTTCAGCGCCGGCGTGGTCAGCGGAAAATCGAGGGGACCCGCAGTCTCCACCGACTCGTTGATACGATGGCGCGCGACCTCGGCCCCGGTGATGCCGTCATGCACCACCATGTCGAGTTCGATGTGGCGAATCCGCACCCCCAGCAGGTGCTTGGTGATGCCCATGTCGCGAATCACCCCGGTGACCACGAACTGCACGCCCAGCGACTGGGCGAACTCGGTGGCGACCTGGCCGGCATCCGTGGCCTGCGGCAAGGCGCCGAGGATGCGGCGCTGCGACACCATGTTCTGGCCGGCCAGCGGCACCAGGTACTGGGAGGCCTCCACGGTCAGCAGCTTGCCGGTAGCGTCCAGGCGACGCTTCAGCTCGCGCGCCAGCGCCACCTCGATGTTGGGCAGGTCCGAGATCTGGGTACGTTCCAGCACATGAAACTGGGTGACCGCTACCTTGCGCCGATAACTGGCGCTGGCCCGGGCCCGCGCCACGTCGACCGGCGGCACCGCGGATGCACCGGGATCCAGCGACGCGATGTTCAGCCCGCCATCGCCCGGCACCTGGGCACGAATACGCACGTGGTAGTTGTCGTCGTCGGTCCATTCGTCCAGTATCACCACCCCGGTGACACGCCCTCGCGCGGTGAAACGCACGTTGTCCGACACCACGCCGCGCGACGACACCACGGTGGTGGTGGAGACATTGGCGCTGGACTGGATCAGCGCCTGGCGGATTGCATCCTGCAGGGCCAGCCGCTTGGCCACCCCAACCGCGCCGGTGATGGGCGCACTGCCCTCGGCCTCCACGGTCTGCGCCTCGGCGGACACCGCCAGCGCCAGGAACGCGAGTACCAGGCACAAAAACTTCAACGAATCTCTGAACAAGGGGCCTCCTCCGGCCAGGGCCGGGTGCGCGGAAAACCCGCCCACCTCCACAAGCTACCCCTGATCTAGCGACACACCGGCGGCAAATCTTTAGGCGCCCGGGCATGCGCAAACGATACACCGCGCCAGCCCAGCCCGTTGTAAATCCTAAAGAAATTTTCTGCCACGGCCGCTAGCGGTGTATGCGAAAGATTCTGCCGCTGCTGCTGACAACACTGATCGTCGCCGGACTGCCGGGCCACGGCGCGATGGCCGGCATCCAGCGCTACCAGGCGCCGTTGGACGCGGTGCGCTGGCAGGCCTCGAGCCAGAAACGCCACTGCAGCCTCGAACACGACATCCCGCTGTACGGCCGGGCCCGCTTCGCCCAGTCCGCCGGCGGCAAGCTGGGCTTCACCATCGAGGTCAAACGCAAGGCCAGCCGCCACGACGAGCGCGCCCGCCTGCGCTCACGGCCACCGGAATGGAAACACCACGTCGACGCGGTGGACCTCGGGGAGGTGACGATACACGAAGGAGAAAAGCCCTTCCGCCTCGACGCGGCGCTGTCACGCCGCCTGCTCGCCGAGTTGCAAAAAGGCATGTTCCCGACCCTGATCTACCGGGACTGGGCGGACGCCCGGGACCAGGTCCAGGTCAGCCTGCCTGGCATCCATGTCAAGCCGGCACTGGACACATTCATCACCTGCCTGAGCGCGCTGCCAATCTACAGGTTCGCCGACTTCAAGAACACCGAACTGCACTTCGACTTCGGCAAGGCCACCCTCAACCGGAAGGCCAGGAAACGCCTGGACGAACTGGCCATCTACCTGAACAGCGACCCCGACGTGACGCGAATCACCATAGAGGGCCATACCGACAACGTGGGCCGGCGCCGCAGCAACGACAAGCTGGGCGCGCGCCGCAGTCAGGCCATCCGGGACTATTTGATCGCCAGGGGCGTACCGGCCGGCAGGTTCCAGCTGAACTCCTGGGGCGAACGCCGGCCCAAGGCCAGCAACCGCACCGACCGCGGGCGAGCCATGAACCGTCGCGCCGCCATCACGCTGAGCCACAAACCGGAATCGGCACCCCAGGAGCACCACCACGACTGAGCCGGGCGGGCGCCGAATGCAGGCATGAAAAAGGCCGGGGTCACCGGCCTTTCGTTCATCCTCGAATTCTGTCAGCGCTAGAACGGGATATCGTCGTCGAAGTCATCGAAGCCACCACCACCCGCGGCCGCACCACCGGCTGCGGCCGGCTGCTGGGCCGGGGGCTTGTTGTAGTCACCGCCGCCTCCACCACTACCCATGCCGCCCCCGCCGCCACGGGAATCCAGCATCTGCATCTCGTTGGCGATGATCTCGGTGGTGTAGCGGTCGTTACCGCTCTGGTCCTGCCACTTGCGGGTCTGCAGGCGGCCCTCGATGTAGACCTTGGAGCCTTTCTTCAGGTATTCGCCGGCGATCTCGGCCAGGCGGCGGAAGAACACCACGCGGTGCCATTCGGTGTTTTCCTTCTGCTCACCGGTATTCTTGTCCTTCCAGGTCTCGCTGGTGGCGACGGTGACGTTGGTCACCGCGCCGCCGTTGGGCATGTACTTTACTTCCGGGTCCTGCCCCAGGTTCCCGATCAGGATGACTTTGTTGATGCCTCGCGCCATGGTGTTCTCCCCTCGTTCTGCGTGTCTGCGGTCTGCGTGTCTGTTAGTTGGCCTGTCCGGCGGCCTCGGTAGTGCTGCTGTTCCGTGTTGATTCGTTCTCCACGACATCCTCCTGCACCGAGAAGACCTGCAGCGCCTCGCGGTCCAGCGCATGCAGGTCGACCTTCAGGTAGGCGATGCCGTCCTCGGCGATGACCACGGCCTCGGCCACGCCGGTCACCGCGGTGAGTTCGGCCACCAGGTGCCGGGCCTGTGTCTCGCTCACCGGACCCACCCGCACCAGGTGGCTGCTGAGGTAGCGCGGACTCTGCATGGTCGCGGAGATGAAAAACCATATCACAGCCAGCAGCGCGCAGAGACCGAATACCGCCTCCATGCCACTGACCCCGTACAGCCAACCCCCCAGGGTGCCGCCGAAGAATGCGCCGAGAAACTGCGAACTGGAGTAGACCCCCATCGCGGTGCCCTTGTTGTCCGGCGACACCACCTTGGCCACCAGCGACGGCAGCGTGGCCTCCAGCACATTGAACGCGGTAAAGAAGATGAACAGGCCGAACACGATGCCGGTGACGGACTGGTAACCAAACAGGAACGCCACCTCGGCCAGGCCCAGCGTCAGCACCGCGGCGGTGAACACCACTTTGATGCGGCGTTTCTTCTCGGCGATGATCACGAACGGCACCATCAGCACCATCGAGAACAGCATCACCGGCAGGTACACGTACCAGTGGTGGGCGGCGTCCAGCCCGGCGTGGTCGCGCAGCGCCAGCGGCAGGGCCACGAAGGTGGCGGTCAGCATCATGTGCAGGGCCATGATGCCGAAATCCAGTCGCAACAGCTGGGTGTTGGCAATCACCTTTTTCAGCTGCGCGGGCACCGTCTGCGCGTCGCGATGCCGCGTGCTGCGCACCGGCGTGGGCACCACCACGTACAGCACCGCAATTGCCCCCAGGGCCATCACCCCGGTGAGCCAGAAGATGCCATCCACGCCGATCCAGTTGTTCAGCACCGGGCCGGCCACCAGCGACACCGCGAAGGCCACGCCGATGCTCATGCCAATGATGGCCATCGCACCGAGGCGGTTCTCCTCCCGGGTCAGGTCGGCGGTGAGCGCCATCACCGCCGCGGCGATGGCGCCGGCGCCCTGCAGGGCCCGGCCGATGATCACGCCGGTCATGCTGTCCGAGGTGGCCGCCACCACGCTGCCAATGGCGAACACGATCAGGCCCACGGTAATCACCGGCTTGCGACCGAAACGGTCCGAGGCCATGCCGAACGGGATCTGCAACGCCGCCTGGGTGAGGCCATAGATGCCGATGGCGATACCGATCAGCGCCGGCGAATAACCGGCCAGGGTTTCGCCGTACAGCGCAAACACCGGCAGGATCATGAACAGGCCCATCATGCGCAGCGCGTAGATGCTGGCCAGCGAGAACACCGCCCGGCGTTCCGCGGGCACCATGCCCGTCGGGGCCGAAGAGGTATCGGGGGATTTGCGTGTCACTAAAAATGCTTCCTTGGGCCGTTCCTGGGTGTATTGCTGAACGCTGCTGAATGGCGACGACGGGTCGCCCGTTTTGCGTCGTCTCGGTGGAGCGGCGTA
>Ga0256830_1000858_pt1 | contig 22458 bp, 21 predicted proteins | sample 128326metaG_FD_190537 | JGI IMG/M metagenome (GOLD analysis project Ga0256830, IMG submission 190537) | Hydrothermal vent microbial communities from Lau Basin, Pacific Ocean - 128-326 | ecosystem: Environmental > Aquatic > Marine > Hydrothermal vents | place: Pacific Ocean: Lau Basin | collected... | reverse complement strand
AGATAGACAGGAAGAACAGGTTTTAATCTTTCAGCACAAAGATAGTTTCCCAAACGCCAGCAGTATTCAATCAAAAGGAAATGAAGCTGATGATACTTTTTCTTTCTTCCTCTCTTTTCTTTCTTTTTGGAAAAAGAACTTAGGACTCGAGGATAAAATAGCTCTGCTGCTTTTTTCCTTAATCTCTTGGCAGCAGTATTCCTCTTTACTTTGATCAACTGACAGTACTGATCAAGAATTCTGTCCTTCTCTTTTTTTCTCTTTGCTTTCTGGTATTGGTAGGCAAACTTCTTGGTTAATTCCATCACCAAAGGATTCAACTTTCCCATCTTGGTATCCTCCTTTCTGGACTAATTAACCTAATAACCTGGAAGGAAGGATACCAATTTCAGGGACTTTTAATTTTGATCTAACCAAGAAGCTTTTGAGGACTTAAAAATTGATCTAATGCGTAATGTTGTGTTGGTAGCGCCTTCTTGCTAAAATAAATAGGTGTTTGCCGAGTAGCCAGAGTGCTGGAACTGGTAGACAGGCACGGCTTAGAACCGTGTAGCCTATTGGCTGTGGGGGTTCGAGTCCCCCCTCTGGCACTCTTTGTGAGTCTGTGAGCCGAGGTAGCCAAGGTGGTCACGGCGCGGGTCTGAAAAACCTGAGATGGCGGTTCGACTCCGCCCCTCGGCACATAAGCGTTTCCTTGGGTGGAGGTGGAGAGGACCAGCCGTTTGAGAAAGAAGGTGGGTGTGCGGCGGTAGCTCAGTTGGTAGAGCGTCTCCCTTCCAAGGAGAAGGTCGCCGGTTCGAACCCGGTCCGCCGCTCAAAAATTGGTTTATGAACCTAGATATTCATGGTGAGTGTAGCTCAGTGGTAGAGCATCCGCCTGTGGAGCGGAGGGCCGGGGGTTCAAGTCCCCTCACTCACCCATGTTTGCAAGTTTATGTGGGCCGCTTAGCTCAGTTGGCTAGAGCGTCCGGCTTACATCCGGGAGGTCAGAGGTTCGAGTCCTCTAGCGGCCACCTTAATTCTTGGCCGAGGTGGTGGAATCGGTAGACACGCAGTCTTGAGGAGGCTGTGCCCGAAGGGGCGTGGGGGTTCAAATCCCCCCCTCGGCACTAACGGAGCGTGGCGCAGTTGGCTAGCGCGCACGGTTTGGGACCGTGAGGCCGCGGGTTCAAGTCCCGCCGCTCCGACATTGTAAAGTATGGTAAAATCTTATTCTAAATAACGATCGGGGGTCGTCTAATGGTAGGACAACGGCCTTTGGAGCCGTGAATCGTGGTTCGAATCCACGCCCCCGAACAAAAACGAAGAAGTTTATCTTTAAGATCTTACCTCCTGATTACTCGGTAATTATGGGGATAAAAGAGAAAAATCGCTGGCACCTCTTCTGATAGGGCTCTCTGAAAGTCATGATAGATTTTCCGTCTTTTCTCAAAATCGAGTGTTTTTCTCCCCTTTTCTAATAATTGATCAATTCTTGGATTTTTGATTCCGGTGATGTTGCCTTGTTGGGTAGAGTGCCAGAAAAAGTATTGGTCGGGATCAGGAGGAATTACTCCGTAACCCAGAAAGACGTCGAAATTATTTGGGTCAGGAATGAAATTAGTGACATATATCTCTGCTTTAAACTTTAGATATTCTTCCCAATCGCTTTTAATTTTTTCGGCCCAATCTATAAATTCCGGCAGAGTGGAGATTGTGATCTGCCAATTATCTTGCGGTTGCCACTCAGTTTTAGCTAGAAGTTTGCGGGCATGTTGAGGGTTAAAATGATAAGTTTTAACCTTATCGTTATAAGCCCAAGATGAGGGAGCAATAGGACCTAGGGCTCGATCTTTTAGAGGTGGTTTTTGGATTGCATAAGCTAAAGCTTGACGAACTCTTTTTATTGAGAAAGGTTCTTTCCGGGTATTAAAAAATAAAGCAACATATCTTTGATTAACCTCGGTTTCATTTTTAATAATAATATTTTTCCAGGAAGAAAGCTTATTAATGTTAGTTACCTCCCAGATTTCATCCACCTCTCCCAATTTAAAGGCGTTAATAAGTGATTTTTCGTTGGGATAAAATCGGAATAGAATTCTATCTCGGTTATTATTTTGGTTGCTAAGGAGGAGTTGGGTAAAGTTGCCCCCCCTAATTTTTACTTTCTGGATTTTGTAGGGACCAAGGCCTATTTTTTCTTTCTTAAAAATAGGCCGATCAAGTAAGGTGGGAAAAGGGACAAAAATGGAATCGAGATTGATAATAATGGCTCGATCACGAGTAGAAAATTGAGCCCCCTTGATCTGATAGTTAATTTCTTCGGGTTTTAACAATTGACCATCTTGCCAGTAAATGTCGTCTTTAAGATAAAAGATATATTTTCGACCCGAGTCTTTGATAATCCATTTGTCAATAATGGGAGAACTGGTGGCCCTGCCGTTGGGAAGAATATTGGTGAGACCGTAGCTAATTAAATGAGAGATTGATGGTGGAAGAGTGGATAGTTGATATTTGCCTACGACGCCAATCCTTCTAGTTTGAGGGAAAAGTTGGCGAATTTGAGTTAGACTTTTGTGCAGAATCAGGGCAATTGATGTGGTAAGGGCGGCGCTTAACAAAACAATTAAACCGTAGCGTCTAATTATCTGAATGGAAAACTTGACCCAGAACTTGGTCTTTTTGATCATACTAGTATCTGTAGCAGTGATGAGAGTAGGAATAGCATCAGGATGACGATGGTGGTGACAAAACTAAGTTTTTCTAACCCACGGCGATTAAATTTGGGTTGAGCCAGCGAGATGCTAAAGCCTGTTTCTTCTGGTGGATTCTGAAGCAGGACTAAAATAATGAGTAGAAAAGAAAGAGCAATTTGTCCAATTGCTAATCCTAACCGGTAGTTCATTACTTAAATAGCCAGCGAAAACCCGTAATTATTATATTTATTAGAAAAGAGATAACAATATAAGTAACTAAGAGAGAGAGTTGGGCTGAGGGAAGAATTATTCCCTGCCAGTTAAAGCCGGGGAAATAATAGGGTGTAATCCTAAAATCTTTTACCAAAGAGACCACTAGATATAAACCAATAACATTGATTATCCATCTTAATAATCCCAGGGTGAGAAGATTGATGGGCAGAAATAAAATTTTAGCAATCGGCTTGAGAAAGTACTCAAAAATGGTTAATCCTATTGCGGCCCATAAAATAGTGACTCTATTGGAACCAAAACTAACCGCTGGGATAATCTCAGCCACTAGCGCCAGAGCAATTGAGCTGATGACAATAGTTTTAAGTAATTTTCTCACTTTCTCAATAGCTTACCAAAAAGGCGAATGAGATTCAATTTAGGCTTAGGATAATTAAACTGCCATTGCTGCTCTTTTATTTGAAGGTGATATTTGGGTCGGCCAAAAACTCGGCTCAGCAATCCCGGTGGAGAAATGTCAATAGTTTTCTCACCTAACGGGGGCAAATAATCGATAATTTTGGTCTGAGCCTTCTCATCTTTTCCTTCTTTAAGCTGGACAGAAATTTGATAAACAGGGGCCAAACTCTTGTTTTTGATCAAAATTGCCGGTTGGTTTTTTTGAAAAACCAAATCAGCTTCAAACTTAACTTGAGGAAGAGAAAGAAGCTTCTTGGCAAATTTGACTTCAACATTTTTTTGGTTAATACCTGATCGATAGGCCCCGGGAGGAGGGGGATAAACGCTGCTTTGCCCATGAATGACAAAGACAAGATGGCCCAAATCAAACTGTTTAAGAAAATCCATACCTCCTGTTGTCTTGGCCCAAGTCGGATCCACCGGAACCCAGATTTTCCTATTCTGATCCCAATATTCTGGCCAGGAGTGGAGGACATCGTTATTAGCTGCTAAACTGATAATTTTTTGGTCCCCAGTGAAGGCAAAGCCTTGTAATTCCCGGCTGGGAATACCAGCAGCTCTAGCTAAGGCAATAAAAAGATCGCTAAACTCGGTGCAAACCCCGAGTTTGGTTTGATAAGCGCGCACTGCTCCCTTTCGACGAGCGCTAGCAATATTTTGATAATCATAATCAAGCTGATTGATTACCAACTGGTAGATCTGCTCAATATCGTCTAATTGTTGCGATAATTTTTTAATCAGGGGATGGTCCACCTCCCAGAATGGTTGACTTTGGAGGTAGGAGCGACGATTTTGTTGTCTGAGGAGATCAACTAAGGCAAAGTTCTCGGGCTCTGAGAAGACTTTTGCTTGTCCTTGGACAACAACCACCTTCTCTTCATTGGCTTGGAGTTGGTATTCGGCCAGCCAGTTAAAATCTTGATCTAGCTTTATTCGTTGGGGACGAGGATTAATATAACTTAGAACTACGCTTTGGTAGGGGGTATCAGGGGGAATGGGAATCAGTTTGGTTATTGTCTCTGGTTGAGTATTTTGGAGATAGAAGCGAAGGGAAAAGTCAAAAATTTGAAAGGTCCCAAAAGCTAAAATCAGTGGCTGCCGCTTTAGATCGCTCTTTTGATATTCCAAAATTTGGTACTCCCCTTTTCTGTTTCTATTCTTTGGCTTAATTGAGGCATAAGAGAGTTCTCCGAAAGCAATTGGCGCTTTGATAACTAATTGAAGTGAGTCAATTTCTGAGAGATTATTAATTTGAGGAAGAGTCAATTCCCAAACCCGACCCTTTTTGACAGCAAACTGAGGAATGAGATAAGAAAGGTGGAAAGTAAGTGTTTTGTTTTTGCCAACTACTTCTTGATTAAAATTTAGTTTAATTTTGACCTGATCCTGCTCTCTTTTGGCCTCCTTTAAGATATTACCCTGTTGATCCCAAGCTTTGATATTTTTAATTTCGATTCCATTGATAATCAGCTGATATTCTCTGGCATAAATATTAGAAAATTTATTGGTTAGGCTAATGTTTTGGGTAACTTGAGCGCTTCCTCGGGGACCGATTTGGTAAATAATTTGATAATTAGTTTCAAACTCAATGCTAGCATTTGCTGGCAAAAAAGCTATAATAGAAACTAAGAAAAGCCAAAGAATTGCTCTTTTAATCATCAGAAAGTTTGGTAATAATTAACTAATAATTAATGTCAAAGTTATATCTTGTTTCTACTCCCATTGGCAATCTCGATGACATTACTCTTAGGGCTAAGAAAGTATTGGCCCAAGTTGATTTAATTTTAGCTGAAGACACTCGGAAAACCAATTATCTTCTCTCGCGACTAGGAATTTCTGGTGAACCCAAACTCATTTCGTATTATCAAGAAAACGAGGTTAGGAGGATTCCTTTAGTAATTGATTTCCTAGAAAAAGGGAAAAATGTAGCTTTAGTTTCTAATGCTGGCACCCCACTCTTGGCTGATCCGGGCTATAAATTGGTTAAAGAGGTTTTAGCCCGTGGTTTTGAGCTTGAAGTGGTGCCTGGGCCTTCGGCTTTTTTAACCGCTCTAATTGCCTCCGGTTTTCCCCCCGACCATTTTGTTTTTCTTGGCTTTTTACCTAAGCGAGTGGGGCGAAAAAGAAAGTTATTAAAACAACTAATTAAATTGGATCACAGATTGATTCCTACAGTAGTTTTTTATGAGGCTCCCACTCGACTCTTGAAGACATTGGTTGTGATCAGAGAATTATTCGGCAATGTCCGGTTAGCTGTTTGTCGTGAGTTAACTAAGAAATTTGAAGAGGTGATTCGTGGTCGATTAGATGAAATTCTGCTAGAATTAAACCAAAGAAAAAAAATAAAGGGAGAAATTACTGTGGTTTTTGTTCTAGACTAGCATGGCCGTTGATTTTGACAAAATTAGACAAGCAGCCCTAGCCTCTTTGCGTCATCCAGGTCAAGGAGCTAAACCTTTGCCCAAAGATGAATCTCGGCGTTGGCCCACTGTTTATATTTTTCGCCATACTCAGACATATGATAATATTCGACGAATTTTTTCGGGAAGAAGAAATAGTCGCCTAACTCCAACTGGTATCCGCCAAGCAAAAGAATTAGCCAAAAAACTAAGAGATAAGAAGATCGATTTAATGATCATTTCTCCTTTGATTCGTTGTCGCCAAACGGCAGGAGAAGTTCTTCGCTATCATTCTGATGTTCCCCTAGAAGAAGAGAATCTTTTATTAGAGCGAGATTACGGCTTCCTGACCGGAAAAAGTAAATTGAAATTAATGAGAGAGAGTCCAGAAAAAGCGGTTCTTTATCGTCGATCATGGGATGTTCCCCCACCCGGAGGCGAAAGTATAAAAGATGTATTTGAACACAGAGTTTATCCTTTTTATAGAAAATTAGTAGATAGAATAAGAAAAGGTGGAATTAATGTATCAATTTGTTGCACAAACAACACCATGCGTTTGTTAAGAAAACTCTTTGAAAATTTAACCATTGAGGAGACGCTCACTCTCGAGAACCCCTTCGGCGACTACGCCAGTTATGTGGTCAAATAAGTTTCGATGATTTTTTTGGTCTCTAGAAAACTAATGTACTTTATGGCTCTGATGCCGAGTTTTTGAGCACTCTTAATGTTTTCTTCGGAATCATCAAAATAGAGGCACTCTTCTGGTCTTAATCTTTGCTCACGAAGGATGTTTAAGTATGCTTTTGGGTCAGGCTTAACAAAACCGGTCTCCCAAGAAAAGTACACTTTGTCAACGCTGGAAAATATCTCTGGGAAGTTTTTCCGATAATATTTAGTTCTTTCTTTAAAATTATTCGAGAGGATAAACACTTTGAGACCTCGCTCTTTGAGTTTTTTCGTGTAGTCGATTAGTTTTGGGACTAATTTTTCTCCAGAAAACCAAAAGTTAAAAAATTCTTCTCGATCAATATTGAAGCCAATCTTCTTTAACTTTGGTCGCCAAAGGGCAAAGGAGTCCTCGATACCTGGCTTCCGAGCAATTGCCATTACTTCTTTTAAGATTGGTAATAATTTTTCCCCCGGAATTCCATATTTCTTTTCAACTCTTTTTGTTAAGTATTCGGCTTGCAGAAAAACCCCATTAAGGTCAAAAATTATTGCCTTGATCATATTGTTTCTCCGTAAAATTTGATAAATTTTTTATCTTGCCAATCTAAAATAGCGACATCGGGCATCTTGATCAGTTGATGAATTTCTAAGGGTGAGTAGGGGCAAAATTGCGCTGAGAAAAAGGACAGAATGTTTCCATGGGAAACAATACCAATATTTTTGACTCCCCTATTCTTTTCTTTATTAATGATTTTATTTATCGCTCGCGAAAATCTTTCTAGGGCCTCTTGATGGGTCTCTCCGCCAGCAATTCTCTTGCTTTTTCCAGCGTAGAAGTTTTTTACATTTTCTTCGTACTTTCTTGAGCCAAAAAATTTAATTGTGAATGAGGAGATTTCGGTCAAACAGGGATTTGTTTTGATTGGAATTGCGTTCGGTTTAGCTAATAATAAGGCAGTCTCTAAAGCTTTAGTTTGAAGGCTGGAATAGATCACTTCTATCTCTTTGATCGTCTTGTTTTCGCTTAATTTTTTGGCTAGTTTTACCCCTTCTTTAGAGAGCCCCCAAAGAGGGATAGGGATATCTGCCGTTGGCGAGGTTTTTGAGTGTCTAATAAGAGTTAATTTCATAATTTATTTTATCATAGTCTGTTTATCTTTTATTGTGCTTACTATCTTGTATTCGAAAAGTTGCATGATATAATAAACCGCTATGAAAATAGTAGCTTGGGAAGACCTAAGTTCTCGAGAAAAGGAGTTGTTGACAGAAGCCAAGAGAGCGGCTACCAGGAGCAAGCATAAACGAGGGCACAAGATTGGTTGCATCCTCCTTACTGATCGGGGAAAGAAATTTTATGGGGCTGCTAACGAATGGACTCGGCCGGTGGGCTCAACTTGTGCGGAAAGGATGGCTCTAGACCAATATTACTTTCATCGTCTTGATTCAAAGGTCGGTCGGCCTCAATTAATAGTAATTATTGGCACCTTCAACCGGCATGAGTGGTCTAATGACCTTGTTTGCACCCCTTGCGGTGTTTGTCTTGAAATGATGTTGAAAATGAAGCGAGACTTTGCCCTTAAGCGCTTAGCTTTAATTTGTTCTAACTGGAGTCAAACCCGGATTTTACGGGCTTATCTGGCCGAGCTTTATCCTCACCCACGATTTCGCTGAGGCGATTATACTTAGCCACGCGTTCGCCGCGACAAGGGGCGCCGAATTTGACAAAATCACTTTGATGCTTGAGAGCAAAGTCGACAATCCAGGCATCATTGGTTTCCCGACCTCGATGAGAAACAATGGTTTTAGTCCCCAAACTCTTGGCGATTCTGATTGCTTCTGCTGCCGCTGTAATTGTTCCCTGCTGGTTAGGTTTAATAATTACGGCGTTGAATAATTTTTCTTCTGCTCCTTTTTTGACTTTCTCTTTATCAGTAACGGTCAGATCATCAGCGACGATTAGAATTTCTGGATTAATTTCTCTTACTTGGTGATAAAAATCTTGCCATCCTTGCCAGTCAGATTCGGACAGTGGATCTTCTAAACTAACAATTGGGTAACGTCGCACAATATTGAGAAGGATAGAGGAGTTAATTTCTGAGTGACTGGCAGCAACATCGAGGGCGATCTTTTTGGCTCCTAAAGATTTTAAAAGATCAAGAATTTTTTCGTCATCAAAATTGGGAGGTGAGAATCCCCCTTCACTCCCCACTGTAGTTATAATTCTTTCTTGCTCTAGATAATCTTTAACTCGTTGATAGAATTCAACCCCCTTTTCTATTTGGTCAACAACAATCATGAATTCCTGAATCTTAAGATTTTTGTTGCCGTGCTTTTTGCCCTCAAACATAAGCATCATTAGTGAGGGTAGTTTCTTTGACCAAGGCATAGTGGCACTCTTTATTTTTTGTTTAAAAAAGGCAGCTGAAACAGCCAGAGTGGCATTGCTCCCCCATTCGCCAGTCATCAAAATTTGATCCAATTCTTTCTGGGTTAAATTGAGGTTTTGGATTTTGGGACTGATTTCTTGGTTGATTTGTTCAATTGCTATTTCGGCTGAAACTGCTTTTTTTCTTCGCTTCCGGCAGAGATTCCTGTGGGGACAGAAGCCCTGGTGATTCCCCCATCTGTTTCCAATAGACACTCAACAGTCCAACTCCCAGCCGAATCCAAAATTTTTCTGGCCAGGATTTTTTTAATCTTCATTAATTGAAATCATTATACACCATATCGACCCCAAACAAGCTGACTTTAATATATTAATATATTAAATCATTAAAGTCGAAGAAGGTTTTTATATTGTCCAATATAACCAATGCTTCGTTTAGCGAAACCTCTAGGATTTTCTGGTGATTTTGAAGTCTTTCTTGTTGGTCGCAAGGAAGGTAATTTTAGTTATCAGTGCGCCCGGAGGGACTCGAACCCCCGACCCACGGCTTAATTCGAGCGTTAGCGAGAATCAAGCCGTTAACAATACTAGCTTTGAGCTTTTGAGTAATTATTTTAGCGGGTGCGCCCGGAGGGACTCGAACCCCCGACCCACGGCTTAAAAGGCCGGTGCTCTACCAACTGAGCTACGGGCGCAATCATTGTTTTTAAGCCCTTCGATCAATTTTTCTCTTTTAATTCTACCTCTTCCACTTTTCAAGTATTTTTCTCTTTTTCTTGCCGCGATTCTATTGTTTGCTACTTCATAATACACCAATTTCCATCCCCCTCTCTTATAATAAGTGGTTTTTGTACTCTTTTTTCCTTGGTTATGTTCTCTAATTCTTCGTCTTAAATTATTTGTAATTCCCGTATAATACTCCCCTGTTTTCTGATTACGGATTATGTAAATGTAATACATATCATTTAAAGGCCGGTGCCCCGCCCGACCGCCTGACGGCGTTCAGGCGGGCGGGTCTACCAACTGAGCTACGGGCGCTTCTTAGAATTTGATCAAATGATTCAATGACAAATGATTAAATGACCAAATAAAAAGTAGAGGTCCGGAGGGGATTCGAACCCCTGAATAGCGGTTTTGCAGACCGCCGCGTTAGCCACTTCGCCACCGGACCGCAAGTATTTTTCACCTTTCCTCCAGACTTTAGATACTTCTCTCTTTCTCTAGCACCCTCTTCTGAAAGGCAGGTCGCCATATATGATACTATATTTACCCTCGTTTAATCAATCGATTTTCGGCCCAGGCGATCACTTCTCGGGTCCGTTCGATCGCATCAGGATTAACTGAGATGCTGGTGATTCCCCAGCGGACTAGCTTTTCTATCAACTCCGGGTATTCGGAAGGGGCCTGACCGCAGATCGAGCTAGTAATGTTGTGTTTATTACAAGTTTTGATAATCTTGCGGATTGCTTTGAGAACAGCAGGATGACGCTCGTCAAACTCATAGGCGATTTCACTATTATCACGATCAAGACCCAAAATAAGCATAGTTAGATCATTACTACCAATTGAAACCCCATCAATACCCACTTTAATAAAATCTTCTAGAATCAAAACATTGCTAGGAATTTCTACCATCATCCAAAGCTTAAAGCTGACTCCTCGAGTCAGTCCTTGGCTGGCAATAATTCTTTTAACCTCAAGGAGCTCTTTGGGGGTGCGTACAAAAGGAATCATAAGCCATAAATTTTTAAAACCATACTTGTTCCGTACTTTTTTAATTGCCGCTAGCTCTAATTCAAATACTTGAGGTAAGCTGATATAACGGATGGCTCCGCGGAAACCCAGAAGAGGGTTGGCTTCTTCCGGTTCAAATAACTCTCCTCCCGCTAAATGGCGATATTCATTGCTCTTAAAATCTGTCGCTCGATAAACCACAGGCCGAGGATGAAAAGCGCGGCAAAATTTAAGCATCCCTTGGGCTAATTTGTTAATAAAAACCTGTTCTTTATTTTGTTGAATCAGTTTTTGGGGGTGGATACCGATTTGAGCAATCATAAATTCTGCTCTGAGAAGACCAACACCATCAACATCTCGCCGAGCAATTTCTTTAGCTAGGTCGGGTTCACCTAAATTGACATAAAGCCTCGTCGCCGTCTTAATCTTCTTACTTTTACTTTTACTTTTAACTTCCTTTAACTTTAACTTAAACTTAGATTTAGACTTCTCCAGTTTTCCCAACCAAACTTTTCCTTCGCTCCCATCTACCACCACTTGATCGCCATCTTTTAGCATTTTGGTGGCAATTTTGGTTCCTACCACGCAGGGTACACCCAACTCTCGCGAAACAATAGCCGCATGAGATGTTTGTCCTCCCTTATCAGTGATTATCGCTGCCGCTCGCTTCATTGCCGGAACAAAGTCTGGTGAGGTCATTGTGGTAACTAGAACATTGCCCTTTTTGACCTTGTTAATCTCTTTGGCCTTTTTGATGATGACCACTTTCCCCTCTCCTACCCCTGGACTAGCACCATCTCCGGTTAAAACCAGCTCCCCCTGAATGTTTTTATCTTTTTGGCTTTTGGCTTTTGGCTTTTGGCTTACTGTCGTTACCGGCCTTGTTTGAACAATATAGAAGCGCCCTTTCTCCCAAGCCCATTCAATATCTTGGGGAAAGTAATAATGTTGATGAATTTTTTGGCCGATTTTAGCCAGATTAATGATTTGACTACTATCTAGTTTTTGTAACTTTTGTTTGTTTTTGGGGACAATGGTTTTAATAGTTCGTCCCCTGACCTTGATTAACTGAAATCGCTGTCGGGCGGTACTGGTCTTAAGAATCCGGTAGTGTTCTTTGTCAACTTCATAATGATCGGGAGTGACTATTCCTTGGACAATATATTCTCCTAAACCCCAAATTGCTTCAATAACAATTTTGTTTTTCTGATTGGTAACGGGATCAATGGTAAACATCACTCCGGAAATTTCTGACTGGACCATTTTTTGAACTACCGCTGCCAAACCCACTTTAAAGTGATCAAAGCCCTTTTCTTGGCGATAGAAGATAGCTCGAGGGGTAAAAAGAGAGGCCCAGGCTTGACGGACATGGTTAACCACATTGGCTTCACCCCGGATATTAAGAAAAGTTTCTTGTTGACCGGCAAAAGAGGCGTCAGGCAAATCTTCAGCTGTGGCCGAAGAACGAATCGCCACCAAAGCCTGTTTTAATCCAAAAAGTCCCCCTAATTTAAAATAAGCTTTAACTATTTCTTTACCAATCCGATCAGGAACTGGAGACTTGATAATTAGTTGTTTGATTTGCTCTGAAGCCTGATTAAGTTCTGAAGGATTGTGGACATTAGTGGTTTCCAGAATCGATCTTATTTTTTGACCCAACTGATTGGACTCAATAAAATCAAAATAGGCTCGGGAAGTAACCACAAAGCCATTGGGCACCAAGGAGCCTAAAAAGCTGGTCATTTCGCCCAAGTTGGCCCCTTTGCCTCCCACTAAAGGAATGTCGTCTTTATCGATTTCTTTAAACCAGAGGATATATTGTTGATTCTTATTTCTTTTCATTTTTTCTTCCATAATCGTCTTCTAATCGATAAGTAGTACCTTTTTCTGGTTCCGAGACCTCAAAAAAATAACTGTCAGTTAAAGCGACTAGGCGATGTTTTTGGTACCTATTAATACGATAACCTTTTTGAGATTCCATTGGCAAGTGGTGAATTTTTCCTTGATTATCCTCAAGCCAAATTTCTGCTTGGCCAGAAAAAAGACAAAGGGTTTCTTCCTTTTGGTCATGATACTGAAGTGAAAGGCGGCTGCCTCTTCTGACAAAAATTATTTTGCCTGTATATGACGACTCTTTCCTGGTTAAAATAATTTCCCATCCCCAAGGCTTTTTAACTCTCTTTTGATAGGGTTTCAGAGAAAAATATCTTTTCATCCTGTTTAGCCTCCAATTTTAACTCCAACTTAAACTTTAACTTCTTTTAACTTGAACTTGAACTTGAACTTTAACTTTAGTGAATTATCTCTAACAACCTATCGATTACCTCTTCCCCACCCTGCTCGAATTTCTTTTCGGTGACAAAATCAGCTCCTTTAATTACGCTTTCAGGGTCAGTGGTAATGCCAATTCCGGCCCCCTCGACCATTTCTCGATCGTTAGGATCATTGCCCACCGCCAAAACATTCGCCATGCTAAGCCCCATCTTATTGACCAAGAACTTGAGACCAGCACCTTTATTGAAGACTTTGGGACCGATGTCATAAGCCTCACCACTCCACAAGCAGTAATATTCTTGCTCGGGATCATATTTTCGGACCAGATCCGTAATGGCTGAATCTTCTTCTTGGCAGTGAACGGTAACCAAAAATTGTTTTGGTTCAAAGCCCAAGATATTGGAATTAGTTTGACTTAGACTACGGATAGCTTGTTTAATCCTGGTGCTTTTTTCCAAAAAATGAGAATCGAATTCTCCTAATTGAAAGACCTGACCCTGATAAAGGGTAAAAAGGCCAATTTCTGCCTGAAGGGCAACATTATCCCAAAGAATTTTTTCGTACATTCTAGTAACATAAAGAAGACTTCGACCGCTGGAGAAAACCAAGAAGAAGTGTTTTTTGAGCCGTTGCAGCTTCTCGGCAATCCGATCATTAAGAGTAGCCGTTCTGACAATTAATTCTCCCTGACTTTCTCTAATATAAGTCCCTTCGGGAACAGTAACGCCATCGCAATCAAAACATACTAGCTTGATGTTTTTGATATCTTTCTTAGTGAGCTCTCTAATTAATCTCATCAATAGCTAAATGCTAAATGTTAAATGGCTAAATGAACAAATTAATCAGCTCGTTTTCCAAAGAATTGCCCAATTGGCCCGTTTTATTTTTCCAATCAATCTCAATTAATTCTAAATAAATTTCTCTGATTTCCTCAAGGGCTAATTTCTTAACTTGGGAGAGTAATTTTGATCTTCGCCAGCCGGCTAACTGGAGTTGGTTGGGGGCAGTTTTGGCTAGCAGCATTTCTCTCAGTCGCTTTTCCGCCAAGTAGATAATTAACTCGGGCGGATGAGTTTTAAAAGTTTTTTCGAGAAAATTGAGACAAGTTCTTGAGTTTTGACCAATATTATCTAGGAATTTAAAAAGATTGGGAGGGAGTCTGAAGAGCTGAGTTTTAATTTTGGGGCCTAAAAGATTAATTTTGGCCGGAGGGAGTCTTTTTGCCTCCCAAATAAAAACATCAATTTCTTGAGAGAGCTCTTTAATTAAGGGAAGAATTTTTTTTAATTTTACTTGAGAAAGAGAGAATAATTGATTAAGGACTATTGCCCGGTTGGCAGTGTTAAATAAGCCGCTGGTTAATCGAACTAGTGATTCTGGATCAATTTCTGAATCTGAGAGCGAATCAACTTGATGGTATTTTTTTAAGACACTAAAAAGTTTCTGGCGACTTTGATAATTGTCGTCGCCATGAAATAAATAGATCATCTTTTTTCTTAAACAACCTTATAAACTTGATAGCCCTTCTTAACTGGTTGATCGACTTTCAGGCCTACTGCCATTCCCTTTTCCGCGGTTTCTACTGGTTGATGTTCTACCTGCATTGATTCCACTGTTTGTTCGAATTCCTCTCCTCCGCCAACAATTTTAATGGTATCACCAACACTGACCGCTTCTTCTTCCACTTCGAGGACGGCTACCCCAATCTTATCAAAATAATGAGTAATTTTGCCTACTTTAACATCGGCCATAATTTCTCACCTCCTTTCTCTTTGGAAACAAAGTTTAGCGTGGCAAATGGCGACTCCCAGGGCGTCGGCAGCGTCGTCGAAATGAGTTTTCTTTTTTTCGGGCGCTTTAGCCCCCAAAAGTTGATAAACTGCTTTTTTCATCTCCTCTTTTTTAGCTCGTCCGTTATTAATTACCACCGACTTGATTTTAAGGGGGGCATATTCGGCGATTTTCACCCCCATTTGCACCGCTGCTAATCTAAGTACCCCCATCGCTTCGCTTACCTTCATTGCTGTTTTAGCATTGTTGTAAAAGAATAACTTCTCTATCGCCACGACATCGGGGGTTACTTCTTTCAATAGGCGCAACATTTGCTGATAGATGCTCTTTAGTCGCAGATTGGCCTCTAGTTTTTTATCTGTGGAGATCCAGCCAAATTTTATCAATTTGATTGAGGCGTCGCCATCAACCTCAATTACTCCATATCCCGTTGTTGCCGTCCCCGGATCAATCCCCAAAATTCTCATTCTATTTTCATTTTAGCAGGGATAACAGAATTTCTCCACTTAATGAACCAAAAGAGGAAAAATTAAATACAAATGTTAAATGGCAAATGACCAACTGACTAAATAATGAGTGGGTGCCGCCAGCGGGATTTTTACCACGATCCGTCGGGGCGAACCCGCGATTTAGCTTCGGTGCCGCCAGCGGGATTCGAACCCGCGATCTCCACCTTGAAAGGGTGGCGTCCTAGGCCTCTAGACGATGGCGGCTAGGTAAAAGCTGTTTTAAGGGGAGTTTCTTGGGCCCGCGATCTGGCCGAAAAATCGGCCCGTCCTAGGCCTCTAGACGATGGCAGCCAATACAAAAGCTGTTTTAAAAAAGAGCTTTTTGGGCTCGAGATAGCCTGTCTTAAGTCTCTAGACAACCTTCTCCAATCTGTTGGACATGTTGACCCGTTCTCGGCTGACAATGCTTTTAGCTGCGTATTAGTTGCAATCTGGTTATTGCCGCCTTGAATGCTTCAGGCTTCAAGTAATGTCCTCACCGTCAAAAACAAAAATCTCCCCTTATTAGTTTTTGGTAGAATTTCTCACTTCGCTGTCTTTTAATAAAGTACTCGAATTTTCTGGCTTCTTTCAAGGTGCTGAACGATTTATGATAGACCAACTCTACCGGCCTTTTGTTTTTAGTTGCTTTGCTTTTTCCTCGTTGATGCTCAGAAATGCGCCTTTTAAATTATTTGTGCTCCCTATGTAATAGTTGCCATTCGCGCATCTGAGAATGTAAACGTACCCGCGCATCTTTATATTATATCGAACTCGCGATCTGGCCGAAAAGTCGGCCCGTCCTAGGCCTCTAGACGATGGCGGCCAGATTGATGTGGTTATACAATTCTGTTCGAACTCATTTTATCAAAAATTCTTGAGAAAGAGAAGGTTTGCCGCGCCTTCGACACGACTTAACCCACCTAGCGGCTCAGCCCCGCTAACGCAAAGAGAGTCGCTTCCTGCCCTATGCCGCAGCAGGCGGGCAAAAATTTTTTTTCCTCCTTAAACCCTCTCTATTTTTGCCTGCTTACTTGGGTTTTGTTGCTGAAAAATTTTTTGGCGGCGGGGCTAAAGATAGGTGGTTTTAGTCTCTTAAATAAAGATAACTAGAATTCCTAACCATACCTCTCATATCAAGAGCATATTTTTCTGGTAAGTCATCTTTTTCTTCTAGCTCCCAATAAGGGTGGTACGGTTCTTCTAGCTCGCGGTTGGTCAAAAGAATAACAGGAATTTTGTCTTTTTGTAATTGTTTGAATAACTCAATTTCTTCATTTGTAAATTCTTTAGCAACCTTAGAAAAGACGAGATAACAATTAATCCCAATTTTATTTACCATCTCTCTTACCATTTTTAAATTTTCAATATCTTCCTTATTAATGGCTCCGCCTTCACTTTTACATTCACCAATCGCTAATTGAATTTCATCACCTCTCTCATATTGTAAAACTACAAAATCAGCTTCACATTCTTTCTTATTTTTAATTCTTAACTTCAATGACGGAGAATATATAAAACCTGATGGATCAAGAATTCTCAAAAATACTAGGAGAGTTAAAATAACAGGTATGGCCCCCTCTTGGTTATTGTCTTTTGCAAAAAGTCCGCTTTTTCTGAACTTCCAATCACCCCTGTTATTTAATTGTAAACTAGTTTTATTTTCGTCCCCGCAGTAATTACATATCCAAATATCGTCAATTTCCCTTAAAGAAAACCAATTAGAAAGTTTGCAGTGATTGCATATAAGCTCAAGCCCTGCTCTAAGAAAATCTTTTTTTAATAAAAAATTGAATACATCAGGAGATGTTAATTTTGACTTCTCCCTTGCTTCAATATAAAGTTTTTCGTGTTTTTTAAACTCCCCATCATTCCAAATGATTTTAGTAGCTTCACCCTTGGTAACAAATGTATCGGATTTTAAATTTTGTAGTAATTTTCTAACTCCTTCTATTTTAAAAATCCCCCCTCCATCTACACCACCCAATTTTTCTATGATTCTTTTTGTAATTAGTCCTGCTTGGCTTATCTCGGATTGTATATCTGCCAACTCAAAAATTTTTTGAATGATAGATTGATGTGAGATGGGATACAAAAACAGAGAATTATCACCAGCTCTTATTATCTTTGCTATTCCATTTTTTTCTACTCTTAACGCGAATGGGTCAATAGCTATTTCTATACTGTAGAATTCGTTTAATTCTTTAATAAAGGGTGGCTTCAAAGTATGCTCTGGATAACCAAATTCTCCAATTGGGTCAATCGAGATTGCTAAATGTTCATGGTCTGTGTCCCTTGTTTTTTTAACAATGAATTTCTTTTTCGGAAGGCTAACAGATACTACATACCGATTATATGATTTTTCTACACTACCTAATATATGTTCCCACCCAAAATAAAAAGCGGTGGGCTTAATATTTAATCCATTCCAACTAATCTCATCACATTTATAGTAAACAAAACGCTTTTTAGTTTTAAACTTTTTGATTATGTTTTTAATTTCATCATCAGAACAACGATAATATACATTGATAAAATCATCCCCAATACCAGATTTTTTATTAGAAGACTTTTCTAATATTTCAACTACCTTATTAATAAAATTTTTAAATCTAGTTATTTTATTCTTAGGTAGAAATTCTACAAATAAACCAGAGGCTCTGATATTCCAAAAATACAATAAATCTTTAAAGTCGTTATGGTCTCCAATATAAATACCGTCATCTCTCCATGTGCCACCATATCCTTGTAGTTCTAAACCGGTTAATGTGATAGGTGTAACAGCGCTAGCTAGATTCTTTTTAAGTTTAAGAATATTATCAGGTTCTAATTTAATTTCTTGTGCATGTAGGCCCCTCAAAAAGGCTGATTCAAAATCGTCCCTTAAGTTATACTCTTGAGGAAAAAATCCAAATAATATTGAGAAAAGATTTTTTAAATCATCTCCACCTTCCCACTTTACCAATACGCAATTGCTTTTATGCTTTTCAGGTTTGTGTTTAAATTCTCTTTCCCAATAATAGCGGATCGTATTCAGTGAGCTTAAATATCCCAAGATATTTTTCTTGGTATAGCAGTCTTCATAAAAAATATTTTGAGCATAATGTCCGGGATCACGAAGTAGGGGATATTTTCTCATTAATTCATTAATCTCATTTGTGTGAGATACAGGAAACAACACATCCGCCGAAAAAAGACTGATTAATTGCTCCGCGAACCTTGTGTTTTTAGATACGGGAATAATCGGATTATAAATACCACCCCAAAGCAAGGTATTAATGCCTGCGGATTTAACTAAATCCTCAATAGAACCATCACGAACTAAGAAACCAATTTTTACTGGTCTGTATTTAATTGAGAGACTGATAGATGCCATGACTCTACTCAAGTTATTCTGCAATAAATTCAAAAGTTTTATTCACTCGTGGTACTGTTTGATAAATAGAGGTTATAGAATCCAAATCTAAATTATTTCCATAGTAATAAAGTAAATCTTGAGTTAGGTCTTCAATAATGTTGATAACAAAAAGCGAATACCTTGTGTCGTTTAAGGGAGATAGGGTTTTGTCTGATTGGAAAGATCCGTCTTCTTTTGAAAATCCAATCACTTGATTTTTTATCTGCTTTAATCCAGACACTAATTTCCTCAACTCATTTTCTTTTAGTTCTACTCGCGGATAAAGAAAGTCTAAGCTATATACTAGCTGAAATAACTCGTAAGAGTTTAACTTCTCATCTATGAAAGATAGAAGATATATTAACCACAAATTAGCATTCACTGGTGTTTTCTCTATGTGGTTAAGAGTAAAGCATACCTTAAAAAATCCATCCAAGCTTTTAGGTGCGATCTTTAATATTTTCTCTTCGTCGATAACTTGCTGTAATAAGTGAGATAATTTTTCTTTTTCAATCTCAATGGCTTCGTGTTGGAAGTTGAGTATAAAGATTTTTTTATCTATTAGCTCACAAACAAATTTAAGCTTATCGTCTTTTTTCAATATTTTTTCAAACTTATCTCTAGAAACTCTAAAAACTGGAGCATTGCCCCAGGCGGCAGCGACCGTTTGCGTAGAATTGTTAACTATCCAGGCAGGGTCCAAAAGAGCATATTGATAGGTTGGCTTAATGATGTATAAGATTTTTGTATCTTCTTTGGGAATCCTTTTCTTTAATTTTCTATCCTTTGGAGCAATCTTGGAAATTTTAAAATCATAAGCATTTAATTCCTTCTTTGCGTATTGAAATTCTATATACTTAATCTCTCCATTTGAGTATTTAACAATAAAATCTGGGTCCCTTGTTATTCCTCCCTTTCTCAAAAACCATATAAACTTATCACCTCCGAACTTTTCTACAACAGCATTTTTATTTTCTTCCCGAATTTTCTCTCTAAGCCAAGGCAAAACTTCCAGCTCTGCGATGGCTTTTTGTTTCATATCTTTGCGATACTCAAGATAGGTCCTTGATTTGATATCACTTGATTGGGCGTATATTGTTTTTGTGTCTAAATTCATAGCTTTAAATAAATAGCCTAGCTTGGTAGTTGTTTAAACTTTTGATTGCGACCTCTGCTATTTCAGGTACTATCTCATAACCAACACCATTTCTTTTGAGATCAACAGCTGCTTTTAAGGTAGTTCCACTTCCTAAAAATGGATCTAACACTACCTCCCCCACAAAAGAAAATGCTTTTATAATTCTATAAGGCAATTCATAAGGAAAGGGAGCAACATGTGATCTATTATCTCCGCTATTTTGGGGTTTCATTGTCCAAACATCGGTATTTTTTATACTTAGCCAGAATTCTTTATCAAGCTTGGATTCCTCTTTTTGTTTTTTAGTTAGATGCCCGTATTTATTAAAACCTTTCTTGTCTGGCTTATTAAATTCCAGGATAAATTCATGCATGTTGTTTATCAATATTCCTCCTGGATATGGATATGTCCCAAAATGAGCTCTAACTCCATTTGTTTTATGCCAAATAATATCTCTTTTGAAAATAAAACCAATTTTCTCCATCAGGTCTATAGTTCTTCCAACTAAATTTAGGGACCTAAAACCATTACTATTATCTCTCACCGGAAGATTCATAATATTTATGAAGGCTTTTCTGCCGGGCTGTAATACCCTAAAAACCTCTTTCCATACAATACCTATTTTTTCAAACCATTCATCTAGATCATGGATATTGCCCAAGTCATTTTCTATGGGTTTTTTAGTGTACATTTTAGCGTCAAAATAAGGAGGTGAGGTAATCATCAAATGGACCGAGTTGTCTTCTAGATCTTCCATTTTCATTGCGTTTTTTACATAGATCTTCTGGGTAGTGCCGTTTATGCTTAGTATGTTTTCCGTTGGAATGTTTTTCTTTTTAGTTTTTCTACTCTGATAAGGATATTCCGCTTCATACTTTTTTAATTCTTTCAAATCAAATCTTTTTTGACCGCTTGCAGCTATAATACATTTAATTTTTTTAGCCCTAACTAAACCGTGTAGTTTCTGCACGGTAATGCCTAAGTATTTTGCCGCTTCTGTAGATGATAAATATTTTCTTTCTTTGTAATCGTTCATAGGTATTATTTACGAAATAAATCACTAATTGGCACACCAAGAGCTCTAGCAATTTTTTCCAGCGTCTTCAGGGTTTGGTATGCTTATTATGAGCTACTTACTGTAATGATAATCAGTTTCTAAATCAGAATCAACAAAAATAAATCCGGGAAGTTTCCTTTTTTGTTGCGCGCACAGGTGGATGGGGCAAGCGCAATACCTCCCATACCCCGCCGCCAGAAAATTTTTCAGCAATAAAGTCCAGAAGTCAAGTTTTGGTGCGCCCGGAGGGACTCGAACCCCCGACCCTCCGCTTAAGAGGCGGGTGCTCTACCAACTGAGCTACGGGCGCAATCATTGTTTTTAAACCTTTCGTCAATTTTTCTCTTTTAATTCCATCCCCTCCACTAAAGGCGGGTGCCCCGCCCGACCGCCTGACGGCGTTCAGGCGGGCGGGTCTACCAACTGAGCTACGGGCGCTTCTTAGAATTTGATCATTTGATCATTGGTCATTTGTTGTTTTTTGTCGCTCACAAGAAGGCCGAGGTTTCGGCCATGAGCGAACAAAAACAAGCTTTTCTGCTAGGAATACCACGGCCTCTCAGACAGTGGTAGTTTATTATAACCAGAAACCCTAGTAATTTAAAGTAGTTTTTTCTTTCCCTTCTTAAGAGGTTTTCTGAGGTAATAAAGCTTGGCCCGGCGAATCCTTTTTCGCGGTTTTTTCACTACTTTTAAGTCTTTGATCCAGGGAGAATTTAGGGGAAAAATTCGCTCCACTCCGACTTTATCGACCGCAATTTTGCGCACGGTAAAAGTTTTGCTCTCTTCTCGCCCTCGAATGGCAATTACTATTCCTTCAAAAGGTTGGGTTCGTTCCTTTTTGCCTTCTTCTAAAATTTTATAGAGGATTCTGACAGTATCCCCCACCTGGAATTCGACCTTGTCTTGCCAAGTTGCTTTAATCGCCATGATTGGAATTTTAGCAAAGAATCTTTTCAATTTCCAGCTCGAGCTCTTGACTCCACTTGACCCCAAAACTTAGTTTTACCTCTCGCCCATTGGGAAATCTAATTATTCCCCAATCTTGACCAGGATGCTGCTTTAAAAGTTGATTGAGCTGAATTAATTTTTGACCATTAATGCCGGCTGGAATTTCGACGACAAACTGTTGTCCTAGTGATTGGTTGTTAGCTTGAGGGTTGTTGGGGTCAAGAATCTTTTCCGCAATGATCGAGATCTTGTCTTCTCGGCGCTCAATTTTTACTTCGACTAAAAGTAGTTGCTCTAAGCGCAGCCGGTCTTTATTAGATTCAAACTGATTGGGAAAGACCACTAATTCGATTTGACCGGTTTCATCTTCTAGACCAACGAAAGCCATTTCTCGGCCCCCATTTTTAGTGGTGATAATTCTTAATCGACTAATAACGCCGCCCACTCGAGCTCGGCCTCGGTCCATTTCGGCCACCTGGTAGAGTTTATGAGTAATCACTTCTCTTAATTGATTTAATCTTTGTTTTAGAGGATGTTCTGTTAGATAAAGACCAAGCATCTCTTTCTCCAGGCGGAGGAGTTCTTCTCGAGAGAATTCCTCGACTTCCACCAAGTTATCTCGATTGGGTTTAATTTTTTCCTCTTCCTGCTGGGCAAAAAGACCTACTTGCCCATTTTGAGCTTCCTTTTGTCGTTTTTCTGCCTGCTCTTTAATTCGATCGAGGCTGGCCAACATGGCGCTCCGCTTGCCAAAGCGATCCATGGCCCCGGCCTTAATTAGACTCTCAACTACTTTTTTATTCACTTTT
>Ga0256830_1000857_pt1 | contig 22468 bp, 24 predicted proteins | sample 128326metaG_FD_190537 | JGI IMG/M metagenome (GOLD analysis project Ga0256830, IMG submission 190537) | Hydrothermal vent microbial communities from Lau Basin, Pacific Ocean - 128-326 | ecosystem: Environmental > Aquatic > Marine > Hydrothermal vents | place: Pacific Ocean: Lau Basin | collected... | reverse complement strand
CCGGGAATCCGGTTGACGGCGCCGCAGGCGGGGCAGAGGAGATGGCGGGAAGCGGTCATGGAAGAGGCTCCGGAAGGTGTTTTCGACCTTCATATAAGAAATATCTGATATTCTCCAAGCCGCCGACCCCCCCTCCCTTCCGGCCGAGCCGGCGATGCGGCACCGGTTTTCCGCCCGTTGCCCGCACCCGTGCGGATTGCCGCGAGCGGTGGAGCCGCTAGATCATCGACGGCCCCGACGTTCAGGGAGGTGAACGGATGAGCGGAAAGGGTGGGCTTCGCGTCTACGAGGAAACCGAGGCCGCGGCGCGGCTGGCGAAGGAACTGCCCCGCTGGGAGATCGTCGAGGGGCACCTTCGCCGATGCTACCGGGTGCAGGGCTGGAAGAGCGCCCTCCTGCTGGCCGGTGCCATCGGCCATCTCGCCGAGCAGGCCTGGCACCACCCCGAGCTGCGCCTTTCCTGGGGGCGGGTGGAGGTGCGGTTGCGCACCCACGAACGCGACGGCATCACCGAACGGGACTTCGCCCTCGCCCGCCGCATCGAGGAGCTGGTCACCCGGCGGCCCGGGCCGGACGGGGTGCTCGAGGGGACTCCGGACGATCCCCGCTTCGCTTACATCCGCGAGGATCCTCCCCGGGGCTGAAGGGATGCCGTCCCGCAGACGGGAATCCGCCGTCGACCGGGATTAGAGTTCGCCGCTCCCCGTTTTCGTCGTCGGGAAGGGCATACCCGGGCGCACAGGCCGGCCCCGGCCGGTAAGTGTTCGGTAAACCCTCTTCCCTATCAAGGTCTCCGCATCGCGCCACAACTCGGGGAGAACCGGTGTGTCTTTCGACATGGACGCGCTCGCCGACCGGACGGAGCCGAACGCTTCGGTCCTCGCCCGGTCGGAGGAAACGATCGCCGACCATGCCGCCCTTCCCCTCGATCCCGAACGCCTGCAACGTGCCAAACGATCCTATGCGGCCCGTCATCTTCCTCCCGCCGCGGCCCGCCGCCTGCTGCCGGAGGGTCCGCGACCGCGGGCCGGCCAGCTGCTGCTCGCCCGGGTTCTCCGGATCGGGCATCATGCCAAGCTCGAACTCGCCAACGGGCGGCGGGCGGCCCTCTACGAGGGGGACGAGCTGGTGCTGGTCTATGCCGACCGCTACGCCAGCGACCAGTTCGAGGCCCGCGTTCCCGACCGGCTCGAGCCCTGCCATCTGATCGCCGCCGGCGGCATCGCCGCGCAGTGTCTGAGCCGCCACGAGCGCAGCCGGCGTCCCACCGAGATCGCCCCCGTGGGGCTGCTCGCCGACGCCGCCGGCAGACCCCTCGACCTTCGCCGTTTCGCGCCACTCTCCCTGCCGGGACGCCCGGCCGCGCCCCGCGGCGGGCGGCCGCGGACGATCGCCGTCCTCGGGACCGCCATGAATGCCGGCAAGACCACCACCGTCGCCGCGCTGATACGCGGTCTGCGCCGCTGCGGCCTCCGGGTGGGCGCGGCCAAGGTCACCGGCACGGGCGCCGGCGGCGATCGCTGGGCCTGCCTCGATGCCGGCGCCGAGCCGGTGCTGGACTTCACCGACTTCGGCCTTCCCTCCACCCACCGTCTGCCGGCGACCACCCACGAAGCGCTGCTCGCCGGGCTTCTCGAGGCCCATCGCCGGGCCGGCAGCGAGGTGGTGATCGTCGAGATCGCCGACGGCCTGCTGTTCGAGGAGACCGCCCGTCTGGTCGCCTCCCCGCTCTTCCGCCGCGCGATCGACGGCATCGTGCTGGCGGCGGCCGACGCCATGGGCGCCCTCGGCGCGGTACAGTGGCTGTCGGCACGCGGCCTCGTTCCGCTGGCGATCGGCGGACGGGTCACCACCTCTCCCCTCGCCCGCCGCGAGCTCGAATCCGCCCTCGAGCTGCCGGTCGTGGACATCGCGACGATCGTCGACGGCCGGTGGCTTCCCGAGCCGGCCCTCGGCGGGCGGGCGGCGGCCTGAGGCCGTGGACACGGGCATGCCTCCCCTCTGGTCGGGCGAGCGCCGCCTCCAGTTCCTCCGCCTGACCGGTTACGGCATCCTGCAGGCGGTGGCGGTGGTGGTGGCGGCGCTCCTGGTGCGGGCCGGCTTCGACCGCATCGCCGATCCGACCGCAGCGGGTTCCCTCTCCGTCCTGATCGGCGGCCTCGCCCTGGCGGCGGCGACGGTCGCGGGACTGCGCTTTCTGGAGACGGTGGAGAGCGAACGCCTCGGCCAGGGATACGTCCACGAGCTGCGCACCCGTCTCTTCGCCCATCTCCTGGAGCTCGGCCCCGAGGCCCGCCTGCCCTGCGGTCGCGGCGCCCTTCTCGTCCGCTTCTCCGGCGATCTCACGGCCCTCCGCCAGTGGCTCGCCCGCGGTCTCGCCCGGCTGCTGGTGAGCGGCATCGCCACCCTCGGCACGATCGGCGCCCTCCTCCTTCTGGAGCCCGCCCTCGGCGGCGTGCTGCTGCTGGCGATCCTGACCGTGGCCGCCCCCGGCTTCCTGCTCGGCCGGGCCCTCCGCCGGAGCGCCCGGCGTCTGCGCCGCGAGCGCGGGCGGTTGGCCTCCCTGGTGGCCGACCGTCTGGGGGCGATGACCACGGTGCTGGCCTTCGCGCGGACGGAACGGGAACGCCGCGCCGTCGCCCGCACGAGCGATCGTCTCCGCGCCCGGGCGATCGCCCGCGCCCGGGTGGCCGGCGCCCTGCGCGCCCTCGCCGAGGGCGGCGCGGTGGCGGGCATGGCCGTGGTGCTCGGCGTCGGCGCCTGGCAGGTCGAGGCCGGCCTCGCCTCCCCGGGCGGGGTGGTGGGCGCCCTCGTGATCGTCGGCATCTTCACCCCCCGTCTGCGGGAGCTCGGCCGGGTCTGGGAATACCGCAACAACGCCACGGTGGCCCGCGAGAAGATCGAACGGCTCTTCGCCTGTGAGCCGCGGCGCCGCCGACGGACCCGTCGCCTGCCGGCGGGCCCCGGCCGCCTCACCCTCGAGCGCCTGCGCTACGGCCGCCGCATCCGTGGCATCACCGCCACCGTCGAGCCCGGCGCCCGCATCGCCCTTCTGGGGGCCAACGGTGCCGGCAAGACCACCCTGCTGATGCTGATGGGCGGCATCCTCGTCCCGGACCGGGGACGGGTACGGCTCGACGGGGTGGACATCGTCCGCCTGCGCCCCTCGGCGCGGCGACGTGCGCTGGCCTTCGCGGGCGGCGGTTTTCCCCTGCTGCGGGGAAGCCTGCGGGACAACCTCCTCTACGGCTGTGGCCGGATCGCCGAAACGGAGCTGGCGGAGGTGGTGGAACGTAGCGGTCTCGCCGAGCTCGTGAACCGTCTGCGGCACGGTCTCGACACGCCCCTCGCCGAGGGGGGCGGCGAGCTCTCGGCCGGCGAACGGATGCGCGTCATGCTCGCCCGCGCCCGGCTCGCGAAACCGCGGCTGCTGTTCCTGGACGAGCCGGAAACCGCCCTCGATGCCGCCGCCCTGCGCACGCTCGAGCGGCTGTTCGCCGAGTTCCCGGGAAGCATCCTGTTCGCCACCCACAGCCCCCGCCTCGCCCGCCTCGCGGACACCGCCTGGCGGCTCGAGACCGGCCGCCTCGCGGCGATCGACAGCCCGGCGACGCTGCTCGACGGCGAGCGGGCGGCTCCCCTTCCCCGCCCTCTGGAGGCCGTGTCGTGAAATGCAGGCGATGAACCCCGTCTTCACCACCCTGCGCGAGGACGCACGTCTCGGCTACTGGCTGCAGGCGCCACCGTCTCCCGGCGGCGGCGCCCCGATCCTGGTCGTCGTCCACGGCATCTCCCGCAACGCTGCCGAACATGCCGAGGCCTTCCGCGCGGTGGCCGCCGAATGTGGCATGGCGCTGGTGGCGCCGCTGTTCTCGAGAGAGCTGTTCCCGGACTATCAACGCCTCGGCCGGCGGGGCCGCGGCCTGCGCGCCGATCTGGCGTTGGAGGCGATCCTGAGCGACGTCCGACGTCGATTCGGCGTCGACGACCACCGGATCCATCTCTTCGGCTTCTCCGGTGGCGCCCAGTTCGCCCATCGCTACGCCCTCGCCTATCCGGAGCGGGTCGCCGGGCTGATGCTGGCGGCGGCGGGCTGGTACACCCTGCCCGATCCCTCCCTGCCCTTCCCCCGCGGCCTCGCCCCCTGCGACCGCCTGCCGGATCTGCGCTTCTCCCTGCCGGCCTTCCTGCGCATCCCCACCACCGTCTTCGCCGGCGAGCGGGACACCCGGCGCGACGAAACCCTCAATCGCGCCCGTCTCCTCGACCACCGCCTGGGAAGTCACCGGTTCGAGCGCGCCCGCCGCTGGGTGGAACTGCTCGCGGCCGCCGCCGAGGAGCTCGGCATCCCGGCCCACCCGCGATTCGTGCCCCTGCCCGACTCCGATCACGAGTTCGCCAGCTGCATCGCCCCCGATCGGGGCGATCTGCCGGGCAGGATGCGCGAATGCCTGGGGACCGCCCCGGCCCCTCCCTTTATCGCCTGACCTCGAACGGACCCGCGAAGGAGACCCGAGATGACCATCCGATCGCTGCGATACGCCCGCCTCGGCGGGGTCCTCCTGATTACCGCCACCCTCGCCGGCTGCCTCGGCAGCAAGGGCGAGATCCGGACCACCACCCTCGTGCCGGCACCGCTGCCCGCCTACCGGCAGGGCGATCTCTTCACCTACCGCGACGAGAAGGGGAGGACGCTGACCCGCGAGGTGGTGGCGAGCACCCCGGAGCGGACGGAATGGGTGACCGAGAGCGGCTACCGCTTCACCAAGGGGGCCGACATCTTCGTGCCCCAGCTCGCCTGGGAGGGGACCTCCAGCCGCGGGCGGGCGCTGTCGGTGAAGGTCGAGGGCGGGCTGTGGCCTCTCGCCTACAAAAAGCGCAGCACCGTAACCATCGACTACGAGAAGACCGACAAGAAGACCGGCGCGGTCAAACGCTATTCGGAACTCTGGCGCTGCCGGGTCAACAAGCCGCGGCGGTTCGAGGTCCCCGCCGGCGATTTCGACACCTACAAGGTGGTCTGCAAGCGCCACGATCCGGAAACCGACGCCGTGACCCGCACCCACATCTGGTACTACGCGCCGGCGCTCGGCCATTACGTGAAGCGGATCAAGAAATACGCCGACGGACGGCGCAAGGAGATCTCCCTCGTCTCCTGGCGGCGGGGCGAGCCGAAGCTGGCCGCCGCCGGCGGCTGAGGCCCGGCGCCCACCCTCCCCACCGAAGCGAACGGGCGGCCCGACGGCCGCCCGTTCCGTACCGGGAGTCCGCGAGCCGGTCAGGCGGCGAGTTCCTCGCCCACCCGTCCGACCAGCTCGAGCCCGGGCTTCAGGATCTTGTCGCCCGGCTTCCAGCCGGCCGGACAGGCGACGCCGGGATTGGCGGCGACGAACTGGAAGGCCTCGATCTGCCGGACCAGCTCGGCGGCGCTGCGGCCGACGTCGTACCAGGTGACCTCCTGCGCCCGCAGCACCCCTTCGGGATCGATCACGAAGGTGCCGCGGAGTGCGGTGCCGTCCTCCTCGTTATAGATGCCGAGGCTGCGGGCGAGGCGGCCCGTGTGGTCGGCGGCCAGCGGATAGCGGACGTCCGCCAGCAGCTTCTCGGCGTCGAGCCAGGCCTTGTGGGTGAAGACGGTGTCGGTGCTGATGCCGACGAGCGCCACGCCGAGCCCGGCCAGCTTCTCGTGGTAGCGCGCATAGTCCGCGAGTTCGGTCGGGCAGACGAAGGTGAAATCGGCGGGATAGTAGACGAGGACCGTCCACTTGCCGGGCTGCGGCAGGGTGATCGACCCCTCGCTCCCGTCCTCCGGGAAATAGGCCGGGAGTACGGTCTCGGGCAGTTTCCGGCCGAGCGTGACGATACCTTCACTCATTCCTGCAAGCTCCTCCGTTCGTTCGCCGGCGGGGCGTCGTTCCCCGTTCCGCCGTGCTCCCACGTCGGCACCGGAAGGCCTTTCGCCTCCGGAACCCCGCATCGCGACGGCGGCGGCTCGACGACCCGTTTTGGAATGATTCTAAAGACCCTTTATGCGGCCGCTCCCGGGAGAGCAAGCCCGACCCTCGGAACTGCGCCCGATTGTCCCACCGCCGGGGGACTGATAGGCTGGTTCCATGAGCGACGATCTCCTCCTCCTGCCGGGCACGACGGTCCGCAACCCCCGCCGGCCGGACTGGGGGCTCGGTCAGGTGCAGTCGGTGGTCGGCAGCCGGGTCACCGTCAATTTCGAGGAACGGGGCAAGCTGACCCTGGACATCCGCCATCTCCGGCTTGAGATCGTCGACCCGCCCCGACCACCCCGCTGATTCCGCCATCCCGGGAAGGCGGGGATGACCGTGGCCGTCCTCGGCAACGCCGCCATCGACCTCGTCTTCGAGGTCGAGGCCGTTCCCCGCCCGGGTGCCTCGGTGACGGCGGCGAGGCGGCGGACGGATCTCGGCGGCAAGGGGCTCAACCAGGCGATCGCCGCGCGGCGTGCAGGCGCCGAGGTCCGCCTCTGCGCGGTGGTCGGCGAGGACGCCCACGGCGCGGCGATCGAGCGGCGGCTGCGGGAGGAGGGGATCGACCCCGCCTGGCTGCTCCGCCGCGATCGTCCCACCGACGAATCCCTGATCTTCGTCACCCCGGACGGCGAGAACGCCGTTCTCGGGATCTCGCCGCCCGAAGGGGCGCTGGATCCCGACGCCGCCCGCGCCTTCCTCCGCACCTTCACCGCCGGCGACCTGCTGGTCATCGGCGGCACTCTCCTCCCCGCCACCCGGCGAGCCGCCCTCGCGACCGCGCGGGAGCGGGGCATGGAGGTCCTGCTCAATCCGCCGCCGGATCTGTCCGGCCCCCCTTCCCTTCCCGCTGCCGGAACGCTGGTGGCCAACCGCCGCGAGATCCGTCTTCTGGGCGGCGTCCCCGACATCGAGCGGGCCGTATCCCGGCTGCGGGCGGCCGGGTTCGAGCGGATCGTCGTCACCCTCGGAGCCGGAGGCGCCGTCTGGTTCGAGGGCGACCTGCGCATCGCCGTGCCGGCACCGCCGACCGAGGCGGTGGACAGCACCGGGGCGGGGGATCTCCTGCTCGGCGTGCTGGCCGCCGGGCTCGATCGCGATCTTCCGCCCGCCGTCGCCCTGCGCCGGGCGGTGGCCGCCGCCTCCCTCTCGGTCGGCCGCCGCGGCACCCTCGCCTCCTTTCCGGATCGGGCGGAGATGGCGGTCCTGTTCGCCTCCCTCGAGAGGGAGGGTGAGGCGATTGTCCACCCCGTCCCGCGGGAATAGGATCCCCGCTCCGGGGAGGTGCGGGTTCGTGCACGGGGAGACGCTCCAGTATCCCGAACATTTCCTCGACCGCCTGGAGGCGGTCTGGGGCGAGGGATTCCTCTCGCCGGGCGGCGCCGGGGAGGTGCGGGAGATCCTCCGCGGTCTCGAGCCCTCGGGATGGCGGATCCTCGATGTCGGCTGCGGCACCGGCGGGCCGGCCTGTGTGCTGGCGGGCGAGCTGGGGGCCGCCGGCGTCCTCGGCATCGACGTCGAGCCGCAGATCCTGGCACGGGCGGAGCGGCGCATCGCCGCCGCCGGGCTGGAGGGGAGGATCACCCTCCGCCTCGTGACACCGGGCCCGCTGCCCTTCGCCGACGGCGCCTTCGACTGCGTCTTCAGCAAGGATTCGCTGATCCACGTGGCCGACAAGGAGGGGCTGTTCCGGGAGATCCTGCGGGTCCTGAAGCCCGGCGGCGTGTTCGCCGCCAGCGACTGGCTGGCCGGCGAGAACGCGGCCGAGGACCCCGCCATGCGCCGCTTCCTCGCGATCGAGCCCCTCGATTTCCGGATGGCCACCGCGGCCGAGGCCGAAGCGGCGCTGCGGCGCGCCGGCTTCGTCCGGGTGACGAGCCGCGACCGCGCCGGCTGGTACGCGCGCGAGGTGCGGCGCGAGACCGCCCGCATCGAGGGCCCCCTGCGCGAGCGGGTGATCGAAATGGTCGGCGAGGAGATCTACCACCACTGGGTCGCGGTCCGCCGCGCCCTCGCCGATGCGGTGCGATCGGGTGCCCTGCGGCCGACCCATCTGCGCGGCTTCAGGCCGGCCGATGCGCGCGGCTGAACCCTCCCGCCGCCGTCGGTTCGCGCCGCCTTTCGGGATGCTCCTCCTGCTGCTGGCGGTGGCGACGGCGCGGCCGGGGGAGGCGGCCGATCCCGACGTGCGCTGCGAGGGCTGTCACGCCGGCGGGCCGCGTCTCGTCACCGATCCCCGCACCGGTATCGTCCGCGACATCGCGGTCGCGATTCCGGAGCTGCGGCGCTCCGCACACGGCGCTCTCGCCTGCCGCGACTGCCATACCGGGCGTTTCACCGTCTTTCCCCATCCCCGCGATCGCACGACCCGTGCCTGCGGCGATTGCCACCCCCGCAAGGGAGAGGCCGCGTCGGCCGATGCGGCCTACGATTTTCCCCGCATCGTCCGGGAGTTCGGGGATTCCGCGCATGCCGGGGTGAAGGGATTCCGCTGCGAATCCTGCCACGCCCCGCACGCCGTCCGCACCCTCGCCTCCTTCGCCACCACCCGGGCCGCCCTCGCCCATCAGAACGGCCCCTGTGTCGCCTGCCACCGCCGCGATGCCGGGGATCCCCTCGCCGATCCCTCGAAGCGCGGACTCGCCCTCGACCACGCCTTCCTTCCCCGCCCCCTCCGCCATCTCCGGAGCACCCGCTGCGTCGACTGCCATCGCGAGGGAAAGGCGGCGGTCTCCCATCTCCTGCCGGCGGGCGCGGCGACGGCGCGGCTCTGCACCTCCTGCCACCGCCGGGATTCGCTCCTCCTCGCCGGGCTCTACCGCCATCGTCCCCGGCAGGGGACCGTGCTCGGCTTCACCGCGCCGGCGATCCTGGAGGATGCCTACGTGACGGGGGCGACCCGGAACCTCCCCCTCGACCTCTTCGCCTACGCCGCGGGCGGGGGCGTGCTGCTGCTGGCCGGTGCCTACGGCCTGCGGCGCCGCGGGCGGAGATTTTCCGCCCCGCCCGCCGACCCCGGCCCGCCCCTGCCCGCCTGGCTGCGGCTGTGGCATGCGGCGACCGCCCTCCTGTTCCTGCTCCTGCTGGCCACCGGGGCGGTGCTGCATTTCGGCCTCGGCGGCTACCGGGCGGCGGTGGGGCTGCACGAATGGGGCGGCATCCTGCTCGCCGCCCTCTGGATCCCGCATCTGGTCTGGCTGGCGGCGGGCGGGTTCGGAGCCCGCTACCGGCCCTCCGGCGAGGGCCCCGGCGTCCGTTCGCTGCTGCGTGCCCATCTGCGGGCGATCGCCGCCGGCGAGCCGCTGCCCGCCGGCGGCCCGGACGGCGAGATCAACGCCCTGCGGGCGTCGGTCTACAGGGCGACGATCCTCGTCACGGTCCCGCTCCTGATCCTCACCGGACTCCTCTATCTGGCGCCGGAACGGATGCCCGAGCGCATCCTCGGGCTGGACGGGCTGTGGCCGGTGGCGCTGCTCCACCATCTCCTGGCGGTGGCGGCCTTCCTCTTCCTGCTCGCCCATCTCTTCATGGTCGCCTTCGGCCCGACGCCGGCGGCCCGCCTGCGCCGCATCTTCGGGCCGGCTCAGCCGGAACGGCGGCGGACGACCTCCAGCTCCGGCACCGCCCCGTCCCCGTAGACCTGCGGCTTGCGGATGCGGACCCGGCAGGCCTCCACCTTGGGATCCGCGAAGCAGACGGCGATCAGATCCTCGGCCAGCTCCTCGAGGAGTCCGGTGTGCGGCCGCCGCGGCCAGACTTCCGTGAGGTGACGGTGGATGCGGTCGTAGTCCAGGCATTCCGCGAGCCCGCGGCCCCGATAGCCCCGGTGCCGGCGCCAGAGCTCGACATCGACGATCACCGTCTGGGGCGCCGCCCGCTCCCTTTCGAGCAGCCCCAGGCGCACCGGCACCGCCACGTTCCGCAGCGCCACGCACTGCCGGTCCCCCGCCTCCCGCATCGCCCGCGCTCCGCTCCTCACGAGGAAGCGACGACCGGATCGGAGCTGCCGCCGACGACGATGATCTTCATCTCCCGCCTCTTTTTTCCTTCACGCTCCCCTCCGCAGGCATTATGGGGGAAGACTGGACGAGGGTCTAAGACGGTCCGGCACGACGGCCCCGTCCGCGAGAACATCTCGGCCTCGGGGAGACGGAAGCGAATGGCGGACATCCTCTTCGTCGTTCCGGGATCGCTGGATCAGCTCACCGGCAGCTACGTCTACGACCGGCGCCTGGTGGCGGAACTCGGGCGCCTCGGCTTCTCCCTGCGCACCGAATCCCTGCCCGCCCGCTTCCCCTTTCCCGAGCCCGCGGATCTCGCCGCCGCCGATCGGCTGTTCGCCGGACTGCCGGCCGGAACCACGGTGATCGTCGACAATCTGGCCTTCGGGGCGATGCCGGAGATCGTGGCCCGCCACGCCGGCCGGCTGCATCTGATCGCCCTCATCCATCACCCGCTGGCCTACGAGGCGGGACTGCCGCCGGGCGAGGTGCGCCGCCTGATGGCCAGCGAGCGCGCCGCCCTGTTCCACGCCCGGCGGGTGATCGTCACCTCCGCCACCACCCGCGAGGTGCTGGTGCGGGAATTCGCGGTGCCGATCCATCGCATCACCGTCGCCGAACCGGGCATCGACCCCGCCGAACCGGCGCCGGGATCGGCCTGGAACCCGCCGCGCCTGCTGTCGGTCGCCTCCCTGACCCCGCGCAAGGATCATCTGACCCTGATCCGCGCCCTCGCCCACATCGCCGATCTCCCCTGGCGACTGGACATCGTCGGCTCGGCCACCCGCGATCCGGTGACCGCCCGGGCGGTGCGGGAGGCGGTGATCGCCTTCGGCTTCGGCCATCGGGTGGTGTTCGTCGGCGAATGCCGGGGGGAGGAGCTCGAGGCCGCCTGGCGGCCGGCCGATCTGTTCGTCTCCGCCTCCCGCTACGAGGGCTACGGCATGGCCCTGATGGAGGCCGTCGCCCGGGGGCTGCCGGTGGTCGCCACCCGCGGCGGCGCGGTGGCCGAGGTGCTGCCCCCCGACGCCGCGATCCTGGTGGAACCCGGCAATCCGGCGGCGCTCGCCGCGGCCCTGCGCCGGGTGCTGAGCGATGCGGCGCTGCAGGCCCGCCTCAGGGCCGGCGCACTCGCCGCCCGCGCGCGGCTTTCGGGCTGGCCCGAAACCGCCCGCACCGTGGCCCGGCTGCTGGAGCTCGAACTCGCCCTCTGATCCCACCGCTCACCCGCGCGGCTGCCGGCCGAGGCGGTGGAACTCGGGATTGGGGCGCAGCCCGCTCATGTGGGCGAGCCGGTTGCTCGCCGCGAACAGCGCCGTGATGGCGCCGATGTCCCAGATCGCCTCGCGATCGAAACCGGCAGCCCGGAGGGCGTCGGCATCTTCCGACCCCACCTCCCAGGGGCGCATGGCGAGCTTTTCCGCATAGGCCAGCATCGCCCTCTGCCGGGGGGAGAGATCGGCCCGTCGCCAGTCGACGGCGAGAATGTCGGAAATTTCCGGATCCTTCGCCCGCACCCGCAGGATCGCCCCGTGGGCGACCACGCAGTAGAGGCAGCGGTTGCGGGCCGAGGTCGCGACCACGATCATCTCCCGCTCGGCCCGCGACAGCCCCTCCTCCTTCTCCATCAGCGCGTCGTGCCAGGCGAAGAAGGCCCGGAATTCGGCCGGACGCCGGGCGAGCAGCAGGAACACGTTGGGCACGAAGCCCGCCTTCTCCTGCACCGCCAGGATCCGCGCGCGCACATCCTCCGGCAGATCCGAAAGCTCCGCCGGCGGAAACGGACCGTCCGCGAACATCGCCTCCTCCCCCGATGACGTGACCCGCCCTTCCCTTGCGCGAGGCGGGGCGGCGCTTCAAGCTGCGGAATGTCGCCGGAGGAGCGGGAGAGCGGGGATGCGGGAGGATGCCGCGCGCAGAGGGCGGTTGCGCGAACTGCTGGCCGGACGCCGGGCGGTGCTGGTACCGGGGGCGGCCGATGCGCTGACCGCCCGGATCGTCGAGGAACTCGGCTTCGCCGCCGTCTACGCGAGCGGCGCCGGCATCACCAACAGCCGCCTCGCCCTGCCGGACCTCGGCTTTCTCGGTCTCGCCGAGCTCGAATCCTGCGTGCGGGCGATGCGCGAGGCCTGCGATCTGCCGCTCCTGGTCGATGCCGACACCGGCTTCGGCAACGCCCTCAACGTCCACGAGACGGTGCGCCGGCTGGAGCGGGCGGGCGCCGATGCGGTGCAGATCGAAGACCAGCTCTGGCCCAAGCGCTGCGGCCATTTCGCCGGCAAGGCGGTGATTCCCGTCGAGGAGATGGAGGCGCGCATCCGCGCGGCCTGCGCCGCCCGCCGCGATCCCGGGCTCCTGATCGTCGCCCGCACCGACGCCCGCGCCGTCCTCGGGTTCGAGGAGGCCCTCCTCCGCGCCCGCCGCTACCACGAGGCCGGGGCCGATCTGCTGTTCGTCGAGGCGCCCGAGAGCGAGGCGGAGCTCGCCGCCGTTCCGGCACGGCTGCCGGGCGTGCCGCTCCTGGTCAACATGGTGGTCGGCGGCCGCACGCCCCTTCTCCCCCGCGACCGTCTGGCCGCCATGGGCTACGCCCTCGTGCTCTACGCCAACGCCGCCCTGCAGGGGGCGATCCGCGGCGCCGTGCGGGCGCTCGAGGCGCTGCGCGAGCGGGGCGTGCTGGAGGAGGATCCGGAACTGCTGGCCCCCTTCGCCGAGCGCCAGCGGCTGGTGCGCAAGCCGCTGTTCGACGCGCTCGAGGAGCGTCTTTCGCACCCTCCGGAGCCCCGGACATGAGCCGCCCCGCGCCCGATCCCCTGCTGACGGCCATCGCCGACTACCTGGTCTCGCCCCTCGACGTCTCCGCGGAGGCGGTGGAGACCGCCCGCCTCTGCCTGCTGGACGCCCTGGGCTGCGCCTTCGCCGCCCTCGCCCATCCCGAATGCACGAAACTGCTCGGCCCGGTGGTTCCCGGCACCCGGGTGCCCCACGGCGCCCGGGTACCGGGAACGCCCTTCGTCCTGGATCCCGTCAAGGCGGCCTTCGATCTCGCCACCATGATCCGCTGGCTGGATTTCAACGACACCTGGCTCGCCGCCGAATGGGGGCATCCCTCCGACAATCTCGGCGCCGTGCTGGCCACCGCCGACTGGAGGGCGCGGCGGGCCCGGGCCGCGGGCGAACCCGTCCCCCGCATGGAGGAGGTCCTCGAGGCGCTGATCAGGGCCTACGAGATCCAGGGGGTGCTGGCCCTCGACAACGCCTTCAACCGGGTGGGCCTCGACCATGTGATCCTGGTCAAGCTCGCCTCCTGTGCGGTCTGCACCCGGCTCCTGGGCGGCGGGCGGGAGGAGATCGTCGACGCCCTCTCCCAGGTCTGGGTGGACGGCCATCCGCTGCGCACCTACCGGCATTTCCCCAACACCGGTCCGCGCAAGAGCTGGGCGGCGGGGGATGCGGCGGGGCGGGCGGTGCAGCTCGCCCTCCTGACCCTCGCCGGCGAGATCGGCTATCCGACGGCGCTTTCGGCCCCCCGCTGGGGGTTCCAGGAGGTGCTGTTCGGCGGCCGCGAGGTGCGCCTCGCCCGCCCCCTCGCCGGCTACGTGATCGAGAACATCCTGTTCAAGGTGGCCTATCCGGCCGAATTCCACGCCCAGACGGCGGTGGAGGCGGCCCTCGCCCTCCATCCCGCGGTGCGGGAGCGGATCGGGGAGATCGAACGGATCACCATCCGCACCCAGGAGGCGGCGGTGCGGATCATCGACAAGACGGGGCCCCTGCACAATCCGGCCGACCGCGACCACTGCCTGCAGTACATGGTGGCGGTACCGCTCCTCTTCGGCCGGCTGACGGCCCGCGACTACGAGGACGAGGTCGCCGCCGACCCGCGCATCGACGCGCTGCGGGCGCGCATGGAGGTGACCGAGGATCCGGCCTACACCGCCGCCTACCACGACCCCGGACGGCGGGCGATCCCCAACGCCCTGCGGGTGTTCTTCGGCAACGGCGACGCCACCGAGGAGGTGGAGATCCTCTATCCCCTCGGCCATCGCCGGCGGCGGCGGGAGGCCCTGCCCCATCTCGAGGAGAAGTTCCGCGGCCATCTGGCGGCGCGCTTTCCCCGTCGCCGGCGGGAGCGGATCCTGGAGGCGACCGCCAGCCGCGCCGCGATCGCGGCGCTTCCCGTCGACCGTTTCGTCGATCTCTTCGTCCCCTGACCCACCCGCCGAGGAGACCGTCCGCGATGCGCCTTTTCCGCCCCCTCGCCCTGTTCGTCGCGCTGCCGGTGATGCTCGCCGCCGACGGGCTTCGGGCCCACGGCTTCGCTCTCGCCCTGTTCGTCCCCCTCTCCGGTCCGGAACGGGAGATCGGCGAGGGGATGCGCGCCGGCTTCCTCGAGGCGACCCGGGAGTTCGACGCCCATCCCGGCCAGGAATCGGACGGCCATCTGGGCGGGCTCGACGTCTATGTGACGGTGATCGACAGCGCGCGGGCGGAGAACGGGATCACCCTCCCCGGCGCCCCCGCCTTCCTCGTCGGCCGCCTGCCGCCGCGGCTCGCCGCCGGCGGTGATCCGGGGGACGGGCCGCTGGCGGTGACCGTCACCGGCCCCCTGCGGGCGACGGAGGCCCGGGCCGTGGGCTACGACCTCGCCCGCCTGATCGCCCTCGCGGTGCGGGCACGGGGCGGCGATTTCGGCGATCGGCGCGCGCTGCGGGCGGCGCTCGAAGAAGCCCGGGCCACCCATTCCTATCGCTCCGATCGCGCGTTCTTCCGCCTTTCCGGATCCTCCTGAACGGGGCATGCCGGCGTCTCGCGGAACCCGTCGGGAGGAAGGTCATGCAAGCCGGTCACGTCTACGAGAAGACCGAGATCGTCGGCACCTCGGAGAGCTCCCTCTCCGATGCCATCGAAAGGGCGGTGGCGCGGGCCTGCGCGACCCTGCCCCACGTCGACCGGTTCGAGGTGGTGGAGACCCGCGGCACGGTGCGGGACGGCAAGGTGGAAAGCTACCGGGCGGTGCTCAAGATCGGGTTCCGTCTCGAGGATTGAGCGCGGACCCACCGCTCAGCCGGTCGCCGTTCCGGCGGCATGTTCGCCGATGCGCGCCCAGACCTCGCCGGCCTCCTCGGCGAGCGCCGCTTCCTCCGCGGCATCGAATGCCGGCCGGTAATAGTCCGGACGGCTGAGCCGGGCGGCGGCGCGGGCGCGCTCCTCCGCGGAAAGCGGCAGCGCCACATGCGCGAAGATGCGCTCCAGGGTCGCCTCCGCCCGGTCGCAGAGATCCTCGTAGCGCACGAGGAGTGCCCGGGCGCGCAGGGCCTCGTCGGCGGCCAGCCGGTCGAGCAGGAACCCGTAGAGCATGGCCCAGTAGCGGGCGAAGCCGCGCACGAGCTCCCCCTTCCGCCACAGTTCGCGGATGCTCTCCACCCGTGCCGTGTCGCCGGTGTTGACGGGGCGCAGGTCGAGGCCGAACTCGAAATGGCCGACCCGCCGCATGTGCGCGAGAATGCGCGGATCGCGCTCCTCCTCCCGACAGAACAGCCGGTGCTGCTTGATCAATGATGCCACCTGCCAGCGCGGATCGCGCACCGGCAGGACGAACCGGGCGTCGGGAAACAGCTTCAGCAGATAGGAAAGACGGGTGAGATTGTAGTTGCCCTTGCAGAGATAGCGCGTGCCGCCGCGGATCAGCAGGATCTTGCGGATGTGGTCCCGGTAGAAGCGCTCGAAGGCGGGGTGCTCGGTCTCCCGGTCGAGGACGTTCGACCTTCCCGGATCGTGCAGATCGGGGAAGAAATGCATCCACAGCACTTCCTCGAACGCCTCGGGACTGTCCGGGGTGACCAGGATGCGGTCCCGGTGCGCCCGCTCGGCGGGGGGCGCGTCGCGATCGTAGATGTGGGCGAAGGCGCGGTTCCAGAAGATCGGCGTGAAGATCGGCGGAAAGTCGCGGTAGCGATGGGTGGCCACCCCGGGACGGGAGGCCAGCAGCTCGAGCAGGATGGTGGTACCGGCCCGCGCCAGTCCGGTCACGTAGATCGGCCGGTCGATCGCGATCTCCGCGAGATCGGCCGCGAACACGCGGCTCTCGAGATCGCCCAGCCACCGCCAGAAACCGCCGGTGCGCTCGACGAAACCGCCGAGACGGTCGAGCCAGCCCGGCATCTCCATGCCGGCCGAGGAGGAAGTCGCCATCACTCGATCCGCAAGACGAGCTTGAGGAGCAGCGAGGTGACGAGAAGGCTCGCGAAATAGACCGCCTCCCAGCCGGCGAGCCAGCCGGGCAGACCGGGGAGCAGGCGGCGCGGCGCAAGCTCGAAGCGGATGGCCTCGATCGCCGCATCCTCGCGCAGATAGCCCATCTCGTTGCCGAGAAGGAGGTTCCACCAGAGCGGCTTGTGGACCACGTCGTTGGCCGGAACCGGTGGCGGGCCGGCGTAGACCGGCCCTTTGGCGTCGCGGAAGCGGATCTCGCCGGCACTCGCGGGCCAGCGCAGGAAGAGCTCCCCGCCGCGTTGCACGAGCGCCCCTTCCGGCTCCACCAGGATCCCCTCGCGTCCCGGCTCGAAGACGACCGCCACCGGCGATGCCGGCGCCGGCGGTTCGTAACCGTAGCGGGTCGCCACCCAGACGATGACGAACAGGATGGGCAGCGAGGCGAGCAGGGCCGGACCGGTGACGGTCCCGAGCAGGCGGAAGGAGGCCGCGAGATTGGCGCGCGAGAGGCGCATGGTCTCGCCGAGATCGTCGCCCGCCGCGGCCAGCCGGCGGCGGATCCGCCCCATCTCCTCCTTGTGCCGCCGTATCTTCTCCTGGTTCGAGCTCCAGCGGTAGAGCCCCATAGTGACGACGCCGCTCGCGACCCCGAACAGGGCGACCCGCAGGCCGGCGGGCAGGAAGGCGAGCAGGGCGTCGAGGGTGTCGAACAGCGGGAAGGAGAGGTTCAGAAGACCATTCAACGGCCCTCGTCCTGCGCGGCGGCGGTGGTCACGGCGGCGTGCCGGCGGCGACGGCGCAGCAAGGCGCGGATGGGCCAGAACAGGACCGCCCCGATCGCCAGGAAGACGGCGACGATCACCCCCCACAACGCGCCCAGCATGGTGATCCCCGCCCCCGGACCGATGTAGGCCATCGCCGGTGCCGCATGAAGGCCCAGCCACAGAGCCGGCAGCAGGATCGCGAGGCGAAGATCGCGCATGGTCTCGTCTCCGGTAACGAAGGATCTGCGGAAGGCGGATCGCGTGTCGATGTCCCGTACCCCGTCAATCATGTGGAGATCCCACCGCAGGTCAAGAACACGTCCCGGTATATTCCCGCCGGATCACCGCCCCGCCGTACGATCGTGCCGACATCGTCCTCGGCGGATCGGCGGGTCGGCGGCGATCGCCGCGCCCTCCGCGAGCAGGGCGGCGATCTCCGCCTCGCCGTAGCCGTACTCGGCGAGCACCTCCCGGGTGTGTTCCCCGAGCCGCGGGGCGCCGCGGAGCGGTCCGGTCGGGGCGTCGGAGAGCTTGATCGGACAGCCCAGGGTCCGGACCGGCCCGAGCCCGCTATGGAGGACCTCGGTGACCATGCGGCGGGCCACCACCTGGGGATGATCGTGCATCTCGGTGATCGACAGCACCGGTCCCGCCGGCAGCCCGATGGCATCGAACACGGCCAGCCATTCGGCGGTGGTGCGGGCGGCGAAATAGGGGGTGAGGGCCCGCTCCAGCTCCTCGCGATGCTCCATCCGCCCCCGGTTGTCGGCGAAGCGGGGATCGCGGGCCAGTTCCTCGGCTCCGAGGGCCTCCAGGAGCCGCAGCCAGTTGGCCTGGTTGGCGGCGCCGATGTTGATCCAGCCGTCCTTGGTCGGAAAGGCCTGATAGGGGGCGTTGAGGGGATGGGCGGAGCCCATCGGCCCGGGTGCGATGCCGGTGGCGAAGGCGATGGCCGAATGCCAGTAGGTATGGGTGACGCCGGCCTCGAGAAGCGAGGTGTCGACCATCTGCCCCTCGCCCGTCCGCTGGCGCCGGAGGAGAGCGGCGCAGACCCCGAGGGCGGCCAGGATGCCGGCGGTGATGTCGGTCACCGGCGCCCCCACCTTGACCGGCGGCCGGCCGGGTCCCTCGCCGGTGATGCTCATCAGCCCGGAAAGGCCCTGGGCCACGAGATCGAAGCCCGCCCGGTCGGCATGGGGGCCGGTGCGGCCGTAGCCCGAGACGGCGCAGTAGACGAGGCGCGGATTGCGGGGTTTGAGGACCTCCTCGTAGCCGAGGCCGAGCCGTTCCATGGTGCCCTTGCGGAAGTTCTCGATCACCACATCGGCGGCATCCAGCATCCGCAGCAGCACCTCGCGTCCCCTCTCCCGCTTGAGATCGAGGACGATGCCCCGCTTGCCCCGGTTCATCATCATGAAGGCGGCGCTTTCGCCGCCGATCTCGGGCGGCACCGAACGGCGGGTGTCGTCGCCGGCCGGGGCGCGCTCCACCTTGATCACCTCGGCCCCGAGATCGGCCAGCATCAGCCCGCACACCGGCCCGGCCATGATGTGGGCGAGCTCGATCACCCGGATTCCCGCCAGGGGGCCCTCGCCCTTCCCTTCCGTCATCTCAGTCCCCGCGGAATTCGGGTCTGCGCTTGGCGAGGAAGGCCTCCACGCCGCGCCGGTAGTCGGCGGTGCCGAGGCTGGCGAAGCCCTCCTCGCGCTCCTCCTCGGTCAGCGGCGTGGGATCGAGCAGGCGGCGGATGAACTTCTTGTGCCAGCGGGCCACGAGCGGCGCCCCCTCGGCGATGCGCTCCGCGGTCGCCCGCGCCTCGGCGAGCGCCTCGCCGTCCTCGACGATGCGGTTGAGAAGCCCCATCTCGCGCGCCCGTTCGGCACCGAAGATCCGCCCCTCGAGCAGGATCTCGGCGGCGTTCGCCGGACCCACCAGATCCATCAGCACCTTGAGCTCGCCGTAGGCCATGGTCAGCCCCAGCTTCTTGATGGGCACGCCGAAGCGGGCGGAGCGGCCGGCGATGCGCAGATCGCAGGCGCAGGCGAGTTCCAGCCCGCCGCCCACGCACACCCCCTCGATGGCCGCCACCACCGGATGGCGGCAGCGCATCACCGCCTCCATGGCGGCATGGACCGTCCGGCCGTAGATCCGGGCCTGGGCGACATCGGCCCGTTCGCGGGCGAAGGCGGAGATGTCGGCGCCGGCGGCGAAGGCCCGGGAATCCACGCCGCGCATGATGATGCAGCGCAGATCCCGATCGCCGTCGAGTTCCTCCATCAGCGCACCGAGACGCCGCCAGGCGGCGAGATCGAGGGCGTTGAGCCGCTCGGGACGGTTGAGCACGAGCTGCGCGACCGCTCCCTCGCGCTCGACCAACACGGATTCCTGCATCCTCCTCCCCCCTGCAGGACCCCTGTCGCCTATCACGCCCGGCCCCGCGGCGACAAGGCACCCCCCTCGCCGGGGCATTCCCTCAGGCGAGGACGAAGCCGCCGCCGAGCGCACGGCCGCGGCCGCGGGTGTCGACCACGAGGGGGGCATGCTCGCGCAGCAGCCGGTAGTCGACGGCATCGTGGTCGGTGACGATCAGCACCGCATCGAACCCCGCGAGGTTTCCCGGAGTCAGGGGGACCGAGGCGGTACCGGCGAGGGACGCGTGCGCGCGGGTCTTCGGGATCACCGGCACATGGGGATCGTGATAGGCGACCTCCGCCCCGCGCTCGCGGAGACGCTCCCAGACGGCGAAGGCCGGACTTTCCCGCGTATCGTCGACGTTCTTCTTGTAGGCCACGCCCAGGAGCAGGATGCGGGTGCCGTTGAGGCCCTTGCGGAAGCGCCGGTCGAGCGCTTCGGCGAGACGCGCCACCACGTATTCCGGCATCATCCGGTTGATCTCGCCGGCGAGCTCGATGAACCGGGTGGCCACGCCGAACTCCCGCGCCCGCCAGGTGAGATAGAAGGGGTCGATGGGGATGCAGTGGCCGCCGAGCCCGGGGCCGGGCCAGAAGGGCATGTAGCCGAAGGGCTTGGTGGACGCCGCCTCGATCACCTCGAAGATGTCGATGCCCATGCGCTGGAACACGAGCTTGAGCTCGTTGACCAGCGCGATGTTCACCGCCCGGAAGATGTTCTCGGTGAGCTTGGCCGCCTCCGCCACCTCGGGCGAGGAGACCGGCACCACCTGGTCGACGAAGCGGGCGTAGAAGGCGCAGGCCAGATCGCGCGCCCGATCGCCGTCGCCGCCCACCAGTCTCGGGATGCGGGAGGTGGAGAAATCGACATTGCCGGGATCCTCCCGCTCGGGGCTGTAGGCGAGGAAGAAATCCTCCCCCGACCGCAGCCCCGTGCCTTCCAGGATCGGCCGCAGGATCTCCCGAGTGGTGCCGGGATACGTCGTCGATTCGAGGATCACGAGCTGCCCGCGCCGCAGGCGCTTGGCGATCTGCCGGGCCGTGCCCTCGACGAAGGACAGGTCCGGCTCGCGGTGGCGCCCGAGCGGCGTGGGCACGCAGATGGCGATCACCTCGGCCTCGACGAGGCGGTCGAAATCCGCCGTCGCCGCGAAGCGGCCCGAGGCCCGCACCCGCGCCACCGCCGCCGCGGGAACGTGCCCGAGATAGCTCTCGCCGGCCTCGAGCCGGGCCACCTTGTCGGGATCGGTGTCGAACCCGAGCACGGCATAGCCGGCCTCCGCCGCCGCCAGCGCCAGCGGCAGACCCACGTAGCCGAGGCCGACGACGCCGATGCGGGCGCTGCGATCGGAAAGGCGCCCTTCGAGCCCTGCCGGATCCGCCCCCTTCTCCTCCGCCATCCTCCTCCTCCCGTCGCCGCGCGTCCACTCCTTCCGCTCCCCTCCTCCCCTATCGCATCCCCCGCCCTCGGTGTAGACGGGCGGGAGCAGCGCCGCGCCGGCACCCCTTCACTTCGCCCACGGCCACCCGACATGACGCTGTGTCGCCGCGATTTCCCGGCCGCCGCCGTCGGCATCCTTTCGGGTGACGCCATGAGCGAGCCGCAGACGCCGCCCGCCCATCCGCCGGAAGAGGGGACCATCCTCACCCTCTGTCTCACCGGCGACGTCATGACCGGGCGGGGAATCGACCAGATCCTGCCCCGTCCCGCAGACCCGCGGATCTTCGAGCCCTACGCGCGCTCGGCGCTGGACTACCTGCGTCTGGCCGAACGGAAGCACGGTCCCATCCCGCGGCCGGCGGACTTCGCCTACGTCTGGGGCGCCGCCCGCGAGCGGCTCGCGCGCGAGGCGCCGGATCTCCGCATCGTCAATCTGGAGACCGCGATCACCGCCGACGGCAGGCCCGAGCCCAAGGGCATCAACTACCGCATGCATCCGGCCAACATCGGCGTGCTCACGGCCTTCTCCATCGACTGCTGCACCCTCGCCAACAACCATCTCCTGGACTGGGGCGAAGAGGGGCTGATCGATACCCTCGAGACCCTGGACCGGGCGGGCATCCGCCATGCCGGCGCGGGGCGCGACGCGGAGGAGGCGACGGCGCCAGCGATCCTCGAGGTCCCGGGCAGGGGGCGGGTCCTGGTCTTCGCCTTCGCCCTTCCCTCGAGCGGCGTGCCGCCCGGCTGGGCGGCGGGACCGGGCCGCCCGGGCGTCGCCTTCCTCGACGAACCCTCGCCCGGAAATCTCGCGCGGATCGCCACCTTGGCGGCGCGCTTCCGCCGTCCCGGCGACCTTCTCCTGGCCTCCCTCCACTGGGGCGGCAACTGGGGCTACGAAGTGACGGAGCGGGAACGCGCCTTCGCCCACGGCCTGATCGCGGAGGCGGGTTTCGACGGGGTCCACGGTCATTCCAGCCACCACGCCAGGGGCGTCGAGATCTTCGAAGATCGCCCGATCCTCTACGGCTGCGGGGATTTCCTGAACGACTACGAGGGGATCGAGGGCTACGAGGCGTTCCGCGACGATCTCGCGGTGGCCTGGCTCGCCCGCTTCGACGGCGACCGGCGGCTCCGATCCCTCCGCCTCCTCCCCTTCCGCATCCGCAACTTCCGCCTCGATCGCGCCCCGCCCGAGGACCTCGCCTGGCTGCAGCGCACCCTCGATCGCGAGAGCCGCCGCTTCGGCACCCGGGTGGTAGCCGGCGGGGAGGGAGAGCTCCTGGTGCGGCGCTGAGCCCGCCACGGCTTGCCGGAACGGCGCTTCTCCCCGAACATCCCGGCCGGCGGCGGAAATCGGGAGGGGTCGGGCATGAAGGCGCTGGTGCAGCGGGTCGAGGCGGCGGCGGTCGAGGCCGGGGGACGGATCGTCGGCCGGATCGGCCGGGGCCTTCTGGTGTTCCTCTGCGCCGAACCCGGGGACGGGGCCGGCGAGGTCGCGAAGCTCGCCCGCAAGATCGCGCGCCTCCGGATCTTCGAGGACGCGCAGGGCAAGATGAACCTGGCACTCGCGGAAGTGGGCGGCGCCGTGCTGGTGGTGAGCCAGTTCACCCTCGCCGCCGACATCCGCCGCGGCAAC
>Ga0256830_1000856_pt1 | contig 22483 bp, 15 predicted proteins | sample 128326metaG_FD_190537 | JGI IMG/M metagenome (GOLD analysis project Ga0256830, IMG submission 190537) | Hydrothermal vent microbial communities from Lau Basin, Pacific Ocean - 128-326 | ecosystem: Environmental > Aquatic > Marine > Hydrothermal vents | place: Pacific Ocean: Lau Basin | collected... | reverse complement strand
CCTCGTCGAGTGTATCCGCGTCTCTCCAGTAGGCGCAGGTGTAAACCATCCGCCTGTCGAGCATGCTCTCATAGAGGTCGTTCCCGAGGTCGTAGTGCTTCTTGCCTATATTGAATGCACGCCTCTTTGATTGCAGGTTGACAGTCCTCGACAGGAGTATCTTGAAGAGGAACACCCTGTCCTCTCTCACCCTCCTCGGTATCTGGGCACGCAGTATTCTGAAGAAAAACTCATCAAGCCTATCGCAGTCCCACCATCCATCCATATAGGACTCGCCGAGACCGAGAGAACCTCGGAGCAGGACCCTCCGGTAGAACCTCTCGTCATGCACCTTCAGGTCCCAGGGCCTCTTTCCGTTGATCTCTATCCCCGCTGTTGAGAGGACCTTTTCGACCGTATCCTTGTATCCATCCCTCATCTCACCATCAGCTCAAGCGGCTGGCCCGCCGGCTCTTGTTCGCCGGAACCGGCGCAGATCATCTAACGTCAATCGGATACGATGCAGCTTCAGACCGACCATCCGGTGAAAACCCTCCCGTTATTGTTAAAGGTATACCAGATAAGACGGCCGTTGTCAAGGGTGCGGATGCCAGAGGACCTTGCTCAGCGAACGATTCGACGACAGGCGCTTTTGTTGACTTTTCCGTATATGCTGAAATAGTATTCTATAAAAAAATGATCCGTGAAGATATCAGCTGAAGAACCCTCAGAGTTTTACTGAAAAGGAGGTATCCATATGGAGGTAAAGAAGGAGAAGAGGGTAAGGGGCAGGACCGTGAGGGTCGTCAAGGGCGATATCACCGAACGCGATGTAGATGCCGTAGTGAATGCCGCGAATTCGCATCTCAAGCACGGCGGAGGCGTGGCAGGTGCGATTGTCAGGAAGGGTGGTTCGATAATACAGGAAGAGAGCGACAGGATAGGCTTCGTCCCGCCCGGCTCGGCCGCTATGACCACCGCCGGCCGGCTTCCCTGCAAGGCCGTGATTCACGCCGTCGGCCCGCGCATGGGTGAAGGAGACGAAGACAGCAAACTCGAAAACGCCCTCCTGAGCGCATTGCGGATCGCATCTGAACAGGGCTTCAAGAGCATCTCCATACCCGCCATCAGCTCGGGCATATTCGGCTTTCCAAAGGACAGGTGCGCTGAGATACTCATCAAGGGAGCGAGGAAGTTTCTCGAGAAGACACCCGACACTCCACTCGACCTCATCGAGTTCTGCATATTCGACGATGAAACCCTCGGGTACTTTCTCAGGGAGCTCGAATCGCTGGAATAATTGAAGGAGTATAGTGAATAAAGGGGGGGACCGAGGCCGAGACCCGGTCCCCCTGAATGCGGGAATCTATTCGACCTTGACCTTCTTCTCCCTCTTCTTGGCCTCTTCGGTCTTCGGAATCCTCACCTCGAGCACTCCGTCCTTGAACTTGGCCTTTGCCTTGTCCGACTGGACCTCTGCCGGAAGGCGGAAGGTGCGGCTGAATGATCCGTAGGAACGTTCCAGCCTGTAGTAGTTCTTCCTCTCCACCTTCTCCTCTTTCTTCTTCTCACCGGAGATGGTAATCGAATTTTCGGTCAGACTCACATCAACGTCGTCCTTCTTGATTCCCGGCATCTCAGCCTTCACGATCACGTCATCCCCTTCTTCGTAGATGTCCACGACAGGTGAGACCTCCTCGATCTCGGGGAATCTCAGGCTCGGGAACCACGTCGGACCCAGCAAAGAAAAGGGCCTTCTGAAGACATCTTCAATCCAGCGCTCCATCTCCTCAAACGGTGCAAGCATTCTCGACGGCTCAGACCTTACCAGCTCCTTAGACTCCTTTTTCTTTGCCATAACCCACCTCCTTATTTGATTTAGATTAACCCCCATAATCTAAATATATTCCTCTTTATAATGGATGTCAAACAGAAAAAGAGGTGATTTTCCCTTCTTATCGATGGTAAAAGCAAAATAGGTGTGATTAACTCTTCTTTTCTGCTCTTTTTGCCTCCTCCCACATTCGGTCCATCTCCTCGATAGAAGAGCCGGAGAGCGCCCTGCCCTCCTTTCTGGCCTGCTCTTCCATGCAGGTGAAACGGCGTACGAACTTTGCTGTCGTCTTCCGGAGGGCCTGGTCAGGATTGATCCCGACGAAGCGGGCGAGGTTCACGATCGAGAAGAGGATGTCCCCCAGCTCTTCTTCCATTGTTTCCGTGTCGCCCATTTTCAGGGCGGTTTTGAACTCGCCGAATTCGCTTTCGACCTTTTCGAGCACGTCTTCGGCCTTGTTCCAGTCGAAACCCACCCTCGATGCTCGTTCCTGAACCCTGTGGGCCTTCAGCAGCGACGGCAGATCCTTTGGAATGCCCTCGAGTACCGATTCCTTGAGCTTCCCCTCCTGCCGCTTGTGTTCTTCCCACTTGTCGAGCACCTCCTCGGCGGTACGGAGCCTCTCTGCACCGAAGACATGGGGATGTCGCGTGAGCATCTTCTCTGAAACCGCATCGATGACGTCGCGGATATCGAACTCTCCTCTCTCTTCGGCTATCCGGGCATGAAAGACGATCTGGAAGAGGAGGTCTCCCAGCTCTTCCTTTATCTTTTCAGGATCGTCCTCCTCGATGGCCTCGAGCAACTCGTAAGCCTCTTCTATGAGGAAAGGCTTCAGAGACTGGCGCGTCTGTTCCCTGTCCCACGGGCAGCCGCCCTCGGCCCTCAAGTCCTCCATTATCTTCACCAATCTGTCGAAGTTCATCCCTTCTCCATGCTCCAATCGACGATCAAGAAAGAACGACATGGCCCTGAACCGACCCGGATAATAGTATAGAGGAGCCGTCAGGAAAGAGACAAGCCCGCAGAGCAGCGGTTGCCCTCTTCGCTCTGCCAAGTCCCGAGCCTCCACGCGAGATAGTGGCAGTAATAGGGAGATTGCCTCGAGCAGTCCTTGAGGAGCTCGATAGGGAACTGGCGGCCTATGTGCTTATAACGGTCAAGTCGCTTCCTGACTCTATTCCAGTCGAGGTAACGGTCTATGAAAGTCTTGTGGGCAGGTTCATTCATCCGAGAACTCAAGCGCATCTCAGCACACCCAGAACAAACCCTCCGGCCTCGTTTCAGGCCTGTTCCGATCCGTTCAGCCTGCCGGCTAATTTTCTGGCCCTTTGCAAGATTCCTTTCGGCAGCGGTTGATGGGGACCTTTGGCGATTGATCCGACAAATAACGTGCCGACCGTGTCAGCACCTATGATTCGTGCTGTCTTTTTGAGCTGCTTCCGGGTCTCGTACATTAAGCTGCCTATTATTCCTGGGGCCGCGCTCGAGGAGACTATCAGCGCCCTTTTGGGAGGCGTGTTCTCTTTTCTGAGTCTGGGAGAGTTCATGTGCCACGGCCAATAAGCATAAACGATCAGGCGCTCCATGAAACGCTTGTAGATCGCCGTGACCGAGCCGAAGTTTGTGGGTGAAGCGAGGATGTAGCCGTCGGCCAGTTCTATTTTGTCGATCAGTTCATCCATACCGTCATGCTGTACACACCTGCCGACCGACTCACCTGCCTGCTGCGTGCACTCTCTGCAGTTGAGGCAGAACCCGACGGGGTATTCACGCAGCAGGATGACATCGACCGCGGCACCGGCCGACTCCAGGGCCCGAACCACCTCATTGACAGCCCTGTCAGTAATGCCGTCTTTTCGATATGAACCGTTGATTGCGAGTATCCTGCTCATTACTTGTCATCAGACCGTCAGTTCTTCAGCAGCCACAAACAACTCATACCGCGATTCTTTCTTCTACAAACCCGGAGTTGCGTTCTGCACCGGTCGATATCCGCAAGGTCTCAGCCACGGACCCGACGGTGTCTCCCCGAAGTGTTGAAGCAGGAAGCGGTCCCTTACGTGAGAACAGTCTGCCCCGAAGACCAAACAAAGGGAGGATGCTTTCCATGTGTAAAAGATACCGCAAGACGAAGAGAAAAGTAAACTGCGAGGCCGGGGAATCAGCGAAGGTTTCCTTGGCTTCCTCCTCCTGAAGAATCACGGCCCGTGAAACCCCGGCGTCGGCCTTGATCAAAGAGAAGAGGGTCGATCCAGGGCTGGGAATCACCGCCGGATCCCGTACCTGTAGTACGCCGCGCAGCTTCCCTCTGAGCTCACCATGCAGGCCCCTACCGGGCTTTCAGGGGTGCATGATGCGGCAAAGAGCGGACATTCAGTGGGGACCTTTATCCCCTTGAGTATGTCTCCGCATGAACAGCCGGCCGGCTCGGGTCCGCCTTCCACCGCAAGGCCGAACACGCGCGGGGCGTCTCTGTGCCGGAATTCCTCTCTGAGGGAGAGGCCGCTTTCGGCTATCTTGCCGATGCCGCGCCACCTGACGTCCACTGGGTGAAAGCAGGTCTCCATGAGTGCGACGGCCCTTGGGTTGCCTTCCGGCCTTACGGCCCTCGTGTACTGGATCTCCACTCCCGGTTCGCCCTTGACTATTTGTGCAAGGAGCATGGCGATCGCCTCGAGTATGTCGCGTGCTTCGAATCCAGTGATGACCGCGGGTTTCTCGTGCTCCGCGGAGATGAACTCATACGGCTGAGCACCGATGATGGTGCTTACGTGTCCGGGCAGTATGAAGCCGTCCACATCCACCCTGTCATCGCCGAGCAGTGTCCTCAGGGCCGGGGGCACGAGTTTGTGGTTGCTGTAGACGAGGAAGTTGCCGACACCCTTTCTGTCTGCCTCGCACAGGGTGGCGGCCACGGAGGGAGAGGTCGTCTCAAAGCCGGTTGCGAGGAAGACCACCCTCTTGTCTGGGTTCGCGGCCGCGATATCGAGGGCGTCCATGGGTGAGTAGACGACGCGTATGTCTGAGCCGTCGGCCCTCGCCTCCTGCAGGTTCACACCAGAGCCGGGGACTCTCATCATGTCTCCGAAGGTGGCCAGTATCACGTCCGGCAGCCGGGCCATCTCTACAGCCGTATCTATGTCTTCAACCGGCGTTACACAGACCGGACAGCCGGGTCCGCTCAGGAGCAGTATCTCTTCGGGCAGGATGCTCCTTATGCCGTGGCGGAAGACGGCCACGGTATGTGTGCCGCAGACCTCCATCAACCTGACGGGCCGTCCGATCCTTCGGGTCAGGGAGTGGATATCTTCAATCAGGGTTCTCACTGCTTCAGCATCTCCCTCAGTATGTACGCCTGTCCCAATGATATGTTTGCGTCATTGGGCGGCATCAGCCTGTTGCAATGGACCCTGAGTCCAGCCGCCGTGAGCCTGCCGACGACCCTCTGCCTGATATAGAGATTCTGAAACACCCCTCCTGAGATCACCACGTCTCTTATGCCGGTGAGCCGATGAAGCCTTTTCGCCACATCGGTTACCGCCGTGACAACGGTGTTGTGAAAACGTGCGGATACGACCGGGGCGGGGATCGGCGACGCAATGTCCTCAAGCAGTGCAGCCAATGCAGCAGAGAAGTCCACTGTCATCGGCTCCGTCGGCCTCGTCTCGAATGGATAGTATTCGCTTACTCCTTCAACGATGCGGGACTCCAATGCCGTTGCAGCCTCAGCCTCGTAGGTGTTGGTTCCGGTTATGCCGATGATTGCGGCAACTGCATCGAATAGCCTCCCGGCACCGGAGCTGCGGGGGGTGAACTCCCTGAGTGCAGCCACCTGAAGTACCTCGTTGATCCTCTCTTCGCCGTAACGCTCCAGAAAGCCTGTCTTTTCCATGTACTGCAGGGCGTCTCCACCGGCCGCCTCCCGTATCCATGCCGCGGCTATGCGCCAGGGCTCCCTTATTGCGGTCTCACCGCCTGGAAGCGGCAGGCTCCTGAAGCTGCAGAGGCGTTCAAACCCCCTGAGCCCGGCGACGAGAAACTCGCTGCCCCAGATAGTGCCGTCGCTTCCGTAGCCGGACCCGTCAAGGGCTATCCCTATCACGTCGGCCTTCAGCCCTGCCTCCGCCATGACAGAGGCTACGTGCGCATGGTGATGCTGCACGCTTATGCCTTCGAGGGACTGCGCTTCGGCCCACCTCGTGGTGTGATACCCCGGATGCGCGTCATAGGCGAGCGCGACGGGCCTGACCCTGTAGAGCGAGGTGAGCTTATCGAGTGTCTCCTCGAAGAACTGCATGGTCTCCAAGTTCTCCATGTCGCCTATGTGCTGGCTCGGTATTGCGAGGTTTTCCCTCGTGAGCGTGAAGGTGTTCTTCAGGTCGGCGCCTACACCGAGTACTGCGGGGCCTGTCTCCCCCAGTGGTATGGCATCGGGCACGTAACCCCTTGAACGCCTGATCACGAAATCAGCACGCACGACCGAGTCGTCCACCCTCGTGAATATCTCCCTGTCGTGAAGCAGGAACGCATCGGCAATGTCAGAGAGCCCTTCGACGGCGGTCCCGTTGTCATGGAGGATGGGTTCTCCGGGCAGGTTTCCGCTCGTCATCACGAGGCAGCGGAAGTTCGGTTTCCCCGAGGGGTGGTAAAAGAGGAGGTAGTGGAGCGGGGTGTAGGGGAGCATGAAACCGAGCAGGTCGACTCCAGGGGCCACCTCTTCGGGGAGCCTGCAGCCCGGCCTCTTTTTCAGGAGCACGATGGGCCTCCGGTGAGAGAGCATGAGACCGGCATCATCCTCAGTCACCAGGCAGAACCTCCTCACCGTATCCACGTCCGGCGCCATAACGGCGAACGGCTTCCTCGGCCTCCGCTTTCTCTTCCGCAGGAGCGCAACGGCATCCGCGTCTTCGGCGTCACAGGCGATATGGAATCCACCGAGGCCTTTCAGTGCGACGATCCCGCCGGCCTTGAGCACCTTTACGGCCGATGTGACCGGGTCTCCCGAGTCGTATTGTCCGAACGAGCGGTTGACGGTATGGAACCAGAGCCTGGGGCCGCAACAATGGCATGCGTTCGCCTGTGCGTGGAACCTCCGGTCCTCGGGGCCGCGGTATTCCCTGCCGCACTCGTTGCACATTCCGAAGCCGGCCATGGTTGTATTCCGCCGGTCGTACGGCAGCCCCGTCGTTATCGAGTATCTCGGGCCGCAGTCCGTACAGTTTATGAACGGGTGGAGGTGTCTCCTGTTCGAGGGGTCGAGCAGCTCGGAGAGGCATTCGTCACAGATGGACAAATCCGGTACAACAGGGGTCGTGCCGCCGTCGTCCTCGCTATCGGCGATCCTGAATCCCTCTGGTCCGCGCTCGGGTATTCCTTCCGCCCCGGTTACAGGCTCTGACTCTATCGACTCGATGACGGAGCGTGCCGGGTGTTCCTTCCTCAGCCTCTCGATGAAATCCCCTGCACGCTGTCCGGCGATCTCTATCACGACCCCGCCGGAAGTGTTCCTCACACAGCCTCTCAGGTTCAAACTCCTTGCAAGGTTGAAGACAAAAGGCCTGAACCCGACACCCTGAACGCGACCCCTTACCTTTATCCTGAGACGAGTCATTATGTGATATATTACCAGAAGATTGCCCCGATTTAAGTTTTTTTTATAAACTATTCTGTAATCTTATTACAATACTCGAAATATCATGAGGGGTCACGGGTTGTTCGGGTGTAGGCGCTCTGACAGATTCATCCCTGTGACATCCCGTCAAGAGACTTCAGGGAGGTTTAGAGATGACCCTTACAGCAGGTCTGGACAGCGGGTCTGTAAGCGTGAAGTTGGCCATTGTCGATGAAAAGGGAGAGGTTCTCCTGACAGTCTACCGCCGGCATAAGGGGCATCCAGTGAACGCGGCCCTACATATACTTAAGGAGGTCGCCGGGCAATACCCCGGGCTCTCGATAGCCTTCACCGGCACTACCGGAAAGCTCATGGCGAGGGCTGCGGGAGCCTCCCATATAAACGAACTTGCGGCCAACAGCACCTCCACCAAGAGATTCCACCCTGATGTCAACACCATCATCGAGATGGGAGGGGAGGACTCGAAGCTGATAATCCTTGAAGGCAGCGCCATAAAGGACTTCTCGCTCAACTCGGTCTGTGCCGCGGGCACTGGGTCTTTCCTCGATCAGCAAGCAGAGAGGCTCAGGCTGAGCATCGAGGAGTTCAGCGAGACGGCGCTGCGCTCTGAAAACCCGCCGAGGATCGCCGGGCGGTGCAGTGTCTTTGCCAAGTCGGACATGATACACCTGCAGCAGATAGCCACCCCTGTGGACGATATCGTGGCAGGGCTGTGCTTTGCCGTTGCAAGGAATTTCAAGGGTTCGATAGTCAGGGGGAGGCCCGTGCCGCAGAAAGTGGCGTTTCAGGGCGGTGTGGCCCTGAACAGGGGGATGGTCAGGGCTTTCAAGGAGATATTCGAGCTCGACGATCTGATCATACCCGAGCACACGGCCTTCATGGGGGCGATAGGGGCGGCCTTCAAGGCGGTCGAGGACGGCAGGGCAGTGCCTCTGAACCTCGGCAGGCTCGAAGAGGCCCTCGCTTCACTCAGGCACGGCACCACCTCGGGCCACAGGCCGCTCATCGAAGACGGTGACGGCTTCAGGGAGAGGCACCTCGTAACGGTCGGGCCTGTATCCGAGACCGGAAAGCCGCACACAGGAGAGAGGGTCAAGGCCTATCTGGGCATCGACATAGGTTCCATCAGCACTAACCTTGCCGTCATAGACGAAGACGGCCGGCTGCTTGCCAAGAGGTACCTTATGACCGCCGGGAGACCGATCGACGCGGTCCGGCAGGGCCTTTTAGAGATCGGCGGGGAGCTGGGCGAGGAGGTCGATATCCGCGGAGTCGGCACCACCGGGTCGGGCCGCTACATGATAGCAGACTTCGTCGGCGCCGACATAGTGAAGAACGAGATCACCGCCCAGGCGACTGCCGCGGTATTCATTGACCCGCGGGTCGACACCATATTCGAGATCGGCGGGCAGGACTCCAAGTACATCTCCCTGCGCGACGGCATCATAGTCGATTTCGAGATGAACAAGGCATGCGCCGCGGGTACGGGCTCGTTCCTCGAGGAGCAGGCCGAGAAGCTGAGCATATCGATCAAGGGAGAGTTCGCCGAATGCGCGTTCTCCTCAACGAACCCATGCAGGCTCGGCGAGCGGTGCACCGTCTTCATGGAGAACTCCCTCATGGCGAACCTACAGCGCGGGGCCAGCAAGAACGACCTCCTGGCGGGCCTCGCATACTCCATAGTGGAGAACTACATAAACCGCGTGGTCGCCGGAAGGCATATAGGCGAGCACATCTTCTTCCAGGGCGGGACGGCCTTCAACAAGACGGTGGTCGCAGCCTTCGAGAAGTTTACTGGGAAGACCGTCACCGTGCCGCCGAACCACGATGTGACCGGTGCCATCGGAATGGCCCTGATTGCGAGAGATCACATGAGGGCCGAAGGGGACAGGATGACGTCCTTCAAGGGGTTCGACCTCGCCAACAGGCCTTACCATCAGAGCTCTTTCGAGTGCAAGAGCTGCGAAAACATGTGTGAGATCAACAGGGTCAAGATCGAGGGAGAGAATGGGTTTCTCTTCTACGGCGGCAGGTGTGAAAAGTATGACGTGCGAAGGAAGGCCAAGACGGAGATGCCGGACCTCTTCGCCTTCAGGGAGGCGGAACTCTGGAGGCCGCACACGGAACGATCCGGGTCGAAAACGGCCCCTGCAAGGGGCAGGATAGGCATCCCCTACGTATTCTACTTTCACGACTACCTTCCCTACTGGAGCACTCTCCTTTGGGAACTCGGGTTCGACGTCGTGGTCTCACCCAGAACGAACAGGCGCATCGTCAACCTCGGGCTCGAGACCGTGCTGGCCGAGACATGCTTTCCGGTGAAGGTCTCGCACGGACACGTGAGGTATCTGATCGAGGAAGGGGTGGACAGGCTGTTCATACCGAGCTTCATCAACATGAACCCGGTGGACGACCCATACGAAAAAGGCCATGCCTGTCCCCTCACCCAGAGCTTTCCCTACCAGATACGGGTTGCCTTCAAGGAGGCCGATGTCATCGCGCCTGTCGTGAAGCTGAAGGAGGGCGAGCACTTCATGCTCAGAGAGCTCAAGAGGGCCTTGGGCCGTTTCGGCATCGGCTCTGCAGAGCTCAGGCGGGCGATGGGGAAGGCCCAGGACGCGCAGGACGAGTTCGTGAGGCGCATCAAGGAACGCGGCAGGGAGGTCCTTTCCTCCCTGGAGAGGCGCGCCGTGGTTATCGTCGGCAGGGGCTACAATGCCTTCGACATGGGGGTCAACCTCGAGATACCAAAGAAACTCGCCTCCCTCGGGGTACTCTCACTGCCCATGGACTTCCTTCCGGAGGAGGACATATACGATGACTGGCCGGACATGTACTGGAGGTCGGGACAGAGAATCCTGAAGGCCGCACGGGTGCTGAAGAAGAACGACCTCCTCTATCCTATATATATCGGCAACTTTTCGTGCGGTCCTGATTCCTTCATCCAGAAGTTTTTCGAAAAGGAACTCTCCTCCAAGCCCTACCTATACGTGGAGATCGATGAACACAGCGCAGATGCAGGGGCGATAACGAGATGCGAGGCCTTCCTCGACAGCATCGACGCGCAGATATCCGCAAGGAAGATGCGGCAGCGGGAGGGCAGTGTGCCGCACAAGGTGGAGTTCATGGTCAAGAATTCCGCTGATAGGCAGCGGACCGTCTATCTGCCGAGAATGTCGGACCATGCCTTCGCGCTCAAGGCGGCGTTCGAATACTGCGGCATCCCTGCAGAGGTACTGCCCGAGACCGACGCCGACGCACTCGAGTACGGCAGGAGGTATGTCACCGGCAAGGAGTGCTACCCATGTACGGTCACGACCGGGGACATGCTGAAGAAGGTCTTCTCTGAGGATTTCAAGCCCGAGGAGTCGGCGTTCTTCATGCCCTCGGGTACGGGTCCATGCAGGTTCGGCCAATACAACGTGTTTCACAGGATGGTCCTAGATGAGCTCGGCCTCAAGGATGTGCCCATTTTCACCCCGGTACAGGACGTGACATTTTACAAGGACCTCGGAATCGTGGGCAAGGATTTCGTCTCGAGGTCCTGGGAAGGTATCGTTGCCTTCGAGATACTCACGAAGTGCCTCCACGAGACGAGGCCTTACGAAAGAGAGAAGGGCTCCGCCGACAGGCTCTACAATGATTACCTCAAGAGGCTGACCGACACGCTGAGCGGTTCGAACGGCGGCCTGACGGACTTGATGCTCCAGATGAGGAGGGACTTCGCCAGCCTGCCGGTGGAGAGGTGCAAGAAGCCCTTGATAGGAATAGTCGGCGAGATATTCGTAAGGTCCAACCGCTTCTCCAATGAAGACCTCGTCAGAAGGATCGAGGCCCTCGGAGGCGAGGTCTGGCTCTCGCCGGTGGATGAGTGGATATACTACATAAACCTGATGTCACTGAAAAAGACCTTGCGAAAAAAAGACTTCTCTGGTATCATAAGTATTCTCCTGAAACGACTCTTTCAAAAGAGAATAACCAGCAGTCTCGAAAGGCCGTTCAGGGGATTCTTGAAGACCCTGCACGAGCCTGACACAAGGGATATTCTAAAGAAGGCCTCGCCGTATCTGCACGAATCCTTTGAGGGAGAGGCCATTATGAGCATAGGCAAGTCCATCGACCTGATCGGCAAGGGCGTGTCTGGAATCATAAACGCCATGCCGTTCGGATGCATGCCCGGGACGATAGTGACGGCCATAATGAGAGGTGTTACAAGAAAGTACGGTGTTCCGTCGATCAGCATTCCGTTCGACGGAACCGATTCGTCTACCACGGAGCTCCAGATTGAGGCCTTCATGGAGCAGGTGAGAGCCGGGGCCGACAACTGACGCCTATGCCGGAAACGACACGGAAGGAGGTGATTGCGTGGGGAACGTCAAGAAGTGGCGCAAGAAGAAGATCAACAAGCACAAACACAAAAAGCTCCGCAGGAGAATGAAGAATAAACGATAGAGGCCTTGTCGGCTCAGGGATGAAGGTCTGGACCGGACCTTCAGGCTTCATTAAAAGTGCAAACCAGCAAAATCCTGATACAGCGGAGAAGGGGCGATGAAAGAAGAAAGGGAATTGATTGAGAAGATCAAACTCCTCGATAAGGAGATACAGACGCTGGTATCCGAGGTCCAGAGGCTTGATGCAGCACTGTCGGAGGTTAAAGACGTCGAACTGGAACTGAAAGGAATAAAGGTGTTTCTCGGCAGGAAACATCCCGAGTTGAAAGACCAGCTGCCGGAGATCGTCAGGAAGTTGAAGGCAAAGACCCCCCTGGATTAATGAACCACATCCCCAACGTCGTCTTTCACCAGGGACTTAAGGAGAGTCCCTGTTGCCTCTTCATCCATGGCTTGGGCATGAGTTTGGAAATCTGGACAGAGCCGGAAAAGACGCGGATACTCGGAGGCAGGTTTCCCGTAACGGTCCTGCTGTCGAAGGAACCGAGGGACGTCGACCTGTCGGGACACGGTAAGGCTCCCGGAAAGGGGGCGCTCCCCGTAGAGCCGGTCATAAGCGACCGGATAACCACCGGCGTGGTGCCCCGCGGGCTCAAGACAGTCTTTCACGATCTCAAGGCCGAAGGATGCACCGTCCTGGCCTACTCGCAGCGCCGTCCCGCCTCTGACTGCCTATCCCTCGTCAAGGAGCTGGAGGACCTCCTGAATCACTACCACCGGTTTACGAAAAATGGTATAATATTCATCGCTCACAGCAGAGGGGGGCTTGTCGCAAGGAAGGCCATAGAGCTGTTGAACCCGAAGTGTCCGGCGCTGATCACCCTTGCAACCCCCCATCACGGAAGCAATCTGGCAAAGTTGGCGGGGTCCCTCTCAGGGATATCGAGGATCATCTATCCTTTCTTTGAGAATGCAGAGAAAGGCACGGCGGGGAGTACCATAAAGAGAGTGATGGAGTTTCTCAAGAGTGAAGCCATCGTCGAACTGCTTCCAGGGTCATCCTTCATAAGGGGCTTTGACGACAGCAGGCTCGCGTCCGTGAAGACCCTCTCTTTCGGGGGGACGGATCCGACGCTCTTCACGCTCTACAGGTGGAGAAAAGACCGGACGAGAGGCGTCATGACCCCGGAGAAGCTCTTTTCAATTCCAGAGATACTGACATCCTTTGTTTCCGAGGGGATGCTGCCTGAAGAACTGATAAACGGAAGGGGAGACGGTCTGGTCAGCAAGAGGAGCGCAGAGGCGCCTTTTGCCGCAGAGCATCACAACCTCCACCTAAACCACGCGATGATACTCTTTTCTCCATCAGTGAGGAAGACCGTCTCGTCCTTTGTCAGGATGGTGTCCTGATGGAGACACCGGTTTTAGCTTCGTCGGGCATCCTTCTTGTTGCGGCTGTCTTGCTGTCGTTCCTCCTGTTGAGGGAAAAGAAGAAGCACAAGGACGAGATCGCCGGATATCTGAGCACGATACGGCAGCTCAGCATACTGAACGAGCTCTCGGCCTACCTCCATACGACCATGGAGAGGGACGTGGTGTTCGAGAGCATCATGGACAGGGTCAAGGACCTCCTGAGGGCAGAGAAGTCGGCCATCATCATCATCGACAAGCATGAACGGATAACGGATTTCTACTCATCGCTCGGACCTGCGGGCATGTGTAAGACAGAGGTCAAGGGCGTAATAAAGAAGGTCTTCAAGGAACTGACGCCGCTGAGGACCGACGATGTCGGCAAGGAGCCCGACTTCGGAGGATTTCCCGAACAGCACCCAACCATCAAAAGCCTGCTCATAGTGCCAATAATGCTGCGAGGCAAGGCCATAGGGGTGCTCCTCGTGGCCGACAAGAAGAACGACACCGGCTTTTCGGTCGAGGACGAGGACCTACTCCTCACCCTTGCTTTCCACTCTGCATTCGCCATCGAGAAGGTCAATCTCCACGAGGGGATAGTGAGGATGGCGAGTACCGACGGGCTGACAGGGCTCAACAACCACAGGGCGTTTCAGGAAAGGCTCGAGGAGGAGATAGAGAGGGCCAAGAGGTTCGAATCCAGGGTGGTCCTGCTAATGATAGACATCGATCACTTCAAGGCGTTCAACGACGCTTACGGCCATGTCCGCGGTGACGAGGCACTGAAGAGGATAGCCTGCACGCTGACCGACAACATAAGGACCGTGGATTTCGCAGCCCGTTACGGTGGCGAGGAGTTCGCAGTGATACTGCCGGAAATTCCCCTCGAGGGCGCGATGGTGGTAGCCGAAAGGATAAGGCAGGCGGTGGAGAGACAGACGCTCCGTCTGGACGGAAAAGAGGCGAGAATCACGCTCAGCATAGGCGTCGCCTCTTTTCCGGAGCATGCGCTCAACAGGAAAGACCTGATCGAGAGGGCGGACAAGGCCCTGTACCTTGCCAAGCGTTCGGGGAGGAACAAGGTGTGCGCCTACAAGGAGGAAGAGGCCTGCTGACCGTATCCGTGACAAGCTCGATGCTGACAGGACGGCTGAACCTGCCATGATAGAGACGGCCCTGAAGCAGAAAATCCTTGCCGGTGAAAGGGTCTCCTCGGAAGAGGCGGAGGTCCTCTTCAATGATGACGACATCCACACCCTCGGTGAACTTGCAGCAGCGGTTGCCGAGAGGAAGAACGGCAGGCGGGCGTATTTCGTCCTGAACCGCCACGTGAATCCAACCAACATATGCATAAACCGATGCCGCTTCTGTGCCTTCAGCAGGTCGAAGGGTGAAGAAGGCGCGTTCGAGTTGTCGGTCGATGAGATATTGGAGAAGATGGAGGACTCCCCCGAAGGGATCAGGGAGGTCCATATCGTCGGCGGGCTCCACCCGGACCGTCCCTTCGAGTATTACCTCAGGCTGCTCCAGGCCCTCAAGGGGCGGTTTCCAGGCATCCACATCAAGGCGTTTACTGCGGTCGAGGTGGATTATCTATCGAGGATCAGCGGGCTGGGCCTCTCGGAGACCCTGTTGAGCCTCAAGGAGAGCGGTCTCGACGCCATGCCCGGCGGGGGGGCTGAGATATTCGCAGAGGGCGTAAGGAGGAGGCTCTGCCCCGAGAAGATATCCGCCCAGCGATGGCTCGAGGTCCACAGGACGGCGCATCTGTGCGGCATCAGGACGAACGCCACCATGCTGTACGGGCACCTGGAGTCGTATGCCGACAGGGTGGAACACCTATTGAGGCTCCGGGAGCTTCAGGACGAGACCGGGGGCTTTCAGGCCTTCATCCCCCTGTCCTACCATCCCCGCAACACGGACATCGGAGGGCTGTATCCTTCAGGACTGGACGACCTGAAGACCATCGCGGTCAGCCGCATCGTGCTCGACAATTTCGATCACATCAAGGCATACTGGATCATGCTCGGTGAAAAGCTCTCACAGGTGGCGCTCCTGTTCGGGGCGGACGATGTCGACGGCACGGTCATAGAGGAGAGGATTACACACGCTGCAGGCGCCATGACCGGTGAGGGGCTTGCCAAGGATCAGATGATACACCTGATAAGAAGGGCGGGCAAGATCCCCGTGGAGAGGGACGCCTTCTATGAAGCCGTGAAGGTCCACGCTTAGTCAGAGGCGCATTGTCTGCCCGGTGCTGTATGAATCGAGCGGCGTCTGAAGGAGAGGGACTTACATGCCGGCCAGTCTCTTGAGTTCCTCCTCGTCCATCCGATACTCCCTGGCGATGTGTCCGGCGGTTGCACCCGTCTGGGCGATCACCTCCTTGAGGTATCCCTTGAAGTCGGTCTGCTTCCGGCACGTGTCCACATAGTTTCTGAGTACAGTTGCAAGACCCTCTGACGGTATCCGGTAACCCTTCTTGGTCGCCTCCTTCTCGCCCGTGCTCTCGGGAATACCGATGACCACGACTTTGTTGTCGACTATGAGGAAGCGCATGTCATGCACCATGAGACAGCTGCTGTAGATCACCTCTGCACCGGCCTTCGTGTAGAGATAACCTATGTAGAGCCTGTCTGGGAACTTCGGCATGAGGTACCTGACGCGAACCCCCTTTCTGGTCACCCTCTCGATGTTCTCCACGATGTCCCTCGTCATCCTCGTGTCTTCACCTGTCGGAGGCCTGCCGGTTATACACCCGGTGATCTCCTCCTCTGCATCCATCATCGAGTCTATGATGGTAAGAAAATACTCCTGCCTCGTCAGCACCTTCGTGGCCTTACCCATCTCGATTATGAGTCGGTCGCGCTGTTTACCTTCCTTGATGCTGTAGGCCAGCAGTATGATGGTCGCCACAAGCAGTATGGACTCGAGAGACAGCAGCCCTACTTCCAAAGACATCATCTCACCTCTGTAGCATGAAAACGGCTCCCGGACCCGGCCGGGGGATACACCTATCTTGATATTAAAGCATGTCTGGGGCAAATAATGCATCACCGGCCGTACGATTGCATTGACGGCGGGATGCGTGTAAAAATATAATACATTTTTTCAAGAGCCGTCTTCAATAAATAGATGGTGCCTGCGTGGATGGGGGATGAGGATAGACAGGGATACGGCATTGCAGATGTTCAGGAGCACGGATCTCCTCGAGCTCGGAAGGATGGCGGATGAAGCAAGAAAGGCCGTCCACCCCGGCGGTGTCGTCACCTTCGTAGTCGACAGGAACATAAACTACACCAATGTCTGCCTGAACAGGTGCAGGTTCTGTGCATTCTACAGGGACCCGGACTCGCCGGAGGCCTACGTGCTGGATGAAGCTCGGCTCTTTGAGAAGATAAGAGAGACCATACGGCAGGGCGGCACCCAGATACTCTTGCAGGGCGGGCTTCATCCCGAGCTCGACCTCTCCTTCTATACCGGGATGCTCAGGTCCATAAAACGGGAATTCGACATCCACGTGCATGGCCTCTCGCCGCCGGAGGTCATCCACATCGCCCGAAAATCGGGCATGACCATCGGGGAGACCCTTCAGGCCCTCAAGGAGGCCGGGCTCGACTCCATCCCGGGCGGGGGGGCCGAGATACTGTCTGACAGGGTGAGAGAGGTGCTGAGTCCGAAGAAGATAAGGGCGTCCGAATGGCTCGCCGTAATGGAGGAGGCTCACCGGGCCGGGATAAAGAGCACGGCGACGATGATGTTCGGCTCTGTAGAGGGAGACGAGGATATAATCGAGCACTTAGATGCGGTCAGGACACTCCAGGACCGCACGGGCGGGTTCACCGCCTTCATCCCCTGGAGTTTTCAGCCCGGTAACACCGAGCTTGCAAGAGAGGGGATAGCGCCCGGCGTCCCGGACACTGCGCTCGCCCCTGCCACGGCCGTCGACTACCTGAGGGTCCTCGCCATGTCGAGGCTCTACCTCGACAATATAAGGAACATCCAGGCCTCGTGGGTCACGCAGGGCCTGAAGATGGCACAGGTCGCCCTCAGGTTCGGGGCCAATGATTTCGGCTCTACGATGATAGAAGAGAATGTCGTGAGGGCCGCCGGCGTGTCGCACATGGTCAGCTCTGAGGATATAGTAAACGCGATAAGGCGGGCGGGCTTCAGCCCTGCCCAGAGGGATACGTTCTATAACGTGATACGGCTCTTCCGGCCTAAGCCCCCTGCAGCCTGACGACGATCTTGGTACCCTTCCCGCCGATTGACTCGACCCTTATGGAGCCACCGTGCATCTCGATTATCTTGTCCACGATATAGAGGCCGAGGCCCGTGCCGTGCAGGGACGAGGCCTTGGTCGTATAGAAGGGGACGAAGAGCTTGTCGATGTCGTCTTCATCGATGCCGATGCCGTTGTCCTCGATCTCGACCTCCACCATGCCCTTCTCGAGCCTTTTCGCCCGTACCGATATCTCGGGTTTCATGTCCGGATACTTCATGAGGGCCTGTCGTATGGCGTTGTCGGCATTGTCGAGAATATTGAAGAAGACCTCCCGCAGTTGAGACTCTTTACCCATAACCTCGATTGAGTCGTCCAGCTCCACATTTAGCCTTGTTCTGTCGAAGGTGGAGCTCTTGAGTCTCATCATCTCGAAGGCGCCTTCAACGGCATCCTTCAGGGACAGCGGCGAGGTCCCTTCTGGGGAGGGCTTCGAGTAGTTTCTGAGCTTTTCGATCGTATCCTCGGCCAGCTTGATGTTGTTCACTATGGAGGCGATGAGCTCTTTGCCCCTGTCGTCCAAGTCCTCGGAACAGATGATCCTCAGAGACTCCACGGCGAGCATGATCGTATGCAGGCGGTTGTTTATCTGGTGTCCCAGGCCGGAGGCCATGGCCCCGAGCGACGACATCTTTGCCGCATGGAAGAGCTCGGAGCCGGCCCTCTCGAGGTCCTTCAGGTAGAGGGCGTTCTCGATCGCGAGGGCGAACTGGTTGGACAGGGTGAGGAAGGTGTCTATCTCGTCGGAGGTGAAGTGCTGGCCCGACCGCTTGTTTCCAAAGGCTATGAACCCGACTATGCCGCGCCTGGTGCAGCACGGTATGATGATGGTTGCGTTCAGGCCGTTCATAACGTCGACGATCGTGCCGCCTTTGCGCCTGCTCAGAAGCTCGTCCCTGTTCAGCACCTCTTTTCGAGACATGTTGACGACGACGGGGTTGTCCTTGTCGAGCGCGACAGGCCTTTCCTGCAGCTTCGGCCTCTCTGCCTTCAGCTCGAAGCACCCCGTGTCTTCATCGAGCAGGTAGATCGCGGCATATCTCAGCCGCGCCACTATGGTCAGCAGCACGACGACGAACCTGAGCAGCCCCTGCAGGTCCCTCTTGTACAGCATGCCGTGGGACGCATAGAGCAGGGTCTGCTGGTAACGCCTCTGCTGCTTCAGCAGCAGATTCTCCGTGCGCTCACCGACATATATGTACAGCAGAGGAGCGGATGCAGCGAGTATGAGAGCAGCGGATACCGGTATTATCCACAGCCCGTTGCCCAAGAGCTTCATGCCGAGGAGAAACGGCACGCCGGTGACGACCACGGCTGTTATGAAGAGGAGGAACCCCCGGATGAAGGCGACCCTGATGTCGAGCAGCTGGTGCCTGAGTGTTGCATACGTGAGTATGAAGGCGAAGAGCGTCATGAAGACGAAACCGAGCGGCATCACCGCGATACCGTAATTGCCGAGGAAGTCGACGGATGCAAACGCCGCGACCACGAGACCGGTGAAGATGTACTTGAGCTTGATCCTCTGTATGGAGGTGACGTCCCTTCTCCTCATCTCGGTGTATATGAGCAAGAGGGCCGAGACGAGGGTGATGAGGAAGAAGACCAGGAAGACGGCGTGAAGCGGATTCGCCACTTCAGGGTAGAAACCCCACGGGTATGTGAAGAGGCCGCTTATCATGTAGGGCGTGCCAATTACCATGTAGGCGAAGACGCCGGAGATGATGTACCTGGGCGCCACCCTGCTGCTGGAACTCCTCCCGACGAACTCGAGAGCGAAGTGGTAGAAAGTCGAGGGTATGAAGACCACGCCGACATAGCAGACCCTGTACAATACGAGGGATCTGTCGTAGCGGTCGGAGTAGATCGCGAGAAACGAGAAAAAGAGCCATAGAAACGACGCCAGGCAGAACAGGAAGAGGCTCCGGTTTATCCCCGACCTCCTGTTGTTCAGGTATACGATGACGCCGTGGGAGACGACCGTCAGGGCGGCGATTAGGTAGAGTATGCTGATCACAAGTTTCATGTTTCGACACCAAGCCGTCAGCCCTCCGTGACATCTCCGCGCAACACGGAAGTAGAGTGACGGCTTGTTAATTATATCACACGGCGCGTTCCGGATTGCCCGTATTTTTGGTGATAAAAACCCTCCGGATTATGATAAAATTAATATACTGGAGCAGGTTCTGACAATCCGCAATCGGAGGTGCATTGAATGAGTGAAGACGGAATTTACGACGTCCTGATCGTCGGCGGCGGTCCTGCAGGCCTCACAGCCGCCCAGTATGCCGCAAGGGCACACCTCAAGACGGCCGTTCTCGATAAATCCCCTGCCGCGGGGGCGCTTGCAACAGCCGACAGGATAGAGAACTATCCCGGCTTGAAAGAGGCGGTCTCCGGCAAGGAACTCCTCGACATATTCCGTGAGCAGGCGATACGCTTCGGGGCTGAGTACATAGAGGCCCAGGTGATAGGCGTGAGCCTCGACAAGGATATCAAGGAGATACACACGATGGAACGTACCTTCCTCGGCAAGTCGGTGATCCTGGCCACAGGCGCCATGGGGAGAAAGCCGACCGTAAAGGGTGAGAAGGAGTTCCTCGGCAGAGGGGTAAGCTACTGCGCAATATGCGACGCCGCGTTCTTCAAGGGCAAGACGGTCTGTGTCCTCGGAGACTCGGAAGAGGCGCTGAAGGAAGCCGAGCTCCTCACAAGGTGTGCAGATACGGTATATCTGATAGCACCGTCGAAGTCACTGAAGTTGCCACCCGGACACCCCCTTCCCTCGAACGAAAAGCTGAAGATACTGACGGCCCACGCCGTGTTGTCGATCGAAGGAGGCGACGTGGTAGAGAGGATAAGGCTGCTCGACAGGAACTCCAACGAAGAGAAGGTGCTGCCCATGGAAGGGGTCTTCGTCTACCTTCACGGCAACAGGCCTATCGTCGATTTTCTCAACTACTCCGTGGACATAAGCGACGAAGAGTGCATAATAACTAACAAGATGATGGAGACGAACCTTCCCGGCGTCTTTGCAGCAGGAGACGTCACCTGTGTCGAGGTCAGGCAGGTCGTCATCGCAGCGGCAAACGGCTGTGTGGCCGCTCTCTCCGCGGACAAGTACGTGCATAACAGGAAGAGGCGGAGGTATGACTGGTCTAAATCGAGCGCGTAGATCGTCACATGAAAAAGGTTGACAGCCGTCTTCTGATCCTCCTGTTCGCCCTTGCCGCATTTCCGGTCCTTTCGCACCTTGCGGGCTCTCCGGCCGCTGCCGCGGCTGCCGGCGAAGAGGGCCTGAATGAGCCGGTCGAGGCGCGGCAGTACAGAGAGGTCCTGTCTCGTCTCGTCGCAGAGCCCGAGAAGGCCGGCCTCTTCGGCGACTATATCCTCTTTCTCTCTGTACGTGACGCATACGCAAGAGCTGACTATCAAAAGAGCATCACCGCTGCAGACGATTTCCTCTCCCTCTACAGCGGCACATACCTCGCAAGGGACGTCAGGCTGCTGAAGATCAAGGCCCTCTATGAAGAGACGAAGAGCCTTGATGCGGGCACGGCCGGTAAGGGATGTTTCGGCAGAGACGGCCGGCTCTACTCGGACGCCCTCAAGGCCATGGAGGGGTACCTCGGAGACTATCCAGGCGACGAGGAAGTCCTCTACCTCTACGCGAGGACTCTCGAGAGGGCCGGCATGGAGAGAGAGGCAAAAGAGGCGTTCAAGTCACTATACATCAAGGCCGGCAGGTATTACGCCGAGCTGAAAGGCAGGGTCTCACCCGATGAGCTCACCACAGAGGAGATCGTCAGGGCGAGCAGAAACCTCCGCAGGTCGTTGCGGCTGAAAGATGCCGAATCCGTCCTCCTCGGAAAGCTCGGCAGGGTGGCGGAGAACGAGCGGAAGCCGCTCTATGCATCGTTAGCCGATACGTATTTCCGCATGAAGGACTACAGGCAGGCGGCGTTCTACTACCAGAAGGCCGGCAACATCCCGAAGGCGGCGATATCATACTACAGGTCGGGCGATTACGACCTGTTTGAGAACATGCTCAGACTCCAGGAGGATGAGAAGACCGCCGAGACCTGCAGGGTATTCCTGCTCAAGGGACTGAAGAAGCGGCGCGACCTCGAGTTCGACGATGCCCTCGAGGTGTTCAGGACGGCCTACCGCGACTATCCCTGCCAGGAGGAGGCCCTCTGGCATATCGCATGGACGGAGTATCTGATGGGGAACTTCCTCAGTGCATCGTACAATTTCAGGGACCTCTACGGCCGTTACGGAAGGCCGGCATACCTCTACTGGCAGGCGAGGTCGATCGAGCGGCTCGGACAGAATGCGAAGAGGCTGTACAGCAGCATTACAGGCGATCCCCTCTACAGGGTCCTGGGCCGGTTGAGATCAGGCGGTGTGAGCCTCACGTCGGCGGAGCTTCAGCCTCTCACGCGGTGGAAGCCGGAGAACCTGAGCTTTGACGGCTACGAGATGAACATGCCGAACGTATCCGACCTCCCTTACAGCCTCGCTCTGACCTTCAGCAGGGCCGGGCTGCTCCAGGATGTCGGCCTGCCGGGTTATGCCGTGAGGGAGCTCTACAGCTACAAGCCTGGCGGCGAAAACGAGAGGTTTATGCTCTGCAGGTACCTTCAGTCACTCGGGGCGTACAGGGAATCGTTCCGCTGTGCAAGCAGGCTGAGGACGCACCCCGAGGCCCCCGCCCTCCTCTATCCGGCCGTATACAGTGATATAGTCAACGGTATCTCGTCTGAGTACAAGATCAACCCGCTCCTCATACTGTCGGTGATGCGCGAGGAGAGCAGGTTCAACAGCAGGGCCGTCTCACGCGCAGGGGCGCTGGGGCTCATGCAGCTCATGCCCTACACCGCCCGGCGCATGGCGAGGTTGCTCGGTTACGAGGACGATCTCCTCTCGGATGAAGAGATCCTGTCGCCTTCAGT
>Ga0256830_1000855_pt1 | contig 22501 bp, 16 predicted proteins | sample 128326metaG_FD_190537 | JGI IMG/M metagenome (GOLD analysis project Ga0256830, IMG submission 190537) | Hydrothermal vent microbial communities from Lau Basin, Pacific Ocean - 128-326 | ecosystem: Environmental > Aquatic > Marine > Hydrothermal vents | place: Pacific Ocean: Lau Basin | collected... | reverse complement strand
CTCCGCCCCCCCCCCGAAGCACACCCTGGGTGTCCAGGTTCCGTCAGGAGCGCCCGAGCGCCGCCTGGAAGCGGTGCTCCGCCGCCCCGGTGTCCAGTGCGTCCAGCGCTTCGGCCAGCGCCTCGGCCAGGGTGGCGACCTCGCGCGCCAACGACAGGATGCAGGCGGCGCCGAGGGCGGCGACCAAGGCCTCGGCGGCGGGGCGACCGAGGAAGGCGCGCCGCGTGGCGTTCAAGGCGGCCCGCGCCGGCTCGGCGCCCTCGGCGAGCGCCGGCTCCTCCTGGGGGCCGAGGCCGAGGTCCTCGGGGCGGATGCGGAGCGGGCCGCTGTGGCCGTCCGCCAGCCACAAACCGCGCGTGGTCCGCGACAGCGCGGGGTCCAGGGAACCCTCGACCCCCTGGAGGATGAGGCCGCGCGGGTGGCCGAGGCGTTGCAGCGCATCGCCCGCCCGCCCCAGGACCGGGCCGTGCATCGCCGCGACCATCACCGGGCAACCCTCGGGCAGCAGCAGCTTGGCGACGACGTCGGGGAGGAGCCGCAGGCCGAGGTCTTCCTCGATCTCCTGCAGGGGATGCCAACCCGGATCGGCCTCGGAAGGGCACCAGACCGCGAAGCCGTCCGCTCGCAGGGCGGCCGCGACCGCCTCCGGGGCCGCCCGGAGCCCGCCACCGGCCTCGACCCAGACGTCGCCGAGGGTGGTCCCGCCCCCGGCCGTCCCGGGCGGAGCCAGGACGAGCACCGGAACGCCGCAGGCCGAGGCCGCAGCCGCAGCGGCGAGCCCGAGCGGCGGAGAGCGCCGTTTGCCGCGTCGGCTGGTGGAGAGCACCACGGTCCCCGGCGGGAGTTCGGGGAAGCGGATGCGCGACCGGGCGGCGCGGGCGCAGCCGGAGAGTTCCTCGGGAGTCGGCCCCTTGGCTCGGAGCGCGAGCAGGAAGGCGGTGGCGCGGACCAGCGAGACCTCGCCGGAGAGCAACCGCCCGAAGGCCCACTCGGCCTCCTCCTCCTCGAGGTGATGGGGCCCCCGCCCGGTCAACGCACCGCCCACCCGGTCGAGCAGGTCGCGGAAGCGGTCACCCATCGGGACGTCAGCGGCTCCGCTCCTCCCGAAGTCGATCCAGCACCTTGGCGACGTGCCCGCGCACCCGCACGTTGTCCCACAGCGCGGCGATGCGCCCCGCCGGGTCGAGCAGGAAGGTGGAGCGGACCAGTCCCAGGTAGGTGCGGCCGTAGTTGCGCTTCTCGCGCCACACCCCGTAGCGGGCGGCGACCCGGGCGTCGCGGTCGGCGAGCAGGGGCATGCCCAGCCCCTCGCGCTCGCGGAACTCCGCCAGCTTCTCGACCGGGTCGGGGCTCAACCCGAAGAGCACAGCGCCCTCCTCCTCGAACTCGGGACGCAGCGCCTCGAAGTCGCGAGCCTCCGAGGTGCACCCCGGCGTCATCGCCTTCGGGTAGAAGAACAGGACGACCCACCGCCCCTTCCACTCCGTGAGCCGCACGCGTCCACCGCGATCGTCCTTGAGCGTGAATGCCGGCGCGCGCCGGCCGACTTCCAGCAACGGGTTGGCCATGGGGAGGGGGCGCCGCGGCGGGGGGCGACCGCGGGGCCCCGATTATGCCGCAGTCTCCGCCCACGACCAGGGCCGAACCTTCAGGAACCGGAACCGGCGGTCCGTTCGGCCTCTGCGCCGTGCTCGGCCTCGTCGTCGGCCTCACCATCGGCCCCGCCCGCGGCCCCTTCCCCGGGGCCCGACTCGTCCTCGGTGGAGACGGCCGCCTCGTCTCCGTCACCGGAGAGCGCTTCCTCGAGAGCCTGCAAGGCTTCCTCCGGAGCGATCTCGGGGCGCGGGCGCACGTGGGCGAAGTAGGGCCGCTCCTGCTTGTCGTACACCACGCGGCCGTTGACGACGGTCCACTGCACGAAGGTGCGGTAGTGGAACAGGTCGCCGTCGCAGATCACCAGGTCCGCATCCTTGCCCGGCTCGATGGACCCGAGTCGGTGGTCCACCCCCAGGACCTTGGCGGCGTCGAGGGTGATGGCCTCGAGGGCCGCCTCCTGGGGCAGGCCGCCGCGGATCGCGAAGTCGGCCTCGATCGGCAGGGTCATCAGGTCGCGCCCCATGATGCCCATCGTGGAGACCGACGCCTGGGCCGGGACGATGGCGAACTCGACTCCGTGCTCCCACAGGATGCGGGCGTTCTCGATGCTCCAGCCGCTCGGCCGGTTCAGGTCCGGGTCGGCCCAGCGCTTGTCGCGGGCGTGGATGACCATCCGCACGCCGGCGCGCCCGAGTCGCCCGGCCACGATCCAGGCCTCGCGGCCGCCGTACACCACCGACTTCATCGGATACTCCTCGAGGAACTCGCAGATCGCGATCAGGTCCTTGAGGTCGTTGGCGTTGAAGCGCGCGGTCTTCTCGCCGCGCAGTAGCGCCAAGGCGTCCTCGTCCACGCCCTCGGGCTCGGGCGCCTCGCCGACGTCCTCGCCGAGGTCCTTGCGCAGCTGCCAATCGGAGAGCTCGCGCAGGAAGTCGCGGGCCTTGCCGAAGCGTTCGCGCGCCGAACGCCGCCCCCCCGGGCTGGTCGGCGACACGTTCAGGGTCACGAACGGGTTCACCCGCACCGCGTAGCCATCGAGACTACCGCGGGTCAGCTTCACGACCATGCCGGAGCCGAACACCGTGGTCAGGCCGCCGGTCAGCGCGAGGTCCACCTGCAACGAGAAGGGGTCGAAGGAGTCCACCGCGTCGCGACCGCGGCCCCGGACGAAGCCGCGCGAATCGGCGGCGACCAGTCCGGGATAGACCTGCATCCCGTCCACCCGCAGCACCCGCGCGCCCTCGGGGATGCGGACGTCGCGGCCGACCGCGAAGATGCGACCGTCGCGACACAGCACGGTGCCGTCGGGGATCACCCCGCGGGTCACGGTGTGGACGTCGCCGCCGACGACCGCCAACCAGGGGCTCTCCTCGGCGGACTCCGCAGCCTCTTCGACGGGCGCCTCGGCCGCTTCCTCGGCAGCTGGCGCGGCTTCCTCGGCCTCCTCGCCGGCCGGCGGTTCCTGGACGGGAAGCGACGCCGGGACGGGTCCGGCGAACAGGACGAAGGTCAGGAGCAGGGGGTTCATCGCAGGGTCTCCGAGGCCTCGGCTGCAGCGCGGTCGTAGACGACCTCGCCGGAATGGACGACGAACCGGGCCCGCGCCAGCGGGTCCAGCGGGTCGCCTTCCCAGATGGTGAAGGTGGCCGGGCCGCCGACCGCCAGCGGCGCGACCAGTTCCTCCTGCCCGAGGGAGGCGGCGGGCTCGACGGTGACGGCGCGGAGCGCGACCTCGGGGTCCAACCCCTCGGCGACGACCTCGGCCACCGCCATCCGCCAGTCGCGCACACCGCGCAGGTCGAGGGAGGGCGGCGACAGGACCAGGCGCTCGACGCCGGCCGCAGCCAGCTCGGCGGGCAGGTTCACCCGGATCCTGGTGTAGGGCAGGAACGAGATCCGCGCGGGCACGTCCACCCGAACGGCCGCGGCAGCCAGGTCGTCCACGACCTCGACCAGGTTGGTGCCGAGGGGGTGGCGCAGCACCAACTCGTAGGGCAGGGCGCGCTCTCCGAGGACGTCGCGCCAATGGAGCCAGTCGGCGGCAGACCCGATCTGGACCCGGGCGACCCGCTCCTGGCGCAGCCACTCGACCACGGCGCGCAGCGAGGGCGCGATCTCCGGGGGCTCGAACTCCTCCGGCGGCGCCTCCTCCTCGGCCGCACCGTCGCCGTCCCCCCCGGCGGCGGCCCCGCCGGAGCCCTGCTCGCCGCCCTGGCCTCCGTCGCCCTCCTTGCCGGAGCCCTGCTCGGCCTCCTTGGCCTTCTGCTTCTCCTCCCACTCGCGGCGCGCCTTCTCCCATTCCTTGCGCGCCTTCTCCTCCTTCTCGATGGCCTTCTCGCCCTGCTCGAGGGCCTGGCGCACCAGCTTGACGGCCGCCGCGTTGGTGGTGACCGTGACCACCAGGTGGAGGTCGGCGACCAGCGGTTCGGGACGACGACGCTGCTCGGGGTCCACCAGCAGGACCGAGGTCCGCCCGGGCAGCCCCGAGCCGGGCGGGTCCACGCCGACGACGAGGATGCCCTCCTCCAGGAGCGTTTCGGCCCAGTCCTCGCCCAGCCAGACCGAGTCCGCCGCCACGTACTGGCTGTGGTTGCCCCGCCCGCGACGGTCGGAGACCAGGAAGTCGGCGTGCGGCAGCACCAGGGGCGGGGTCGCGACCATGTCCCGGCCGCGGAGGTCGTGGACCCGAGCCCCGGCCGGCACCACCACGGCCTGCCCCATGCGCTCGATGACGCCGTCGCGGACCAGGATGGTGACGTCTTCCAGGGTCTCGCCGTCCAGGGTGCGGACCTCGTCGAGGCGCCAGGCCTCGGCGCGCCCGCGCGGCGGAGCCTCTTCTTGCTGGGGGAACGCCGCCGGCGACCACGCCGGCAGGCTCACGAGGAGGGAGAGCAGGATCATGTCAGTAGCGCTGTCCGTCGCGCACGTCGTAGACGGTCTCGCCCTCGATCCAGACCAGCAGGACCGGGGTGCGCGGGTCGAGGGGAGGGCCGGCCTTGACCACGACGTCGGCGTCGAAGCCGGGGCGCAGCCGGCCGATGCGGTCCCCCATCCCGATCTGGTCGGCGGGGTCGCAGTTGATGGATTCGAGCGCCTCCCAGGGGTCGGCGCCGAGCCGCTCGGCGAGAGCGGCCTGCAGGAAGAACTCCTCCTGGGGGACCACCGGCGCATCGGTCTGCACCGAGACGTTGGTGACGCCGCGTTCCAGGTAAGCGGGAACGATGCCCACGAAGCGCGCCATCTGGTTGAAGGAGAAGTCGTAGTTCCGCGGCCCGAGGTTGACCGCGACGTCGCCGAGGTCGGCCATCGCTTCGGCGGCGCGGTAGCCGTTGAAGGTGCCGTGGCTGACGATGGTCGGCACCCCGGCCTCGACCTGGAACATCCGCACCGTCCCGAAGCTGTCGCGGGCGCCGGCGGTATGGACCAGGAACGGGTGGTGCTCCTCGTAGATGCCGATGAGGTGTTCGACGTCGGGGTGCGGGCCGGGCTCGTCGCGCGCCTCCCGGGCGCGGTCCAACCACCACCGCAGCATGTACCACATCCCCATGCGGGTGGCGCCGAGGTCGCCCTGGCGGCGTTCCGGGTTGTAGCCCTGCGCGACCTTGACCGAGCCGGGGAACCGCAGGACCGCCTCGTCCACCACGATGGTGTCCTCGAGACGGACCAGGGTACCCGCACCCGAGATGTTGGTGCCCGAGCCGGGAATGGCGTTGACCGTGGTCACCCCGGCGGCGACACCGTCACGGTAGAGGTCGTTCCCCGGCACGATGGTGTCGAGCGTGCGCAACTCGGGGTTGTCCGGGTTGACCATGTCGTTGATGTCGCCCCAACCGCCGGTCTGGGTGTGCGAGTGGAGGTCCACCCCACCGGGAAAGGCGTAGGCGTCGGGATAGGAGAACTCCTCCCAACCCTCGGGGGCCTCGATCTCGTCCTGCCGCCCTACCGCCACGATGCGCCCGTCGCGGACCAGGATGCGGGCGTTGCGCACCACCCGCCGCTGGTCCATCGTCAGCGCCACGCCGACGTCGAGCACCCGCCCCGGCGCGGCGTCGCCGGTCTGGAGCAGGACGAGGAAGAGGGAGCAGAGCATGGTCGTCGGTTCAGAAGCGGCGGCCGTCCTCCACGGCGTCGTAGACCTTCTCGCCGCGGACCCAGGTCGCGACGACGAAGGAACGCGGGTCCACCGGGTCTCCGCTCCAGGCCACGAAGTCGGCGTCCAGGCCGGGGACGAGGCGACCGGCGACGTCTTCGATGAGCAGCGCCTTGGAGGCGTTGGCGGTCATGCCGCGGAGCGCGTCCTCGGAATCACCGGCCCCGAGCCGCACCCCCATCGCCGCCTGCAACGGCAACTCCTCCTGGGGCACCACGGGCGCATCGGTGTTGTAGCCGAGCACGATGCCGTCCTCGGCGAACCACCCGGCGGCGCATCCCACGATGCGCGAGGTCGAGCGGTCGAACCAGAACTGGCGCGGCCCGTTCATCACCGGCACGCCGAGCGCGGCCGCGAGGGGGGCGGTCTTGTAGCCGTCGAAGGTGCCGTGGTCCACGAAGCTCGACAGCCCGAGCTCCTGGACCTGCATCACCAGGGTCTCGAGCACGACCTGGTAGATCTGGGTGTGCACGCTGACCGGAACCGTGTCGTCCTCGAGACCGACGAAGTTGGCCCACTTCGGATCCCACTCGGCCCTCCCCTCACGGTAGGCCTCGGCCCAGGCCAGCCCCTTCTCCAGGGTGTCGCGGGTGTTCCAGTTCATCAAGGCGCGCCCGACGAACCACGAGTAGCGCTCGGGGTTGCCGGACTGCGCCACCTTCAGCGAGCCGGGCGACCGCACGATCATCTCCTCCTGGGTGTCGCCGGCGGTCTTGACCAGGGTGCCGAAGCCGCTCAAGTTCGTCCCCGAGCCGGGGATCAACAGCGCGGTGGTGACCCCGCCGGCGACGGCGTCCTTCAAGTACTCGTTGCCCGGCTCGACGATGGCTTCGGTCTCGAGTTCTGGGTTGGTCAGGAACACCATGTCGTTGAGGTCGCGCAACGACCCCGCGACGTGGCAGTGCGGCTCGATCAGCCCCGGCACCAGCCATGCGTCGCCGAGGTCCACCACGGGAACCTCGGGGTCGAGCTCGGCCTCGGCGGCGCGTCCCACCCAGGCGATGCTGCCGTCGGCGGCGACCAGCAGCAGGCCCTGGTCGATCATGCCGGCTTCGTCGGCGGTATAGACCTTGGCGGCGCGGTAGGCGACGGGCCCGTCGGCCTCCTGGGCGGAGACCGGGGCGACCGCAGCGAGGGCGGTGATCAGGAAGGCGAAGGGGATGCGCGACACGACGGGTCAGGGTTCGGTGGGCACGGGGCGCCCGTTGACGAAGACGCGGAGGACCTCGGTCCCCAGCACGAAGGGCGGGCCGTCGAGGACCACGACGTCGGCGTCGCGACCCGGCCGGAGACGCCCGATGCGGTCACCCACGCCGAGCAGGTCGGCGGCGCCCGCGGTCACCGCCCGCAACGCCTCCTCGGGGCCGACCCCGACCCGCGCCAGGGAAGCCAGGGCGTCGGGCAGGCTGGCCGAGCCGCGCGCGGCGTCGCTGCCGAAGGCCACCGGCATCCCGGCGGCGAGGAGCTCGGCCGCGGGACTGCGCTCGAGCAGTCCGACGCGGACCCGCCAGGGCTGGAGCACCACGGCGCCGCGGGCGCCGGCGAGCGCGGACGGCTCGATGCCGCTGTCGCCGCCCCACGCGCGCGGCGCGAAGAGGAAGGGGATCTCGGCCGCGGTGAGGAGCTCGCGGGCGACCTCGGCCTCGTCGGCGCGGGCGACGCGGACCACCGCGACGGCGCGCCCCTCGAGCAGGTCGCGCCAGCCCTCGAGGCGCCAGTCCACGTTCGGCGGCGGCGGGCCCTCGTCCTTCTCGACGCGCTTGCGCTTCGGCGCCGCGCCGGCCTCCTCCACCTCGATGCGGGTCATGGTGAAGTCCACCGAACCGATGCCCTCGAGCTCGATGGAGACGTCCATGGAATCCGGCGCCGTGACCACGCCCTCCAGCACCGCGACCCCGACCTCGGTCGGCAGCTCGAAGTGGATGGTCTTGGACTTCGGGTCCCAGGTTCCGTCCAGCTCCAGGGTCTCCCCCGAAGGGTCGTCCGGCGACGAGAAGATGCCGGTGAGGCTGGTCCCCTCGTGGTGCAGCCGCAGCAGCACCGCCACCGGCTCGGGGAGGAACTCGGACTCGATGGTCCCCTCCCAGAGCCCGTTGATCGGGTCCACCGGCTTGGCCTCCTCCTCCTGCGGGGCGGCGGCCTCCTCTTCGGCGCCCTCCTCTTCCGCAGGCTCTTCGGCGCTCTCCGGCACCGATCCCTGGGCCAGCCGAAGGCGCAGCGCACGCTCGCGCTCGGCCCGTTTCGCGGCCTGCTCCTCGGCCTGCCGGGCCTCCCACTCGGCGCGCTTCTTGCGCCACTCCTCCCACTTCTGCTCGTACTTCCGCGCCTTCTCGAGCTGCTTCTCGAGCGCCTCGCGCAGACCGGCGTGGTCGTTGGTCACGAGGTCCACGAAGACCACGGAACGCTCGGGCAGCGCGGCGTCGTCGGCGCCGACGGCGGCGGTCTTCAGGAAGGCGGCGCGGGACCCGCCGAGCGACCAACGGCCCGGTGCGGCGACGATGGTCGTGACCCCGGCGCGGGCCAGGGGCAGCCACGACCGCGACGTCAGCGAACCGGCGGCGAAGCGGGCGAGGTCGGCCCGGGGGTCCGACACGCCGCCCACCGCGAAGGTGGAGCGGGCGTCCACGAAGCCGGGAGCGAGGTGCGCTTCGGGGCCGGCGTCGAAGACCCGGGTACCGGGAGGGGCGGCGAGGTGCCGGCCCACCTCCACGATGCGCCCGCCGCGCATCAGGACCTCGACCCCGCCGGTCAGCGGCGGTCCATCGCCCGGCCACAGGGTGCCGGCCCGGACCAGCACCGCCTCGGCGAGGTCCCGCGCCGGGTCGTCGGGGTCCAGGGCCATGGTGAGGAGGTCGGTGTCCCAGACCCGCTCGCCTTCGACGAAGACCTGGAGGACGTGGGCCGCCGGACTGCCGGGGTCGTCCGAGAGGACGACGAAGTCGGCGTCGCGTCCGGGCAGCAGCGCGCCGACGCGGTCGTCCACCCCGAGGAAGGCGGCCGGCGCCCGCGTGATCGCGGCGGTGGCCATCTCGGGGGCGAGTCCGCGTCTCACCGCGACGCCGACCGCCTCGAGCAACCAGGTCCACGACCCCCCGTCCGGCCGAACGGCGATGGGCCCCGTGGCGCCTTCGAGGTAGGGATGGCGCACCTGCTCGCGGGCGGCGAAGGCGTCGCTCGGCGAGGCGGGCACCGGCACCGCCAGCACCACGCCGAGCGGCGGCGGGGCGTCCGTGGCGGGAGCGAAGTCGGACTCGGTGCGGTCGAGCCCGTCCACGAACCACTTCAGGCCGAACTCGGCGGCGAGCGCGGCGGCGGCGGCGTACTCCTCCTCGTCACGGGCCACGAAACGCACCGGACCGCCGGCGCCGAGCCACTCGGCGAGACCGACCACGTTCGGGTCGGCCGCGTCGAGGCCGCGGTCGCGCGCTTCGGTGAGCGCCTCGCGCAGCGCCAGGACGGCGCCGGCCAGGGTGTTCGGCGGCTGCACCTCGGCCGGCAGGATGGGGTTCTCGCTGGTCGGCGGGATCGGCGGCCGGAAGTAGTCCGGCGGATGCAGCGCGGCCGAGGTCAGGTCCACCCGCAGGTCGGCCTCTTCCTTCAGGACCCGCCGTCCGCCGGCCACCTTGACCACGGCGCCGCGCCCCCCCACCAGGCGGCCGCGGGCCGGCGACAGGTACACGGTGGTGATGCCGTGCGCCAGCACCTCGTTGGGGTCGGCGAACGGGTCCCAGTCGTCGAAGGCGCGCCGCAGCGCGCCGATGGAGCGATCGCCGCGGCCGACGACACCGGTCAGGGTCGAGTCCACGGCGACGAAACCCGGCGCGAGGACGCTCTCTCCGAGTTCGACCACCGGCATCAAGGGCGGCAGTTCGTCGCGCCGGACGACGTCCACCACCTTGCCGTCCTCGACGATCAGGCACGCGTCCTCCACCACCATGCCGTCGCCGGTGTGGATGCGCGCCGCGTGGTAGGCGACGACCTCGGGTCGGGGGTCGCCCTCGGCGACCCCGCCGTGGCCCACGGCCGCGGCGGCGCCCGCGACGCCGAGCGACAGCGCGAGCCCGACCAGGAACGGCGTCAGGCTGCCGGAGCGAGGGGGAGCGGGCGCCATCAGTTGCGGCGACCCTCCAGGAGCCGCTGCAGGCGTTCGTCGGTGTTGCGATCGTAGACCTTCTCGCCCTGCACCCAGACCTCCAGCACGTGGCTCACCGGGTCGAGCGGCTCGGCGTCGAGCAGGACGAAGGTGCCGTCGGCGCCCTCGGCGAAGCTCGCGAGGCGGTCCTCCAACCCCCACATCGCCGCCGGCACGGTGGTCACGGCGGCCAGGGCGACCGGCGCGGGCACGCCCTCGCGGATCGCCAGCGCCGCCTGGTAGGCGAGCCGGTCCGGGCCGAGGCGACTGCGGTCGGGGGTCAACGCAAAGGTGACGCCGGCCTCGTGGAACGCCTTCGGCGCGAAGGTCCGCACCTCTTCACGGGTGACCGGGTCGCGGACCACGTGCCACGGGTCACCGAGCAGGACCACCGGGCGCCCCATCTCGGCGAGCTGGTCGGCGGCCTCGTGGGCCGCGCTCGTCACCACGAAGGTGCTGTTGCCGAGCAGGCCGCGGTCCTCCAGCCAACGGCGGGCGTGGACCAGGTCGGTGGCCTGCGGCGCCCACACCCAGAGCCGCTCGTCGCCGTTCAGGATCCGGACCAGCCCGCGCTGGGTGTCGTCCAGGTCGTCCTCGGTGATGAGCTCCTTGCCCGGGAAGTCGTCGCCGAAGCGGACGAAGCCCCCCGGCGCCCGATCCTCGTCGGGCTCCTCGCCGCGATCGGCGCGGGTCTCGGACTCGTGCAACAACCTGGCCCCGATCTCCTTCAGGTCGCGCGCCAGCTCGAGTTCGGCCTCGCGGAGCTCCGCCAGCTGCGCGCTGCGGCTCCAGCCGCGCTTGGGCCCGATCGCGATCTTGACGCCCACATCGGCCTCGAGCGTCATGTCCTCGACCGTCATGCCGTGCGGCGCGACCACGCGGCCGCGGCCGCCGATCACGGTGTCGTTGCCGGGCACCACGGCCATCGCCACCGTGCCCCGGCGCAGCGAGTCCTCGAAGAAGAAGCTCACCGGGTCGATGGAGTCCTTGACGTCCAGGAACGGCGCGATCGGCACGTTCTCGTTCGGCCGGTCCATGCCGTTCGAGGTGTGGGCCTCGTAGAACCCGGTCCACAACACGGCGTCGGGGTGCTCGTGCAACACCACGTCGAAGGGGACCTCGACGTCGGCCGCCGGCCCGAAGGCGGCGACGCGCCCGTCGCGGACGACCAGGGTCGCGTCCTGGACCACGCTGCCGTCGGGCAGGAAGGCCTTGCCGACGCGCACGGCGATGGAGCCCTGCTGCGCCGGAACGGCGGCGGTCAGGGCGAGGGAGCAGAGCAGGAGGGAGAGGGGACGCATGGTTCAGTCCTGGGAGCGGCGGTCGAGGACGACCCGCCCGTCCACGACGACGAGCAGGGGTCGGGAGGCGGGGTCCAGCGGGTCGCCGGACCAGAGCACGAGGTCGGCGTCGTAGCCGGGGGCGAGCAGCCCGACCCGGTCGCCGACGCCGAGCAGTTCGGCCGCGTCGTGGGTCACCATCGGAACGGCGCGCTCGAGCGGCAGCCCCCAGCGCACGGCGGTGCGGGCCTGGGCCATCAGCCCGGCCTCGGTGTCGGCGGCCCCGTAACCCTCGCCCGCGGCCAGGAAGACGGGAACGCCGTGCGCAGCGAGCAGCCCGGGCGAGGCCGGAGTGGAGCGCTCCGCCTCGCGGACGCGGCCGGCGGCGAAACCGCTGGCGAACCCGTAGCGGGGCAGGGTGGCGAGCAGCACGTCGGCGAGGAACGCGGGCGGGTCGTGCAGGGTGCCCGAGAGGTCGCCGACCTCGGCGTGGGCCAGGTAGGGGTCGTGGACCTCCTGGTCCTCGCAGCAGATCTCGGGCGGGTCGAGCGCCTCGGCCATGGCCTCGCGCCGCGGGCCGGTGGCGAGGACCCGGGCCCGAGCGTCGGCCAACGGGCCGCAGACCACGGCCACCCCGTCGGTCTCGGCGAGCAGCTCGGGGACCAGGTAGGACTCGGCGGCCTCCTCGATCACCAGCCGCGGCCACCCGAACTCGTCCTTGAGCCGCAACGCGGTCTGGACGTCGTGGGCGCGGCGCGCCAGGAAGCGGACCGGGACCCGGCCCTCCAACGCGGCGACCAGGACTTCCAGCTCGGGGTCCTCGGCGACCTCGGGATCGGCGGCGCGCGCCTCTCGGTAGGCCTGCGCGGCGTAGAAGGCCTCGCGGACCAACCACACCGAGCCCATCCGCGTGTTGGGACGACGCGCGTGGTACGAGTTGGTGAAGCGCCCGCTCGGCGTGAAGTTGTCGAAGAAACTGTCCACCGAGATGGCGACGCGCAGCCCCGCCTCCGGCTCCAGCACCCGCATCGCCGCACCGTCGGCCGCGAACAGGTCGGCGGGTTCGCCGCCCGCAGTCTTGACGACGGCGCCGAGGCCGCCGATCACGGAGAGGCTGTCGGGCGACAGGTAGGCGGTGGTGACCCCCCACTCCCAGGCGTTGGCCAGGGCGGGGTCGTCGAGACGGGCGCCGTCCACGACGCGCGCGGCGGGCGTGACCTCGCGCGACTCCTCGACCGTGGCGGCGCCGACGCCGAGGAAGCAGTACGGGTCCACCAGTCCGGGGGTGAGCACGGCGCCGGGCACGGTGGCCGCGGCGTCGGGGGCCGGGGTGACGGCGACCACCTTGCCGCCCTCCAGCGTGACGGTGGCGCCCTCCAGGACCCGACCGTCGCCGAGGTGGACCCGCTCGGCGGTCAGGGTCAGCGGCTCCTGCGCCGGGGCGACCGGCGGAGCCGGCAGAGCCGGGGACGACAGGATGGAGAGGAGTGCGGAGAGGATCATCGGGTGCGGACGGGGACGGGTTCGTGGAGACGGCTCCAGGCCGGCTCGCCGCCGACGGTCACGGCGAGCACGCGCGAGGCGGCGTCGAGCGGATGCCCGCTCCACAGCACGAGGTCGGCGCGGGCGCCGGGGGTCAGGCTGCCGACCTCGCCCTCGAGCCCGAGCACCGCAGCCGCGCGCGAGGTGACGGCGGCCCAGGCCGAAGCCGGGTCGCGGGTGGCCCGGGCCCAGAGCTGGGCGGCGCGGCGCAGGGCGCCGGGGTCGCCGGCCCCGTCGAGGGTGCCGAAGACGGGCTGGAACCCGGCGTCGTGGAGCCGCCGCCAGGTCTCGGCGCGGCGGGCGAGGTCGGAGCCGCCGCGCGGCGCCGGCAGGCACACGGCACTGCCCCGCGCGGCACCGAGGTAGGAGCCGGCGTCGCCGTGGGCGACGAAGACGAGGCGCTCGGCCAGTCCGGCCTCCGCCGCCAGCTCGCGCGCCGCCCGGACCTCGTCGGCGGCGGCGACCACGACGAAGAGCGGATGGCCCGCCAGAGCGGAGGCCATGCCGGGCAGGCGGTCGGCGAGCAGCTCGCGGGCACCGGCGGACGAGGACGGCCCGCGGCGCGCGTCGGCGACCCAGGAGGCCGCGAGCGAAGCGACGAAGCCGAGCTCCGCGTCGGCGACGCGGGCGGGATCGCCGGGCACGACGCGCGCGCCCCAACCCGAGAGCACGTTGCTCGGCTCGGGCGCGCGGTGCACCGTGGTGACCCCCTGCGCCAGGAGGTCGGTCCAGCGCTCGGCGTCCAGGTCGAGACCGTCGGCGGCGCGCAGGTCGGGGCTGGTCCGCCACGCGTCGTCGGTGACGCGGCGCGAGCCGACCCCGAAGGCGTCCACCATGCCGGCGGAGAGCACGCCGCGCAGCCGCACCACGCGAGCGCCCTGGGGCGCCTCGCCGACGGCGACGATGCGGTCGCCGCGGACGACCACGTGGACGCCCTCTTCGAGCGCGCCGTCGGCGCCGACCACCGCGTCGGGGAGGAGGGCGACGGTCGCGGGCCGACCGTCTTCCTGGGCCCCCAGCCCCGAAGCGGCGAAGAGCGACAGGAGGGAGAGGGCGAGGGGGCGGAGGATTCGCATCAGCGCGGCTTGTGGCTGCGGAACGGGGCCGAGAGGTCGAAGGGGCTCGAACCCTCGAAGAGGAGGAGGCTCGCGGAGGCACCTGGGGCGATGCGTCCATGACGCTCGCCGAGTCCGAGGATGCGCGCCGGCACCACGGTGAGGGCGGCCCAGACCTCGTCGGGGTCGGCGCCGTCGGCGACCAGGCTTCCCGCCCGCAACAGGGCCGCGGCCTGGTCGGCCTGACCGCCGCCGGAGGCCAGGGCGACCTCGACCCCGGCCGCGCGGAGCCGCCGGAAGCGGGCCGCCAGGCTGCGCTCGGGGAAGTCGTCGCCCTCGGCGTCCCGCAGCGACAGGACCACGGGGATCTCGGCCGCGGCCAGTTCGTCGGCGACCTCGTCGGCCCAGCGCCCTCCCAGGACCACCAGGTCGAGCCCGTACTCCTCTCGGAGGGCGATCACGGCGCGCAGGTCGGCGACGTCGTCGGCGCGCACCCGGACCAGGTGCTCGCCCCGCAGCGCGGCCAGGAGCTGGTCCCGGGCCAGCTCGCGCTTCGGAGGCAGCGGCCGCTGCGGCCGCTTCGGCGGCTCGGGCGCGCCCTCCTCCTTGGCCTTCCCCTTCCCCTGGCCGTCGCCGTCGCCGGCGTCACCGGCCGCAGCGGCCTCCTCGTGCTTCGCCTTCTCCTCCTTCCACTTGGCCAGCTTCTCGCGGTACTTCTCGAGATCCTTCTCGTACTTCTCGAGCTTCTCCTGGTAGTCGTCCCACTCGTCGAGCCAGCCCTCGGCCTCGTCGAAGGCGTCGGCCAGGTCCTCGACCGCGTACGACCCGGAGGCGCCGAGCACGGAGACGCCGACGACGAAGTCGAGCCCGGTGCTCCCCGCCGCGGCGGGCAGGTCGTGGGCGCCGAAGGTGCAGGCCACGCCGACCCCGGTGCGCAGGGCGCGCCCGCCCGGCGACACCCACATCGCGCCGAAACCGGCCTCGCGGGCGGCGGCGACGGCGGCGGCGAGGGCCGGGTCCTCGAACGGACGCTGGGCCGGCAGCGAGTCCGCGACCTCACGCACCGGGGTCGCCCGCCGGTCGCCCTGGAGGTCGCTCGGCCGGACCTCGCACCAGGCGTCCACCATGGAAGGCGCCAGCGTGCCGTGGACCCGGATCACCCGGGGCGGCTTGCCGCCGAGGCCCAACGGCCCGGCGGGACGGTTCGCCGCGAGGTTCTCGGGCGCGACCCAACGGATGCGGCCGCGGTCCACCCCGACGAAGGCCGGCGAGAGGACCCGCCCCGGCGCGATCCAGGCGGCGTCGGCCTGGATGACGTACTCGCGGCGGTAGCCGAGGTCGTCCTCCTGGGCGGCGGCCGCAGCGGGTAGGACGAACAGGAGGGCGGCGGCCGCGAGGGCCCCGCGGAGGGGTGGGGAGGAGCGCGGGAACAAGGTGGCGAGGGGGTTCCGGAGCGACCGGGCCTCCACCCTACGCAGGGCCCGGTCCGGCGTTGTCCCATTCTGCCCTAGAATCCGGCCGATGCAATCCCGCCCCCGCGAGACCGCGCCGCCGGTCGTCCATCCGACCGCCGTCGTCCTCCCCGGCGCCGAACTCGGTCCCGGGGTCGAGGTCGGCCCCTACGCCGTGATCGAACCCGGGGTGGAGCTCGGCGCCGACTGCGTGGTCGGACCGCACGCCCACCTGCTCGGCCGACTGACGGTCGGACCGCGCACCCACGTCGGCACCGGTTCGGTGCTCGGCGGGCCGCCGCAGGACGACGCCTGGGACGGCGGCCGCGGACTGGTGCGCATCGGCGCCGACGTCCGGATCCACGAGCACGTCACCGTGCACCGCCCGAGCGATTCCGGAGCGGACCACGTCACCGAGGTCGGCGACGGTGCGCGGCTGATGGCCGGCAGCCACGTCGGCCACCAGGCCCGTCTCGGCGCCGGGGCGGTGCTGGTCAACGGCGCCTGCCTGGCCGGACACTCCGAGCTCGGGCCGAGCGCCATCCTGTCGGGCAACGCCGCGGTCCACCAACACGGACGCGTCGGGCGCCTGTGCATGGTCGGCGGCGGGGCCATGGTGACGCTCGACGCCCCGCCGTTCGCCATCGTCACCGGCGGCCACCCACCGACCTTCCACGGCGTCAACGTGGTCGGGCTGCGGCGCGCCGGAGTGTCCGACGAGGCGCGCCGCGCCCTGCGCCGGGCCTTCCGCGACCTCTATGCGAACGGCGTCGCCGACCGCGCCGTCGCCGAGCGGCTCGCCGCGGACGAGGTCGCCGAGGTCGCCGAGGTCGGGCGCTTCGTCCTCGCCAGCCGACGCGGGGTCTGCCCACGGGCCGGGCGGCCGCGCTGAAGCGGCGGCGCGCGGTCGGGGCGGCGGTATCTTCGGGCATCGGCCCCGTCGCCCCCCGGGGCCCGCGACGCCATGACCGACCGCCCCACCATCGAGACCCTGCTCCGCGAAGGACGCACCTTCCCTCCGCCCGCGGAGTTCGCCGCCCGCGCCAACGTCTCCGACCCCGCCGTCCACGAGCGCGCCGAAGCCGACTGGCAGGGCTGGTGGGCGTCCTGGGCCGAACGCCTCGACTGGGACCGGAAGTGGGACACCGTACTCGAGTGGGACGCCCCGTGGGCGCGCTGGTTCGTCGGCGGCCGCTTGAACGCCTCGGTCCAGTGCCTGGACCGCCACGTCGCCGCCGGGCACGGTGAGCGCGTCGCGTTCCAATGGGAGGGCGAGCCCGGCGACGAGCTCACCTTGACCTACGCCGACGTCCTCGCCGGCACCTGCCGCATCGCCAACGGGCTGAAGTCGCTCGGCGTCGGCCGCGGCGACCGGGTCACCCTCTACATGCCGATGGTGCCGGAGCTCGCGATGACGGTGCTCGCCTGCGCCCGCATCGGCGCCGTGTTCTCGGTGGTGTTCGCCGGTTTCAGCGCGCCGTCGTTGCGCGACCGCATCCACGACCTGGAAGCCAAGGTGGTGGTGTGCGCCGACGCCTGCTGGCGGCGGGGCCAGGTGCTCGACCTCAAGGCGGTGGTGGACGAGGCGGTGGCGGATTGCCCGAGCGTGGAGCACGTCCTGGTGTGGAACCGCGGCGAGGGCGCGGCGTCGGCCAGTCCGGGGACCGAGCGCGACCGCTCCTGGCGCGAGGTCGTCGCCGGGCAGTCCACCGAGTGCGCGCCGGAGTCCATGGACAGCGAGGACCCGTTGTTCGTGCTCTACACCAGCGGCACCACCGGCAAGCCGAAGGGCATCCTGCACACGACGGGCGGTTACCTGACGCACGTGTTGGCGACCAGCAACCTGGTGTTCGACCTCAAGGCGGAAGAGGACGTCTTCTGGTGCACTGCGGACATCGGCTGGATCACCGGCCACTCCTACGTGGTGTTCGGACCGATGGCCAACGGCGTCACCCAGCTGATGTACGAGGGCGCGCCGAACCATCCGCGCCCGGACCGCTTCTGGGAACTGGTCGAGAAGTACGGCGTGACCATCCTCTACACCGCGCCGACCGCCATCCGCGCCTTCATGAAGTGGGGCGACGAGTGGCCGAACCTCCACGACCTGTCCACCCTGCGGTTGCTCGGCACCGTCGGAGAGCCCATCAACCCCGAGGCGTGGACGTGGTACCACCAGGTCGTCGGCGGCGGGCGCTGCCCCATCGTGGACACCTGGTGGCAGACCGAGACCGGCGGCATCATGATCACGCCGCTGCCCGGCATCACCGAGCTGGTGCCCGGCTCGGCGACCCGGCCGTTCCCCGGGGTGAAGGCCGGGCTGGTGGACGAGAGCGGCGCCCCCATCGAGGGGCCGGGCGCGGGCTACCTGGTGGTCGAGCGCCCGTGGCCGGGCATGCTCCGCGGCATCTGGGGCGACCCCGAACGCTACGTCGAGACCTACTGGTCGCGCTTCCCCGGGCGCTACTTCCCGGGCGACGGGGCGCGGCGCGACGAGCGCGGCTACTACTGGGTGTTGGGGCGGGTGGACGACGTGATGAACGTCAGCGGCCACCGCTTGAGCACGATGGAGATCGAGTCGGCCCTGGTCTCGCATCCGGCGGTGGCCGAGGCCGCGGTCATCGGCGTGCCCCACGAGCTCAAGGGGCAGGCCCCCGTCGCCTTCGTCCTGCTGCGCCAGGGCCACGAGTCGTCGGACGCGCTCGCGGCCGAGTTGCGCGAACACGTCGCCGCCGAGATCGGCAAGCTGGCCCGCCCCGAGGCGGTCCACTTCGCCCCCGAGCTGCCGAAGACGCGGTCGGGCAAGATCATGCGCCGCTTGCTCCGCGACCTCGCCGCCGGCAAGGCCGTCGGCGACGTGACCACGCTCGCCGACCCGAGCGTCCTGCAGCAGCTCAAGACCGAATACGAGGGACGGGAATGAACCGGGCGTGATGCCTGGAGCACAGACCGGCGGCGCTGGGGCGTGCTAGGATGACGGAGCGCCCCGAGGGCGCGCTCCTTCCAACCCTTCCCTGCCCCGCGCACCCACGGAAGGGGGTGAGAGTCCCCCACGGGTCCGCCACCGTGTTCGTCCGCCGCCCAGCGCGGCGCGGCGTCAGTCGGGTCTGTGCGTGCGTCGGGCCGAACCCCGTGTTCCGGACGAGACTCCGGAGGAGGTTTCCCTTGACCTTCGTTCCCGCTCTCGGCCGCCGCCTCCTCGGCGCGCTGGCCGTCCTCTCGCTCCTCGCCGCCCCCACCGCGGCCCAGACCCTGACCGCCGAGATCCCGATGAGCGGACTCGGCACCGGCTTCGGCGGGACCTTCGGCATCGCCTACGAGCCGAACACCGACCGCGTCTACGTCGCCGTCTCCGGCAGCTTCGGCGCGCCGAACTCGGTAGTGGCCGTCGTGGACGCGACCACCAAGACGGTGCTCCACACCATTCCGGTCGGCGGGTTCCCCGAGGACGTCGCCTTCGCCTACGACGCCAACGGCAACCTGCTCTACGGCGCGGTCACGAACAGCAACGACGGCACCGTGACCGTGTGGGACGACCAGGACCAGGTCGTGGCCACGGTCGCCCTGCCCGACCCCCTGGGCTTCGGGACCTGCTACCCGTTCGGCATCGTCGCCGACGACACCTACTTCTGGGTGACGACGGTGGACGGCTCGGGGATGGTGTACGCCGTCTCGATCGCGACCCTGGCCCACGACCCGGCCGCCGACCTCGCCCTCGGCTCCGGGCGGACGCTGGCGCGGCCCGCCCTGGTCGGCAACGAGATCTGGGTTCCCTACGCCGAGAACCTGCCCGGCTTCGCCGGCTCCGAGGGCGGACTGGCCCGCGCCGACCGCACGAGCGGCGTCCTGCTGGACTCCTGGATGTTCCGCAGACGGGACGACTTCACGGCTTGGCCAAGCGGCCAGGACGTCGCCGTCCTGCCCGACGGGCGCGGCGTCCTCGCCGGTCTCGACTTCGGTGGTCGTCTCGCGACCACCGATGCCGGCGGCGTGCTGGACCGCTTCGTCCACCTCGGGCTGGCCGACGGCTATGGACTCGGGCTCCACGACACGGGCGACTGGCTCGCGGTCGCCACGTTCAATCACGAGAAGGTCCTGCTCGTGGACCTCGTGGCCGAAGAGGTCGCGACCGAGCTGATCGTCGCCGGACTTGGAGTGGGCAACCACCAGCTCCCGAACGACGCCACCTTCGTCGGCGACGAGTTCTGGGTGACCTGCCAGGGCAGCGAGTACGTCCTCGTCTTCTCCGGCCTGCCGATGCCCGGCCCGGCGCCGGCGTGGCAGGGCACGCTCACGGTGTCGGACCCGACGCCCGCCCCTGGCTCCGCGCTGACCCTGACCGTGACCGGTTCACCCGGTGAGACCTGTGCGCTGCTCTACTCGGACGGAACGACGCCGACCCTCTACCGGGGCCAGGAGTTCGCCATCGGCCCCAACCCCGTGGTCCTGGCGGTCGGCACCGGACAAGTGCAGCGCACCCTCACCGTGCCCGCCGCCACCGGACGCCAGGTGTTCCTCCAGGGCTACGCCCGCATCGGCGGAGTGGACGGGCTGACCGCACCGAAGGCGGTGGTCGTCCAGTGACGGACACGACGGGCGGGGCCTGCTAACCTGCCGCCATGCGCGTCCCGCCCGTGCTCGCCCTCGCCCTGCTCGCCCTGGCCCCGGCCTGCGGCGTCATCCCGCCCTATTCCTCGGTTCGCCAGCAGGACGTACATGGCCTGCACGCGGTCAAGGTGCGTGCCGCCTTCTGGGACAACTTCCGGGGGAGCACCGAAGACACCACCTTCCCCTTCGACCCGGACGAGAGTTTCGTCCTCGACCGTTTCTCGTCCTATGGTCTCGAACTCGAGCGCCACATCCCGGGCTCCAAGTTCACCGTGACCATCAGCGTGGACGGCCGCCGCTACCACGTCGAGGACGCCGACGGCGTGATCAAGGGCAATCAGGTCCACCTCGGAGTGCGACGCTACTTCGGGGACCGTGCCCTGACCGGCTTCCTGCTCGCACAGCTCATCTACAACACCAGCCTCGAGTTCCCCGGCAGTTTCGACATGCGTGAATCCGACGACTTCCTGGGCTGGGCCGCGGGCGGCGGCGCCAACCTGGCGCTGACCGAGTTCCTCTCGTTCGAGGTCGTCCTCGCCTACGAGGGCATGCCCGACACCGACACCTACAAGCGCCTCGTGGACGGCCCCGACGCTCCGGCGGACCTGAAGTTCAGTCTGTCGGGGCCGGTCGCCTACGCAGCGCTGGGGCTCCACTTCTAGCCAATTCGTCACCGCGGCACCAGCTCTGCGGACTAGTCCACCTGGCACGCGTTCGGGGCGCGTCGGTACGGGTACGTGCATGCTCCCGGAGGACAGGGACACCTCGGATACACTATCCGCATGTGGACTTCTCTTGGATTGCTCGCCCTCGCCGTGGCTCCGGCGCAGGAGCTGATCGAGTTCACGGCCGCCGACAGCTATCTTGGGTCGATGGACCCCAAGACCGGCGCCTGGGTCGCCATCGGCGACACCGGCATCGGCTCCTATTGGTGGACCGGCATGGCGAAGGACGACCAGGGAACGCTGTATGCCGTGCACGGGGACCTGGACCATCCCTTCGTCGTCTACGAGATCGATCCCGCCACCGCGCAGGCCACCTTCGTCGTGCAGACCGACCTCGTCGGCATCCAGGGCGTCTCCTTCGGGCCCGGCGGGCTCTTCTACGCCGTCGCAGAGTCCTCCTACGCCGGCCCCGACTCCCTCTACACCATCGACCTCCAAACCGGAGTCTCCACCCTGGTCGGGCCGACCGGAGCGCAGGGGATCGAGTCCCTCGCCTTCGACGGCGCAGACCTCTATGCGTGGGACCACGACAATCCTCTCGGCGGCGGCCCCGGCCTCGTGCGCATCGATGCCGTCACCGGAATCGCACACGACGTCTCGCCCCGCATCGGCCAGGGGCACGTGTACACCCATCCTGGAATCGGCACCCTCGCCTTCTCCGACGACGGCGCCCTCTACGGCGCAGGCGACGCCCTCTACCTCGTCGACCTCGAGAGCGGGCAGCTCACCTTCGTCACCGCCTACGTGCCCAGTCCGAATGCGATGGAGTTCGCTCCCGGCGAGCCCGAGCCCTTCTCGCTGACCGCCCAGGGGCGCACCGGCGGACGGATGCGGCTCTCCGCCCGCGGCGCCACCCCCGGCGGTGACGTCGCCTTCTTCTACGCCCTCGACCGCGACGGCTCCGCAGTGGTCCCGCCGCTCCGCCCCTGCGCCGGCGCCCTCCTCGACCTGCGGCCGCGCGTCTTCCTCGTCGACCTGAAGACCGCCGACGCCACCGGCCGCGCCGTCACCCACGCCGGATGGGTCCCCGACGTCGAGGACGGATGCATCCGCATCCAGGCCCTCGACCTCGCCACCTGCACGACCACCAATCGCGGGCGGCCGGTGTTCTGACGGCCGAAGGGTCAGCGAACGGTCAGGCGGATGCCTTCCTCCCCGCTTCGTGCCGGGTCCGTCTCCTCCCAGGTCACGGCCACCAGGTGCGGGTCGCCGAGTCCCGGGTCGTGGAAGTAGGACGCCGCAGGTCGGGCCAGGTTCTGACCGGTGGGCGCCGCATACCAGAGGACCTGGCTGCCCGAGTTGGGATCGAACTCGTAGAGGTGGCAGGCATCCGAGTTCCCGGAGGGCGTGCGGTCGAGGTACGTCCGCCGAAAGGGAAGCCCCGTCGTCCCCACCATCTCGCCCTGGACCACCACCGGCCGGTCGTCCGCGTCCACCGGAGTGTTCGGCCACAGCTGGAGCGGAAGGGCGTGGCTGCCTCCGTTGCCGTCGTCCAACACCCAGGACGCCACCGTGCTGTCACGGTCGTACGTCGTGTGGTCCAGGATGCCCCAGCACAGTGACACGACTTCTTGACCGGGGAAGGCGGAGGGCCGACTCGAGACCATCGGGCGACGCAGGCCCTCCTCGGCCTGCGGGTCCTGGAAGTTGATGCGGGAGAGGACGTCGAAGCCGGCGGAGGTCAGCTCGACCAGCTCCAACCGGATCCGGCCGTGCCGGATCGAGGTCTGTGGATCCACCCACTGCTCTTCGAAGGTCAGGACGAATCGCCCGCTCCCGGGCGCGCTCGGCGCCAGGTCCGGAAGGATCAGGCCGGCGGCGCCAACTCCCGTACCATCCCCGATCTGGCCGTCGAAACGGACGTTGGGATGGATGGTGTCCACCGCGCCGGCGGTGAGGGCGCCGCTCGTGTCCATCGTGCAGGTCACCCCGCGGAGGTCGAAGCGACGCGGGGCGTTGGCGCCC
>Ga0256830_1000854_pt1 | contig 22512 bp, 24 predicted proteins | sample 128326metaG_FD_190537 | JGI IMG/M metagenome (GOLD analysis project Ga0256830, IMG submission 190537) | Hydrothermal vent microbial communities from Lau Basin, Pacific Ocean - 128-326 | ecosystem: Environmental > Aquatic > Marine > Hydrothermal vents | place: Pacific Ocean: Lau Basin | collected... | reverse complement strand
CAAGCAGGTGGATAATCACCTCGGAATCGGTATCCGAAGCAAAAACACAGCCCTCCGCTTCAAGATTTTTTTTCAATGAAAGATAGTTTTCGATGATGCCGTTATGCACCATCACAAGCGACCCGGCCCGATGGGGATGGGCGTTGTCCTCAGAAGGTTTGCCGTGTGTGGCCCAACGGGTATGGCCAATGCCCGCAACCCCGTCGGAGGGCCTCGGCGGCAAAATAGCTTCAAGGGAGGAAAGCTTGCCCACGGATCGTTTAAGCTGTAGCTCTCCCTCTAAAAAATAGGCAATACCCGCAGAATCGTACCCCCGGTATTCCAAGCGCCTGAGACCATCCACAATACGAGAAACCACATCTCTCGGACCGATGTAACCGATTATTCCACACATCGAGACTTCCCTCCGACATCACCACGTTCAGGATCCCACTTATTTTTTCGCATTTTTCTTTTTTACCCAATCGGTCTTATTGGTTTGTTTAACACGGGAAACCGCAAGTGCATCCGCGGGCACATCTTTTGTGACCGTTGTGCCCGCCGCAACCCATCCCCCCTTGCCCACCCGCACGGGGGCAACCAACTGTGTATCACTTCCGATAAAAACATCGTCTTCGACAATCGTCTGAAACTTATTCAGGCCATCGTAATTACAGGTAATGGTTCCGGCACCGATATTCACGCCACGCCCTATTGTAGCATCTCCCAAGTAAGTCAGGTGACTGGCCTTTGATCCCTCACCCAAGACACTCTTTTTTACTTCGACAAAATTACCCACCTTGGCTTTTTTACAAATCACCGCATCCGGACGCAAATGCGCAAAAGGGCCGATTACCGCATGAGATTCAACCACGGCTTTTTCAATAACGCACTGGTCTTTAATCACAACATCATCACCGATTTTACTGTCTAAAATTCTTGAGGAATAAATCACGACGCCTTCACCAATCTCGGTATGGCCCTGCAAACAAACCCCCGGATAAAGCACCGTATCTGCACCGATCTTCACCGTACACTCAATCCGCACACGGGAAGGATCAATCAAACTTACGCCTTCAGCCATCCATTTGTCGTTGATGCGCCGAGACATGAGCGCTGCGACCGCCGCCAAATCCGCACGACTGTTTACACCAATGACTTCCTCCGGATCGGCTTCGCGCCCCATTAAACGCAAACCTTCTGAAACCGCAATGCCGATGATATCGGTTAAATAATATTCACCTTGTTTATTGTCGGGTTGAATTTGATCCAAGGCACGAAAAAGAAAATCCGCATCGCAAAGATAAACCCCCGTATTGACTTCTTTAACCGCACGCTCTTTTGCGCTGGCATCTTTCTCTTCCACGATGCAATCAATTGCGCCGTTTTCACGCCGAATCACACGACCGTAGCCTTTTGGATTTTCAAGCGATACCGTGAGAAGGCCAAGGACGGCACCCGCTTCTTCATAATCCTTCAAAAATTGCTCAATCGTTTTTTTGCAAAGCAGAGGCGTATCGCCGTTTAAAATCAGGACCGGACCGGAATACCCCCTCAAGGCGTTTTTGGCTTGCAACACGGCATCACCCGTACCACGCGGCGGATCTTGCAGCAAAGGGATCAGGCCGGCTTCCGACACGATCTTTGAGACGGCCTCTGCCTGATGCCCCACAATCACAAATGATTTTTCAAAGTGCAGGGATTTGACAAGCGCCATCACGTGCCCCAACATCGGCATGCCCGCCAAAGGATGCAGCACTTTGGCCAAACGCGATTTCATGCGCGTGCCTTTTCCCGCCGCCAATATAATTGCCGCACACCGATTCAAGCACTGCCCTCCTCAATCTTCTTGGGTCGCTGACTTTCATTTACTTTTAAATCCGGCCGATAAAGTCCGACGGAAAAAACAATTTTCATGCCTTCCTCTACGGTCAGGGTCAAAGGAACCACATCTTCCTCAGGCACAAGAATCAAAAAACCTGAAATCGGATTCGGCACGGTGGGTACAAAAATACTTAAAGCCTTCCCCTTGGAAACGCGCTCAATCGTACGGTCCATCTCGGCCGTCACAAAACCGTAGGTAAAAAGCCCGCGGCGAGGATATTCGAGCAAGACCACGCGGGTGAAGTTTTTATCTTCACCGGCCTGTATTGAAACCGTATCCACGACGGATTTCACCATCGAATACACATTTTTTACCAACGGCACCGAATGAAGCAGCTTTTCCCAGAGATTAAAAAGTTTGCGTCCGAAAATATTGGTCGTAAAAAGCCCCGCAAAAAAAATCAGAGACAGGAGCAACAAGATCCCAAAACCGGGGACATAATAAAGCCCTTCCCGTTTCATCAGGTTTCCCAAAACCCCCTCCATCGTCACGAGCAGGGTTTTCAGAATCAGATAAGTGCCCCACATGGGCACAATCACCAAGACCCCCGTAATAAAATAACGGCGAACGCGCATCTTGTGCCCCGTTTTCTGTTCTTTCGGGTCCGACTTCTTTTGAGCGGGTTTTGACATTGTTTAAACTTTTATCGGAAACGGTTACAAACTCAAAGACCGAGCAGCCGTTTGGCATTATCCAGCAGGATTTTTTGTCGCACTTCATCTTTGAATCCCGCCTTTTCAAAATCAGCGATCCACCGCTCCGGTGTCAGAAACGGATAATCCGAACCAAAGAGAACCCGATCCTGGAGCAGGGTATTGGCATAACGCACTAAAGCAGGCGGAAAATATTTGGGCGACCACCCCGAAAGATCAATATAAACATTGGTTTTGTGGACGGCCAGAGCAAGCATTTCTTCCTGCCAGGGCCAGGAAGGATGCGCACCGATAATCGTCAAATCGGGGAAGTCCGCTGCAACATCATCAATGTAAGGAATCGGACGCGCATATTTCAACTTAAGCCCGTTCCCGCCCGGGACGCCCGCGCCCACGCCCGTCGTGCCCGTATGCACAAGCAAGGGGATTTTCAGCGCAGAACAGCTTTCCCAAAGCGGATAAAAACGGCGGTCATTCAAATAAAAGACCTGAGCAATCGGGTGAAGCTTCAATCCGCGCAGTCCCAAAGTTTTGACAGCACGGGTCAATTCATCCACCGCGATTTTCCCCTTCCAAGGATCGACACTTGCAAAACCGATGAAAGACTCCGGGTATTTTCGAACGGCGGCGGCCACATAGTCATTCGTCACGGGAGGCAGCCCGGATTGCGTCTCGGTATCCCAGGCCAAGAGCACACCCAACATGTCGGCGTCACGGTAATAATGCGCCATTTCTTTCAAGCTAACCACGGCATCTTCTTTGTGAAAATAAGTGAGGGCATCTTTGAGATATTTACCCCCGGCATCCACAAGATATTCCTTCGTACCCGGATGCACATGCATGTCAATCGCAATCATCAGTTTATTCCCATGATGTAAACCTTAAATCTAAGGGAGATATCACGGTTCAGCTTAGCCGAATTTCACGTCGCGGCAAAGCGCGAGGCGCGCAGAAGCCGGAGCGTATGTCCATACGTGATACTTTGAACACCGAAGAAATTTCAACACGGAGTAAAAAACCGGGAAAACGAACCGCAGCTAAAAAGCAAAAGCGACATAGATTCCCAAGGCCGTCTGATCCAAAAGACGTAACTCGGCACCTACTTCGGTTTTTTGATCCATTTTCATTAAAAGCCCCACAAAGGCCCCAAAGCTATTATCTTCCAAAAACGCGTTTCCGCCACTGTTTTCAATCTCAAGCCCGGAAAAAACCAAGCCGCCGTAGGTCGTCAAAATCGAGCGGCTGCCGGAAGACGCCATGCCGCCGCCATCCAGATAGACTCCCAAGGCAAAATCATATTCATTAAAAGAAGCGCGTCCACCGCCATCGGTATCCGCCCGCACTTGAAGCATTTGCGCCACAGAGCCGATTTTTAAATTCATATCGTCCAGTGAGGCCCAAGTCACTTTTGTTCCAAAACCAAAGGCAGGACCCGCATCGGAATCCTTTCCGTTAAGTTCAAAACGCCCGAAACCGGCACGATAAAGAAAATCAACCCGCTCCGACATGCCCACCTGACCTTTTGCCAGCACCGTCATGCTTTCGGTGTCTCGCAAATTTTCGAGGTCCCGGTCAATCATAAAATTAAGCTCCAGCCCCACCGTGGATTGATCCGTGCCCGCCGTAGCTCCCGGCACTCCAATCGGCGCAGCCGATACAGGTGCTTTAAACATTAAAAGAAAACTCAAAAAACTCATGCCCGTGAACAATGCAAATCTCATCTTCATCCTCCCCAAAATAGACTTAATAAAACCGCAGAAAATTAACACATTGAAGCACACTGCCGCAAGCCAAAGACCTCCCTCAAAACCGGTGACTGCTCTTGGGGGAACCCCTTAAGTCGCCTGAAAGGCAAGGCCCGAGACAATTTTTCGACCGAGGCATGTTTCTAGCTTTTATCCCGCTCCATTCCTTCGAGGCCTTCGAGGGCAGTTTGCAGCCGTCGATGGCGAACATTTCTTTGCCGATTAAGCCCATCTCATCGCAAATGAACAAGACGTTTCGAAACAGCGGAGTGATTTCTTTGTCCATGCTGGAGATAAAGTCGGCGATGGCGGTGTAGTGCGGCACGGTATCGGCAAAGAGGACGATCTTTAAAAGAATGGCGGGATCGAAGGCCGGCGCGCCGTTTTCGTCGTTTTTGCAGCGGTCTAAAAAGATGAACAGGTCCAGTTCGTTCTCGACAATGTGGTTTAGGGCATATTCAAAGGTGCCGGGCAGGATTTGCTCGTCAAAATAGACTTCAAAAGAAAAAAGAACAGCTTTTTTAGGGTTTTCCTACAGGCTCAACGTTGAAATAAGCCGCACGTCTTTTTGCATCGGCTTGATTTTTTTCTTAGGCTTCTACGGGCTAATAGCATCCACCCTGCGAGCTATCTCCAAATATTCCAGCCTGTGTCAAAAACTCAGCGATCTTACCTACTCCTCCCACAATTTTTGCAATAGATTGAAGGGTATTTTGTGCGCCACCGGACTGAACAGTTCCTTGTGGTGTTATGTTCATTTGAAAGTTTGCAGTTGGCATAGGGATATTAAATTGCGATTGAGGACGGAGCAATTGCTGCCCGTATACCAAGCCGGTGAATGGATTATGCATATCGGCACGGCCCGTACAAACATTCACCCATAAGGCCAACGAGATGTTTGTGTACCCTGAAAATGGGTTTCCCAGTGAGTATGGAACAGGTATTGACACATATCCCATTGAGTTTCTTACGTTGAGCACAAAGTTATTGATCTCATGTGGAGGTAAATTAGGAATATCAAAGAGCTGTCCTCCGAAGTTCAAATGCCACTCACACTGCGTTAAGACCTCACAAATACGTCCGCTCAACTGGAAGAAAGTAACCACCTCAAAACTTTCAGGAGGAAAGGCAAAAACAAACTGGGGGGGATTTATTTGATCCCATTGAACCGTTCCTCCATTCCAACATTCAAATAAGGTAACCATAAAGCCCCTCTTCACTCGGTAAGATTAGAACCTAAGGAGTCTGTAGGAAACCCCCAAAATTTTTCAAAACATCGAAAAACAGGGGTACCAAAATGATTACAGGCCATCCTCGGCGGTCGAATTTTTTGTATATTTTTTCTCTGCCAAAGTAATTAAGTCAAAAACCTGTCTTTGTAGGATTAGGACATTATCAAAAGCCTTTTCCCGTTCGGGGTTGGCCCCATAATACCTCAATATGAGGATTATAGATAGGCACATTCCGGCTCTTTCACTGGGTACAGACCCGCCGCCTCATGGTATACCGACCTGTCTTTCGCATTGATTCCCAATTGTTCCATGACACTCTGGATATATTGCTGACCGCCCACCGCAACACCCTCGCTGCACACGCCCTGACGCTGGTACTCCTTGCGACTCAGCACCTCCTCGACCCATTGAAGGTGATAAGCCTGCAGTCGCATGTAATCCTTTAGGCCCAATAATGAGGCCAGAGTGCCCCTGTCGATGATGCGGTAACGCTTCGGAGGCGATTGGATCTTGTTGTAACCCCCATGCCTCCACTCGCCGGGATGGGCGACAATACCCGCCACCGGTCTCGATCACGCGAAAACTTCAAAAGAAATTCCCGTTTATGGCAGCAGTGTGTGATATGCCAGACGTGCTCCGGCATGAAAGGGCGGCTTGCTCGCGGCATATCACTTCTTCCTCAAGTGGTTATCGGCTGCAGAATAGCCCATTTAAGGCCCATAATCACCTGAATATGGACAAATTATTCTATTCTTTCTTAAGTTACCGCGGTACGACCCTTTATGTTTTTCTGATACTGGAAGTCCGAAAATTGCATGCCCCCCCGATACGCCGGGTTGCCGGGATGATCAGCTGCCTGTTACCAATGTGGGGCCGGTAACACATCGATAGTCTGCATCGAAGAGGTCATAGCTTGCGGGAATCGATGCATCCTCGACAATCTCGGCGATATCGTTCAACAGGCCATCGGCAGGTGTCTTGTTTACATTGAAGAGTACCGCAACATTGATTTCCGTGTTGACGTCCGTCAGGTCGGGATAGAAATACTTGGACACCCGGGCCGCAGCAGGAATTTTATCTCTATTATTTCTTAAACCGGTTTTGGTGACATACTCGTATGCCTGTCTATTTTTTACTGCATCCCAACCCAGAACCCGGCTTCCTTTATTTATCTCCGCCGGGAAAAAATCAGGGTTATTCATGACCTTGACGGTAGCGGAATCCAGCAAACGGCGTTCTGGAACAAGCGGTTGGGATATGCTGTTACGCGTATCCAGGCCACAGAGTATTCTTGCCATGTCATAAGCATTGGCAGCCCAGCCACCGGTGGCAAGACCGAGAAGACCGGGTGGGGGTGCAGGCGGTGTTGTCGGCTCGGTTTGATCAGTGCCGCTGTCATAGAAGTAGCTCACGGCGTCATGGACCGTGAAGGTAGAGGAATGCACGATGTCTGTCAGCCCCAGGGGTTTGAACACATTATCCTGAATGTAGTCGTAGTAGGATTGTCCGCTTTGCTCACTGATGAGCATGCCGAGCAGACCGAAGCCATGGTTCGAATATCTCCGAGACGAACCCGCCATAAAACGAAGCGGGACGAATCTAACGCTATTCCTGACGCTGGCTCCAGCCAACATGGCCGCATGCAACTGTGCATAGGAGAGCGGATCGTTTTCGTTGAGATTCCAGTAGCTGCGTGCTGACATTGTATTCCCGTTTTGCAAATAACCGGCCGTGTGGGAAAAGGCATGCCAGACCCGGATCCGACTCGCCCAATCCAATATTTCCTCGACATTGGCCCGGTTATCCCCTTGCGTGAGGTATGATGGTTTTGATGATACGTCAAGCGTTTCACCGGGACCGTTCAGCCTTGCCGGTGCTTCGGCCAGCGCTTCAAGGTGGATGCCGATATCGTTCAGCGCTCCATTCGACGCAGATATGAACCACGGTGTTTCGGTCCCACCTGCATTCCCCCAGACTGCTGTTATCTGGCTGCTGTAGAGCGGTTGGTCGAGTGCGATGTTACCCGAATCGACGAATTGCAGGGCACCGACGGCCGTGATCACCTTGCTGACACTGCCGATACGGGTACGGTGCCAGGGTTGCATCGCCACCTGATTTTCCTTGTCAGCCCAGCCGTATCCTTTCCAGAGCACCAGGCGGCCATTTTTGGTCACCGCCACGGTGGCACCGGGGATGTTGTTGTCTTCCAGGTATTTCAGCACCTGGACATCGATATCACTCCCCAGGGCCGAAGCCTGTTTACCCGCAGTCTGTGGTGGTTTTGAATTACCGCCACAGGCACTCAGCATCAGGAATATGGACACGGGGATCAGAAGCTTGCCAATGGATCGTAGCGTCTTGCCTTGCATGGCTGTCCTCCTTTGGTTTGTCATTTCAGATATATTTCACTGACTCTAAAAAAGCGCATATATTGACTGAGTCCGATTCCAAAAGAAAAATAGACCCAATGTCGGCCACTGTCAATCTTCATAATGCAAAAAACCCAAACAGCATCTGCGCCCGGCTCGGATGTTTTTCCGGTTTCCCTGAAAACCTTTATTTGCAGCAGCGACAGCAGCAGCGACCGCGCTGGCCGATTTTAAGGTTTCATGATATGCTCAATGACATCAAACTTAGTTCTTAAGTAAACGACTTGAATCGGGTAAAAAGCAACCGTGAACAAGCACATCATTCAAAAAACCCCGCATAAACCCCTAAGGGAAAATCCATGAGTGATCAACATGCACTGCAACAAAAATCAAGCGCCATACAACCGGATCTGGATTGGAGCCAGATACAAGAAACAGTCATGATGCTGAATTTGGCCGTCGCACAAATTGATCGCGCGATGAATGAAGGCGGCGACTCCGTCAGCGCCCTCACCAATTCTTTTACGTCCATGGCCGGCAGCGCCTCCGTCATTGCCGAAGCCGGAGCAGGATTGCCCGATAATGAAGCCAAAACCGCCATTATGAACAACAGCCATGCGATTTCCGCACAGATGCAATCTGCGATTGTGGCTTTTCAATTTTATGACAAGCTCAGCCAACGCCTGAACCACGTATGTAACAGCCTAGGTTCCTTATCCGAATTGATTGGTGATGCGAACCGCTTATTCAGTCCCTATGAATGGCGCGGTCTGCAACAAAAGATTCGCTCAAAATACCCCACGGAAGCCGACAAACGGATGTTCGACGCCCTCTTGGCTGGGGCCTCGGTAGAAGAAGTCCTGAATGCTTCGGAGACCGAAAGCGAACAAGAAGACGATATCGAATTGTTTTAAAACTCAGGAAAGAAAAATACTGGCGGTCCCAACGGGGTTCGAACCCGTGTTTTCGGCGTGAGAGGCCAATGTCCTGGACCACTAGACGATGGGACCGTCAAGATAAAAATAGCTATGCTGTAATTGTGACTTCATAAGAAAGATGGTTGTCCGCAGCAAACTTCCAGCCGTAACGCAATTCAAAATCAATCACGCTCGTGCCCGGCTTCATACCGACAAATTCAAAATAATGCATGCCGGAATCGGTCACCCGAATGTTGCGTGTCCGTTCATATTCGTCGCTGAGCATGCGGAGTGCGGTCGTATCATAGGTCGGCACCCAACGGTGCCCCTTTGTGCGGTCTTCCCAAACCTTGATTTGGAAAGATTCTCCCGCCTTTGCAGTGATTTTAATCGCTTCGCTTTTCCCCGTCGTCATCACAACTCCCCTAAAAAAGACTGAAAATACTCTAATTGAACAAGGATTTTTTGTCAATACAGCGTGCTGCCGCAACAAAACATGTATCTCATCCTCAGCCTTGCACATATTCACACAACTCCAGAATATTCCCCTCGGGATCATAAAAATAAACCAGACGTTTACGCAATCCTCCGGAATAGCGCACTTGTTTTTTTGAAGCCTGCCGCACGGCACCGAAAAAGCGAATGCCTTTTTTTTTGAGTTTCCCCACCCAGCGATCAATCTCACTCACCCGAAAAGCAATGTGACGCATGCCGAAGGTATTCGGGATATCCAGCCCTTTCACCGTCATTCCCGACGGCGAAAGATAGTGAATCAATTCGATGCGCGGCCCCGATGCAAGTTCGAGATAAACAACCTCCGCCTTCACGCCTTTTAAACCCACAACGGCCTCAACCCAGTCTCCACTGATCGTCACTTCTTTCGCACGCTTCAAACCGAGGGCCTGCTCATAAAACGTAAGCATGACTTCCAGATCATGCACAACAATATTAACGTGGTCGATTTGTTTAATCATGGCTTTTCCACGCCCAAATATGCCCATACAGAAAGAGAGGGTTTATCATTTATAAATCTCACAATTTATTTATGAAAACGGTGATAAGATGAACGCTTTCCCTTGTATAACCCGAAACATCTACGTTTATCAACGGCTCCAAAATCGGATCGCTCGTTTTCTCAATTTCTCTTGACACAAAATAGGTGATTCGCTACCATCGCGACCAGGAAATAAGATGAAAATCAGCATTGCTTCAGATCACGCCGGCTTCGAATGTAAAAGTCGAATACTTCAATATCTTTCCGAAAATCAGGTCGAAACCATCGATCTTGGAACAGACGGTGCGCTCTCTGTGGATTATCCCGACTACGCCGTCAAGGTCGCGAATTTGGTCTCTGAGGGCCTCATCGACCGGGGAATTTTGATTTGCGGCACCGGCATCGGCATGTCCATTGTAGCGAATAAATTTCCGGGGGTACGGGCAGCACTCTGCCACAATACGGAAACGGCGAAAGTCGGCCGCGGGCATAACGATGCGAATATTCTGGTCTTGGGCGCACGGGGACTCGCCCCGGATCTCGCCCTGTCGATTGTGGCGGTCTGGCTGAAAACGCCCTTCGACGGCGGCCGGCATCAAAGACGGCTGGACAAACTTCAAGAAATTGAGCAATCCCTGAAAAACGGCACAATCCTCGCTGCAAAATCAAACGAGTAAGCCCCTAACCCCCGATAAGGACATCAAAGTGGAAAAAGGCATCAGCTTAAAAACATTCGATCCCGCCCTTGAAACTGCCATCGCACAAGAAACCGAACGTGAAGATAAAAAAATTGTCTTAATCGCCTCGGAAAATGTCGTCAGCCGGGCGGTGCAGGAAGCGCAAGGCTCACTGCTCACCAACAAATATGCCGAAGGGTATCCGGGGAAGCGTTACTACGGCGGATGCGAATATGTGGATATCATAGAAACCCTGGCCATTGATCGCGCCAAGGCAATTTTTGGAGCGGAACACGTGAATGTGCAACCCCACTCCGGATCACAGGCCAACATGGGGGTTTATTTTTCCGTGCTCAAGCCGGGCGATAAAATCATGGGCATGAGTCTCGCACACGGCGGACATCTCACGCACGGCTTCAAAGTTAATTTCTCCGGAAAACTTTACGAGACGGTTTCTTACGGGGTTGAAAAAGAAACGGGTCGTATCAATTACGATGCCACCGCCGAACAAGCCGAAACAGAGCGCCCCAAAATGATCGTGGTCGGCGCTTCAGCCTATTCCCGGACGCTCGATTTCAAAAGGTTTCGCGAAATGGCCGACCGCGTCGGTGCTTATTTAATGGTTGATATGGCCCACATTGCAGGACTCGTCGCGGCAAAGGTACATCCTTCTCCGGTGCCCTACGCCGACTTTGTGACAACAACCACACACAAAACTCTGCGCGGCCCGCGCGGCGGCATGATTCTCTGTAAAGCACCCTTTGCTAAAGGGGTCGATAAATCTGTTTTTCCGGGAATTCAGGGCGGGCCTTTAATGCATGTCATCGCCGCAAAAGCCGTTGCCTTTAAAGAAGCCCTTTCCAATGCCTTTGTTCGCTACCAGCAACAGATTGTAAAAAACGCCGCCGCCCTGGCCGGAGCCCTCATTTCCAAGGGCTATCAAATTGTTTCAGGCGGCACCGATACCCATCTCATGCTCGTCGATCTCACAGAACAGGGCATCACGGGCAAGGAAGCCGATGAAGCCTTAGATACTGCGGGCATCACGGTCAATAAAAATGCCGTGCCGTTCGATCAACGCCCCCCGGTGCATGCTAGCGGAATTCGGCTCGGCACCCCCATTGTCACCACACGCGGCATGCAGGAAAATGAAATGGCCGAAATCGCAACTTTAATCGACACCGTCCTTAAAAATCGGGAAGAGACCTCCATCTTAAAACAAGTGCGAACCCAAGCGGAAGCCCTCTGCAAACGCTTCCCTTTTACACGATAGGATATTATTCCCCGTGCAGTGCCCTTTTTGCAGCAGCCTCGAAGATAAAGTCGTTGATTCTCGTTTGAGTAAAGAAGGTGAGGTCATCCGGCGCAGACGCGAGTGCCTGCAATGCCGGCGGCGTTTTACCACCTACGAGCGCATCGAAGAAAACCTGCCCATGCTGGTCAAAAAAGACGGACGGCGCGAACCTTTCGACCGACAAAAAATTTTTTCAGGACTCACCAAAGCCTGTGAAAAACGACCCGTGAGCATTGACCAATTGGACGCTGTCGTCACGCGCATCGAAAAAGCCATTCAGGAACGCGGAGTGAACGAAGTTGAAAGCCGCATTGTCGGGGAAGAGGTTATGCGGCAACTGCACGCCCTGGATCAGGTCGCTTATGTGCGTTTTGCTTCGGTCTACCGGGAATTCAAAGACGTGAATCAGTTCATGGCCGAGCTAAAAAATCTGCTGGATGATTCCGGGCAAGAAAAACAGACCGCTCGCACCCGCCCGCCCTTCAAGAAATAGCATCACGATTTAATCGCCGAAAGGGCCTTTTGCGCCGCTTCCTGTTCCGCGACTTTTTTGCTTTTTCCAAAGCCGGTACCACAAAGACGCCCGTCCACGAAAACCCCGACTTTAAACTGTTTTTCATGATCCGGCCCCGTCTCATTCATCACCCGATAGGCCGGCAATGAAGCAAACTGTTTTTGGGAATATTCCTGAAGCGCCGTCTTGTAATCAAAAAGCACTTCGCCCTGCTGCAAGGTCTGCATCGCCTCACTAAAAAGTAACAGAATCACCCGGCGTGCTTCAGCAAGTCCGTGATCCGCACCCGCATCAAGATAAATGGCCGCGATCAAGGCTTCTAAGGCATCAGAGAGCAGCGAAGGTTTTTCCTGCCCCTCACTCTGAATCTCGCCTTTTCCTAAAAAAAGGTAGGCACCCAGATCAACCTTTCTCGCAACATCCGCCAAAACCTCTTCACTCACCATCTTGGCCTTCATTTTGGAAAGATCCCCCTCCGGCAAGTCGGGAAAACCCTCGACCAAAGCCTGACACATGACCAAATCCAGCACCGCATCCCCTAAAAACTCGAAACGCTCATTGTCTTTGCAGTCTTTTTCTTTTGTTTCATTCACATAGGATTTATGCGTCAAGGCCTGACGCAGCAAACGGGGCTGACGAAAGACATAAGAAAGCGCAGACTCAAGAAAAGAAAGGGGCTTAGGATTCATGACATGAGGTGGGGCAAATTAAGGCGTAAATTTCTGAAAACAGAGCGCCGCGTTGGTCCCGCCGAAACCGAAAGAATTGGAAAGAACGGTGGAGACATTTCGCTTGGCCGCTTTCAGGGGTGTGTAGTCCAGATCGCATAAGGGATCGGGATTGTCGAGATTAATCGTGGGAGGCACAAGCTGATCCCGAATCGCCAAAATCGAGAAGATCGCCTCAATACCGCCCGCCGCACCTAAGAGATGACCCGTCATCGATTTGGTGCCGCTAATCGCAAGTGTTAAGGCATGGTCACCAAAAACGGTTTTAATCGCGCCGGTTTCAATGGCATCCGCCATTGTAGAGGTCGCGTGCGCATTAATATGGTCCACTTGATCCGCCGGAATCCCGGCATCTTTCAAAGCCAGATTCATACAACGCACGGCCCCTTCCCCGCCTTCGGGCGGTGCCGTCATGTGGTAGGCATCGGCGGTCATGCCGTAACCTGTCACTTCAGCATAAATACGCGCACCGCGCGCTTCAGCGGATTGTAAAGACTCAAGCATGACAACACCTGCGCCTTCCCCCATCACAAAGCCGTCCCGGTCTTTATCAAAAGGTCGACTGGCGATTTTTGGGGCGTCGTTTCTGAGTGACAGCGCGCGAGATGCCGCAAAACCCGCCATGCCGAGCGGCGAAATCGCTGCTTCTGCGCCACCCGCCAACATGGCGTCGGCTTCTCCGCGCTGTATGATGCGGAAGGCATCTCCAATGCAATGATTCCCTGTTGCACAGGCGCTCACTGCGCAGGAATTGGGCCCTTTGGCCCCCAATGCAATCGCAATCTGTCCTGAAGCAAGATTGATGATCGACATGGGAATAAAAAAAGGCGTCACACGCTTCGGCCCTTTTTCAAGCAAAACGGTATGCCATTTTTCAATGGCCTGCAAACCGCCAATGCCTGAACCGACATAGGTCCCCAAACGTTCCGCGTTTTCAGGCGTCACCTTGAAATAAGCATCCTCCACCGCCATTCGCGCAGCAGCAACCGCAAAATGAATGAAGGTATCCATTTTTTTGATTTCTTTGGTGTTAATAAAATCAGTTGCTTTGAAGCCCTTCAGTTCTCCGGCAATCTGGCAAGGGTAGTCCGTCACGTCAAAATGTGTAATCCGGTCAATCCCGGATTGCCCCGCACAGAGCGCCTTCCAGGAATGATCCACAGAAAGCCCGAGCGGAGAAAGCATGCCCAAACCCGTTACAACAACACGTCTTCTGCGAAGGGTTCGGGGGGCCTCGTCTTTAAAATAATCCATAGGGCTTAAATTTTGTCCTGTATATAATCGATGGCACTTTGAACGGTAAGGATTTTTTCGGCATCTTCATCTTGAATCTCAATATTAAAGGCCTCTTCAAACGCCATGACAAGCTCAACGGTATCCAGAGAATCCGCACCCAGATCCTCCACAAAAGATGCACCGGAGACGACTTCAGCCGCTTCAACACCGAGTTGCTCAGAAATAATTTTTTTGACCTGCTCTTCTATCGCCAATGTCCTGTTCCTCCTCAAAAATTGGTTATTGAAATCCGACAGCCCTTTTCTTTAGGAAAAAGCCTGCCGCTTAAAATTCGTGACGATTACCCCCCCATGTACATGCCCCCGTTCACATGCAAAACCTGTCCTGTGATATAAGCTGCCCGCTCTGATGCAAAAAAACTGACTGCATCCGCAATATCCGTAGGCGCGCCCAGCCGTCCTTGCGGGATTTGTTTTTTTAAGTCGTTTTGAACGGCCTCCGGCAATGCGGCAGTCATCGCCGTTTCGATAAAACCCGGTGCAACTGCGTTCACGGTGATCCCCCGTGCCGCATATTCTCTTGCCGCGGTTTTTGTTAATCCGATCACTGCGGCCTTTGAGGCCGCATAGTTGGCCTGCCCGACATTTCCGATCACCCCGACAATGGATGAAATATTGACGACTCTCCCGTAACGCTGTTTAGACATCATCGGAAGCACGGCTTTCATACAATGAAATACACCTTTCAGATTCACCGAAAGCACCGCGTCCCAATCGGCATCTTTCATACGCATGAGCAGCGTGTCTCGGGTAATGCCTGCATTATTCACCAAAATATCGATCTTCCCATATTTGGAGCGGATATCATCCGCCATCTGTTTGACCGAGTCGGCATCGGCGACATTCACTTCCGCAGCCGTCGCCTCACCCCCCTGCCCGGCCAATTCAGAAGCCGTTTTTTCAGCGCCGGAACGATTCAGATCGGAGACTATCACAGTCCCCCCAAGCGCCGCAAGCGCCTCACAGACGGCTTTACCGATGCCTTGGCCGCCTCCTGTCACCAGAGCAATTTTGCCTTTCATCTCCAAACCGATGCTCTCCTATTTATGATCTTTTTACGCAGTTATTTTTAAAAGTGACAACACCTTTTCGACCCCTTCGGGATCTTCGACAGGCATAACCTTCGCACGACGATCAATGCGTTTAAGCAGGCCGGAAAGTACGCGCCCCGGACCCACTTCAATAAATTGATCCACCCCGGCATCCTGCATCCGGGCTATCGTCTCCTCCCAAAGCAAGGGAGAAGAAAGTTGATCCACCAATCCCGCTTTCGCGGCTTTCCAGTTGTCAATCGCTTCTGCCGCCAAATTGTTAATGAGCGGCTTTTGAAGATTCGCACCCTTGATTTTTTCCAATTCGGCTGAAAGACGCAGACAGGCTTCGCGCATTAAAAGAGAATGGGAAGGCACACTCACGGCAAGTTGAATCGCCCGTTTCGCCCCTTTTTCCGTCGCCAAGGCCATCGCCCGTTTCACCGCATTGATTTCCCCTGAAAGCACGACTTGGCCGGGGCCGTTGTAATTCGCCGGAGAAACAGGCGATGAATCAGACGAGAGCTCTGTACAGATGGCTTCCACCACGTCCCGATTCAGACCGATAATCGCCGCCATCGCACCCGATCCTTCGGGAGAAGCCTCCTGCATAAATCGTCCGCGAAGATGTACAATGCGAACGGCATCGGCAAAAGAAAGCGCGCCCGCAGCAACCAAGGCCGTAAATTCCCCCAAACTATGCCCTGCAACAAGCGTCGCCGACTGAATCGGCGAACCTAAAACACGCCAACTTGCAATGCTCGCCGTTAGAAGTGCGGGTTGCGTAAATTCGGTTTGATTCAGCTTTGTTTCAGGCCCGTCAAAACAAAGCGCCGCAACATCCCATCCCAGGGCGTGTTCGGCCTCGGCAAAAACATTACGGGCAATCTCAAATTTATCAAAAAGGGCCTTCCCCATGCCCAGGGATTGCGAACCCTGACCGGGGAAAAGAAATCCGATTTTCATTCATCCATATCCAAAACCTTCAGAGAAGCTCCGAAGGGCCGATCTTGCTCAAAAGGCAATGCAAAGTCAACACAAAATTCAAAACAAAAGATCGGTCTTAATCGACGATAAATTCGCCGCCATCCACCCCGATCACGTTCCCTGTCACAAAGTTGGCCTTCTCATGGGAAAGCAGCGCAATCACACCCGCCACATCCTCCGGTGTTGTCAAACGGCCCCAAGGGTTTTTGCCCTTTGCCATACGAATCATCTCTTCATTGCCGGGAATTTTCCTCAAAGCAGGGGTATCGGTCACACCCGCACGAATGGAGTTCACCGAAATTTCATACGGCCCCAGTTCCAGTGCAAGCTGCCTCACATGACATTCAATCGCGGCTTTTGCCGCAGACACCGCACCATAAGACGGCCAAACCCTGGAACCGCCTGCCGAAGTAAGGCAAAAGATTCTGCCCCCCCGATCAAAAAGTTGACGCCGGAGCAAGTCTTGCGTCCAATAAACGAGACTGTTTGCCATGACATCAAGCGTCATCTCCATTTGGGACTGGCTGATTGCTTTTCGTTCCGTCTCCGCAATCAAGGGTTTCAAGGACCCAAACGCAAGGGAATGCAGCAACACACGAACGGTCATCTGCTCTGCTTCAAGGGTATCGAGCACCTCGTTTCGTTTTTCGGCGCTGGCGGCATTCACATTAAAGAAGAGGGCCCGCCGGCCTTTTTTTTCGATTTCCGCCACAATACGCTCAACATTCGGCAGGGTACCTTTTCGATCAAGATGCACACCGATAATATCCATGCCTGATGCCGAAAGCTCCAGCGCCGCAGCTTCACCAAAGCCGCTGGATGCCCCCAAAATCAGCGCCGCACCGTCTAAAAATTGTTTATCCAATTTATGCTCCTTGGTTTTTTGAGAACTTCTTAAAATTCCACCACGGCAGCGCCCCAGGTTAAGCCGCCGCCGAAGGCGAGAAAAAGCAGGGCATCACCGCGTTTGATGCGTCCGTCCTTCACCGCTTCATCAAAAGCGAGCGGAATCGAAGCGGCCGAGGTATTGCCATAACGTTCTAAATTCACAATCATCTTTTCCTCAGGCATTTTCAAACGGGCGGCAACGGCTTTGAGGATTCGGATATTGGCCTGATGCGGCACCAGCCAGGCAATATCCGAAACGCTGAGTTGATTGGCGCGAAGGGCCTGCAAAGCCACATTTTCAAGATTTCTCACCGCGATTTTGAAGGTTTCACTGCCTTTCATGTGAATGGTATTCAAATGCTCAACGAGCACCTTTTCGGAAGGCGGAATAGCGCCGGCACCGCCCGGCACGCAAATAAGATCCCAGAGGGCGCCGTCCGTATGCAAATGCACAGAAAGCACGCCGCGCCCGTCATCGGAAGGCCCCAATAAAACCGCGCCGGCACCATCACCAAACAAAACACAGGTTCTCCGGTCTTCCCAGTTGATTAAACGGGACATCAGCTCTGCGCCAATGACCAAAACATAGCGATAGGTCCCCGATCGCACATACTGTTCCCCGACGGAAAATGCATACACAAAACCGGAACAAGCCGCGGAAAGATCAAAAGCGGCCGCGTTTTTTGCACCCAATTTTTCTTGCACAATACAAGCGGTTGAAGGAAAAAACATGTCCGGCATCGACGTGGCCACAATTATAAGATCCACATCCACCGCATCCACACCGCTTTGTTTGAGGGCTTCACGGGCCGCATGTGTCGCCAAATCCGAAGTGGTTTCGTCTTTATCTGCGATACGGCGCTCCCGAATCCCCGTACGGGCTACAATCCATTCATCAGAGGTCTCGATCTTTTTTTCAAGATCCCGGTTTGTAAGGATCGTCTTGGGGACATAGGCCCCGTTTCCAATCATTTTAACCCGCATCAGGACGGACGCCTTTCCCTTTAGGCCCGCTTCATGTGATCTTCAGTTTGCTCTTTGATGTGGCGCGCCACCCCCCGGCGATAGGACTCTTTCGCCACACGAATCGCATTTTTAATGGCCTCCGGAGACGAATGACCGTGGCTGATAATACTCACCCCGTCGAGCCCCAAGAGCGGCGCACCTCCATATTGTGCGTAGTCGATTTTTTTCTTAAACCGCGCAAAAGAGGATTTTAACAACGCGTAACCCAATTTTCCTGCGGTTGAAGCCAAAATCTCCTGTTTTAGGAATTGCCGCATCGCCTCGGAAAGCCCTTCGGAAATTTTGAGCGCGACGTTGCCGGTAAAACCGTCGCAAACAATGACATCCACACCACCGGAATAAACATCCCGTCCCTCGACATTGCCCACAAAATTCAGCTTACTCTGTTTTAACATCTTGAAGACTTCCTTGGTCAACTCATTGCCCTTGGTTTCCTCTTCTCCAATGCTCAGCAGCCCGACTCTGGGCGAAATAATACCAAAGATTTCTTCCGCATAGATGCTGCCCATGATGGCAAACTGAAACAAATGATTCGGTTTGCAATCCACATTCGCACCCACATCAATCATAATCGCCGTGCCGCTTAAGGTCGGAAGGGGCGTCGCAATGGCCGGCCGCTCCACACAACTCAAGGGTTTCAAGTGCAACAGCCCTGTTGCCATGCTCGCACCGGTATTGCCCGCACTGACCACCGCAACGGCTTCACCTTCTTTTACAAGGCGGGTCGCAACCCAAATGGAGGAGTCTTTTTTCTTGCGGATCACAGAGGAGGGAGATTCATACATCTCGACACGCTGCGAGGCATGCACAACGGACAAGGGCAGCCCCATCACATTGTGGACGGACAGGGCTTTTTTGATTTCGACCTCATCGCCGACCAAAACAGGCGCGACATCATATTCCCGAGCCGCGATAATCGCACCTTCGACAACGGCCGCCGGGGCATCATCCCCCCCCATCGCATCTACAGCAATCTTCATGATTTTCGTATTCACATTAGGAGCAGGGAAGAATGCTCCATGCATTCATCTCAAACGGGGCTAATCTTTGACTTCAATGACTTGGCGGCGTTTGTAAGTGCCACAACTCAGACAAACATGGTGGGGCAACTTGGCTTCACGGCATTGTGGACAAAGTACCGTGGTCGGAGGGCTGAGTTTTTTGTGCGTGCGTCTTTTGTCCCGCCGCGATTTTGAAATTTTATGTTTTGGATTTGGCATCTGCTTCCTTGTATTTAAAATTTTTCAGCGCGGCCCATCTCATATCAAGGGGTTCAAAACGGCACTGACAATTGACTTCGTTCAGGTCTTCTCCGCAATGCGGACAAAGCCCCTGACAGTCGGGTTGACAAAGGGCATGCATGGGGATCGCAAGTAAACATTGCCCCATCATTTCATGATCCAGATCGATCTCCTCCCCTTCATAATAATTCAGATCAAGTGCGTCGGGAGATAAAGCCGCCTCACCTGCGGAAAATGCCGTTGGGGCCGGCAGATATTCTAAATGAAAATCCGATTGAATGGGCAGTGGAATCGCTTTCACGCAGCGACTGCATTCGACCTGAATCTTTGCCGACAAGGCACCGGAAATATAAACCTCGGTTTCACCGTGTTTGACCGCATCTAAAACAATGTGAACCGGCTCAAGCAAACAACACCCTTTGTCTTCAAGATCCCACTCTGTCGGACTCAGCTCATAAGAAAGATGAAGTCCTTCCGAGGGAATGCTTTCCACACAAATTTTCACCGTACACCCCCGTTCCAACAGCCCGCAATTATAGGAAACAGGGCCAATACTGTCAAGATCAAGATCATCGCCGCCCCCCCACAACCAATCACTGATTTTGGGACAGGCCGCAACAAAGAGGGCATGGACCTTGTTTGAGACTAAACAGGCTTCAAAACGGAAACAAGCCGAAAAACCGATTATTCGACAGGTTCGATCACGGTGTGGCGAATGATTTTGCCTTCCACAAGATAGACCACCATTTCGGCGATATTGGTCGCATGGTCTCCGATGCGTTCAATGTATTTTGAGACAAAACTAATGCGAATTGCCCGTGAAATACTGCTGCTGTCTTCCAGCATGTAGGAAACCAGCTCCCGAAAGATCTGGGCAGTCAAGTCATCTATAAAGGCATCGTCCCCGCAAACCTTTCTTGCCAGGGCGGAGTCCTGATTAACGAAGGCATCCAGAGTCTCCCGCACCATTTTTTGTGCCGCTTCCGCCATGCGCGGCAAATCGATATAAGGCTTCAAGAGCGGCTCTTGAGAAAGCTCGATTGCCCGCTCGCAAATATCTTCCGAAAGATCACTCATGCGTTCCAAATCCGTCGTAATCTTCATGGCCGTCGTGATGAAACGCAGGTCACGCGCCGTTGGCTGATAAAGCGCAAGCAAGCGAATACATTCCTCATCAATTGCAACATCCATCGCATTGACAAGATGATCATTTTGAATCGTTTGGCGAGCGAGCGTGAGATCGGTTTCAACAAGGCACTTGATTGAATTGGCAATCTGTGTTTCAACCAGCGCCCCCATCTTCAAAATCTTTTCTTTGAGCGCGTTTAACGCTTCTTCAAAATGCCGCACAAGCCTGCCTCCCGCGGATCAAATATCCTAATTAATCTTCGATAAATTGTCTTTAGAAGGGCTGATGGTATAACTTTTCGGAAAATCGCGCAAGGTCCGAACCGATTTCTGTAGCGGCTGCAATGGGGGCCTGCAATATCAACACGCCCTGCGGCAAACAAAAACCGCCTAAAAAGCAGTGACTTCCCGATAGAGGCCATACACCTTTTGAAAGACATCCGAGATCTCCCCAAGCGTCGCGTTAGCGCGCACGGCATCCAAGACAAGAGGCATCAGATCGGCTTTTTCTTCGGCGCCTTTTGTGAGACGTGCAAGCGTTTTGGAAAGTTTTTCGGCGTCGCGGTTACGTTTGCGTCTTTTGAGCCGCGCCACTTGATTTTGCTCGACTGATTTTGAAATTTTGAGAATTTCAATCGGCGTCTTTTCTTTTTCAATAAAGTCATTCACCCCGACAATGATGCGCGCTTTCCGGTCAATCTCCCGCTGATATCTCACAGCGGCGCGGTGAATCTCAGCTTGCGGAAAACCTCGCTCAATAGCGGCGACCATGCCGCCCATGTTTTCCAGCTTTTTGAAATAGCTTAAGGCTTCTTTCTCCATTAAATCCGTCAATGCTTCCACATAATAAGATCCCCCAAGGGGATCGACCGTATCTGTGACGCCGCTTTCGTGTGCAATAATCTGCTGTGTGCGCAGCGCAATCGACACCGCTTTTTCCGAAGGCAGTGCCAAGGTTTCATCCATCGAATTGGTGTGTAAAGACTGTGTCCCGCCCAAAACAGCCGCCAAGGCCTGAAGGGTCACACGGGCAATGTTGTTGTGCGGTTGCTGCGCCGTAAGTGAACAGCCTGCGGTTTGCACATGAAAACGCATGAGCAGGGATTTTGGATTTTTGGGATGAAACCGTTTTTTCATTTCAGTCGCCCAAAGCCGCCGGGCGGCACGGTATTTTGCAATTTCTTCAAAAAAGTCGTTGTGGGCATTGAAAAAAAATGAAAGGCGCGGTGCAAAATCATCCACGTCCAAACCCGATGCAATCGCAGATTTCACATAGGTCAAACCGTCAAAAAGCGTAAAGGCCAATTCCTGAATCGCCGTCGATCCCGCTTCCCGGATATGATAGCCACTGATGCTCACGGGATGAAAAAGCGGCGCCTCTTCGACACAAAAACGGATGGTGTCGTTAATCATCGAAAGCGATGGGGCGGGCGGCACAATCCATTCTTTTTGGGCGATGAATTCTTTAAGGATGTCGTTTTGCAGGGTGCCGCGTAATTGATTAAAAGGAACACCTTGACGCTCTGCAACGGCAAGATACATTGCAAAAAGCACAATGGCGGGGCCATTGATCGTCATGGACGTGCTGACTTGATCAAGCGGCACTTTATCAAAAAGCAAGGCCATGTCTTCGACGGTATCGATGGCAACCCCGCATTTGCCAACCTCCCCCAATGCTTTGGCATGATCCGAATCGTAACCCATGAGCGTCGGCATGTCGAAGGCGACCGAGAGACCGGTTTGCCCGTTTTTAAGCAGGTAGTGAAACCGTGCATTGGTATCTTTGGCCGAGCCGAAACCGGCAAATTGCCGCATCGTCCAAAGCCGGCCGCGGTACATCGTGGGATAAACCCCGCGGGTATAAGGATATTTTCCGGGTTTTCCGGGTAAGCGTGCAGGGGGATCGCTATAGAGCAGGTCGATTTCCGT
>Ga0256830_1000853_pt1 | contig 22520 bp, 17 predicted proteins | sample 128326metaG_FD_190537 | JGI IMG/M metagenome (GOLD analysis project Ga0256830, IMG submission 190537) | Hydrothermal vent microbial communities from Lau Basin, Pacific Ocean - 128-326 | ecosystem: Environmental > Aquatic > Marine > Hydrothermal vents | place: Pacific Ocean: Lau Basin | collected... | reverse complement strand
AGCGGCCCGAGGCCTCCAACCTGCTCACGATATACGCGGCCCTGGCCGACCGCCCGCGGGCGGAGGTGGAGGCCGAGTTCCGCGAGGCTCCCTTCGCCGAGTTCAAGAAGCGGCTGGCCGAGCTCGCGGTCGAGAAGCTGTCCGCCATCAATGCCCGCATGCGGGAGCTGATGGCCGATCCGGCGGAGATCGACCGCATCCTCAGGTTCGGCGCCGAACGGGCGCGGGCGATCGCCGATCCCATCCTCGAGGAGGTCTACGACCTCGTGGGCTTCCTGCGCCCCTAGGCACCACCGCCGGCCCGCGGGGCGGGGCAGGGAAAAGCGTTGACAGCGCGGCCGGCCGGACCACCATCTCTTTCGCGTGGCGGGGGAGGAACGGGATGCGCGTGGCCGTCGTGCAGATGAACTCGACCGCCGACAAGGCGGCCAATCTGGCCCAGGCCCGGCGGCTCATGGAGCGGGCGGTGGCGCGCGAGCGCCCGGATCTCCTGAGCCTGCCCGAGACCTTCGCCTTCATCGGCGGCAGCCGCGAGGCCCGCCACCGTTCGGCCGAGCGCTTCCCCGACGGCGAGACCTACGCCATGCTGCGGGAATTCGCCCGCCGCCACCGGCTGTACCTGCACGGTGGCAGCATGTTCGAGCGCGACGGGGAGCGCTTCTACAACACCAGCGTGGTGTTCGACCGCGAGGGGAACGAGGTCGCGCGCTACCGCAAGATCCACCTGTTCGACGTCACCACTCCCGATGGCCGGACCTACAGCGAATCCGATTTCGTCGGCCGCGGCGAGGCGGTCGTGCTGTTCGCCCTCGACGGGGTGAAGGTGGGGCTGAGCATCTGCTACGATCTGCGCTTTCCCGAGCTCTATCGCCGTCTCGCCGAGGCCGGCGCACGGCTGATCCTGGTGCCCGCCGCCTTCACCCTCCTGACCGGCAAGGACCACTGGGAGGTGCTGCTGCGGGCGCGGGCCATCGAGACCCAGTGCTACGTGGCGGCGGCGGCGCAGTGGGGCGCCTTCCCTTCCGGCCGCGAGACCCGCCACAACTACGGCCACAGCATGATCGTCGGTCCCTGGGGCCATGTGATCGCCCAGGTCCAGGACGGGATCGGGGTGGCGGCCGCCGATCTCGACATGGGCTATCTCGAGACCATCCGGCGGGACCTTCCCGTCCATCGTCACCGCGTCCTGTCCTGAAACGCGTCGGAGGGAGGAAGGGGAATGAGCGAGACGGGTCGGTCGGAGAGCAGCGGCAGGTGTCTGATCGGCGGCCGCTGGGTACCACCCGCGAGCGGCGAGACCCTGCCCGTGATCTGTCCCAGCGACGGGCGCGCCTTCGCCGAGATCGCGAGCGGCGGGGCGGCCGACATCGACGCCGCGGTGAAGGCGGCTCGGCGGGCGCGCGAGAGCGGGGCCTGGGGGCGTCTGCCCGCCTTCGAGCGGGGCCGGCTGCTGATGCGGCTCGGCGAGGCCATTCTCGATCATGCCGAGGAGCTGGCGGCCCTCGAATCGCGGGACACCGGCAAGCCCCTGCGCCAGGGACGGGCCGACATCCGGGCCTGTGCCCGCTACTTCGAATACTACGGCGGGGCGGCGGACAAGCTGCACGGCGACACCATCCCCTTCCTCGAGGGCTACACCGCGGCCACCTTCTGGGAGCCGCACGGCGTCACCGCTCACATTATCCCCTGGAACTACCCGGCCCAGATCTTCGGCCGCTCGGTGGGGGCGGCGCTGGCCGCCGGCAACGCCTGCGTGCTCAAGCCGGCGGAGGACGCCTGCCTGTCGCTGCTCCGGATCGGCGAGCTGGCGCTCGAGACCGGCCTTCCCGAAGGCGCCCTCAACATCGTGCCCGGCCTCGGCGAGGAGGCGGGGGCGGCGCTCGCCGCCCATCCCGGGATCGACTTCATCTCCTTCACCGGATCGCCCGAGACCGGCACCGCCGTCCAGGCGGCGGCGGCCCGCAACCATGTCGGCTGCACTCTGGAACTGGGCGGCAAGTCGCCGCAGATCCTGTTCGCCGACGCCGATCTCGAGGCGGCGCTGCCGGTGGTGGTCGCGGCCATCGTCCAGAACGCCGGCCAGACCTGCTCCGCGGGCTCGCGGGTGCTGATCGAGCGCGGGATCTACGAGGAGGTGACGGACCGTCTCGCGATCCGCTTCCGGGAGCTGGTCGCGGGGCCCCACGACCGCGATCTCGATCTCGGCGCTCTCATCAACCGCACCCAGATGGAGCGGGTGCGGGGCTATCTCGAGGAGGCGCGGGCCCGCGGCATCCCGGTGCTGGCCGAGGGGCGGATCGCCGAGGACGCGCCGGCCGGCGGCTACTATGTGGCGCCCGTCCTCCTGGGACCGGTGCCGCCCGAGGAGCGGCTCGCCTGCGAGGAGGTGTTCGGTCCGGTGCTCGCCTGCCTGCCCTTCGCCGACGAGGCGGAGGCGCTGGCCATCGCCAACGCCACCCCCTACGGGCTGGTGGCCGGGGTGTGGACCCGCGACGGCGGGCGCCAGCTGCGCATGGCCCACGGCATCCGGGCGGGACAGGTGTTCCTGAACGGTTACGGCGCCGGAGGCGGCATCGAGCTGCCCTTCGGCGGCGTCGGCCGCTCCGGTCACGGCCGCGAGAAGGGCTTCGCCGGCCTCTACGAGTTCGTCCGCCTCAAGACGGTGGTCTGGAACCACGGCTGATCGCCGTAGATGGCGGGCCATATGCCGGAACCGGTTGGCAGAATGGTCAAAAGCGGACATTCTGTGCGGGCGGGAGGCGCGGCCCGGGAGCCTGGGGCGGGCGCTTTCGGGAAAAGACACCGTACAGGCCGGGAGAAACGCGATGCTTTTCGCCTGGTTGCTGCGACAGCTCGTTCGCGACGGCGATCTCGCAGTCCGCGACGCGCAGGGAAGGGTCGCGCGTTTCGGTGACGGATCCGGACCACGGGTGGCCGTGCGCATCGCCGACCGGGCGACCGAGCACCGGCTCGCGCTGCGCCCGGAGCTGGCGCTGGGCGAGGCCTATGTGGACGGTCGGCTGATCCTCGAGGAGGGCTCGCTCTACGATTTGCTCGATCTCGTGGCCCGCAACTACGTGCGGATGCGCCAGCGCCCCGCCGGGCGTCTCCTGCGGCAGCTCGAGACCCTGACCCGGCGCTGGTACCAGATCAATCCCGTCGGCCGGGCCCGTCGCAACGTCGCCCACCACTACGATCTGTCGAACGAACTCTACCGGCTGTTCCTCGATTCGGACATGCAATACAGCTGCGCCTATTTCGAGGCCCCGGGGGAGGACATCGAGGCGGCGCAGCGGGCCAAGAAGCGCCATCTCGCGGCCAAGCTCCTGCTGCGTCCCGGCATGCGGGTCCTGGACATCGGCTCCGGCTGGGGCGGACTCGCCCTCTATCTGGCCGAGGAGTTCGACGTCGAGGTGACCGGCCTGACGCTCTCCACCGAACAGCTCGAGCTCGCCCGCGAGCGGGCCCGCGAGCGGCGGCTCGAGGGCCGCGTGCGCTTCCTGCTCGAGGACTACCGGCAGCATCGGGGGCGCTACGACCGCATCGTGTCCGTGGGCATGTTCGAGCATGTCGGCGTCAACCATTACGACCGTTTCTTCGAACAACTCGCGGAGCTGCTGGCCCCGGACGGGGTGGCGGTGCTCCATTCCATCGGCCGCATGGCGGGCCCGGGCTCCACGAGCCCCTGGATCCGCAAGTACATCTTCCCCGGCGGCTACGTGCCGGCGCTCTCCGAGGTGCTGCCGGTGGTGGAGAGACGGGGGCTCTGGGCCTGCGATCTCGAGATCCTGCGGCTCCACTATGCCCACACGCTGGCCGCCTGGCGGGAGCGTTTCCTCGCCAACCGCGAGCGGGCGGCGCGGCTTCTGGACGAGCGCTTCTGCCGGATGTGGGAATACTATCTGGTGGCGGCCGAGATCTTCTTCCGCGTGATGGACGGCATGGTGTTCCAGCTCCAGCTCGCCAAGGAGCGGGACGTGGTGCCGATCACCCGCGATTACATGTTCGAATTCGAATATCGCCACCGGCAGCCGACGGCGCATGCCGCCGAATAACGGGACGCCGCGGCCGGTGCGGCTGGCCTTCACCCGCACCGGCCGAGGGCCGCCACTCCTCTTCCTCCACGGTTTCCTCGGCAGCGGCCGCAACTGGAAGGGCATCGCCCGCGCCCTGTCCGACCGCTTCACCTGCCTGCTCGTCGATCTGCGCAACCACGGCGCCTCCCCCTGGGCGGAGCCCATGACCTACGAGGCGATGGCCGCCGACGTGGCGGCGCTCTTGGAGGCCGAGGGGCTGGAGGAGGCGACCGTCCTCGGCCACAGCATGGGCGGCAAGGCGGCGATGACCCTGGCCCTCGAGGGCCACCCGCGCCTGCGGGCGCTGATCGTCGTCGACATCGCGCCGGTGCCCTACCGGCGCCGGCTCGAACCGCTGCTCGATGCGCTGCTGGCGGTGGATCTCGCCCGTTTCCGCTCGCGCGCCGAGGTGGACGCGGCGCTGCGCCCGGCGATCCCCGAGGATCCCTTCCGCGGCTTCCTGCTGCAGAACCTGGAGCGCGGTCCCGAAGGGTTGCGCTGGCGCTGCAATCTGCCCGTGCTGCGACGCTGGCTGCCGGCCATCACCGGCTTTCCGCCGGCCCTCGAAGGGCGCCGATGGGAGGGGCCGGTTCTGTTCCTGCGCGGCGAGCGTTCGGACTATGTCGAGGCGCGCCACCTGCCGCGGATCCGCGCCCTCTTCCCGCGGGCGCGGATCGTCACTCTCGAGGGCGCCGGCCACTGGCCCCAGGCGGAAAGGCCGGAAGAGACGCGACGGGCGCTGGAGGCCTTCCTGAGTGAAGCCACGGGTGACGCTCCGCGACACAAATGACTGTTTTCGAAAGCGTCTTCCCGCATCATAATGTTCGAATACGAAGCGCCACAGCCGGAGGAAGGGCGTTGGGCGAAGCAGAAGCGCGACGTTCCCACATCGTCGAGATCGTACGGCGCCAGGGGTTCGCCGCCATCGACCAGCTCGCGGCCACCTTCAACGTGACGCCGCAGACCATCCGCCGCGACATCAACAGCCTCGCGCGGGCGGGTCGCCTGCGGCGCTTCCACGGCGGTGCCGGCCTGCCCTCGAGCGTCGAGAACATCGCCTACGCCACCCGCCGGATCCTCAATCTCGAGGCCAAGAAGCGGATCGCCCGGCTGGTCGCCCAGCACATTCCCGACAACGCCTCGCTGATCATCAACATCGGCACCACCACCGAGGAGGTGGCGAAGGCGCTGATGGACCACGGCGGCCTCAGCGTGATCACCAACAATCTCAACGTCGCCAACATGATGGCCGAGAAGCCCGACTTCCAGGTGATCGTCGCCGGCGGCGTGGTGCGGCGGCGGGACCGGGGCATCGTCGGCGAGGCGACCATCGACTTCGTCGACCAGTTCCGGGTCGACTTCGCGGTCATCGGCATCAGCGGCATCGACATGGACGGCACCCTTTTGGATTTCGACTACCGCGAGGTGCGGGTCGCCCAGGCCATCATCCGCAATGCCCGCACCGTGTTCCTGGCCGCCGACCATTCCAAGTTCGGACGCAACGCGATGGCCCGGCTCGGCCATCTCGCCGACGTCGACGCGCTCTTCACCGACCTGCCGCCGCCGGAGCCCATTCGCCTCGTGCTGGAGGCCTCGGAGACGGCGCTGCACATCGCCTCCGACTGAACGACGTTTCGAAGCCGCGCATCCTTTTTCGCTTGCGAACATCAACGGCCCCTGTTAGCCATCGTGCGACGGCACCACGGCGGCCGACGACGAACCAAGCGACACCAGGGGGGAGCGTGGCTGCGGAAACCTACGATCTGCTCGTGGTCGGCGGCGGCATCAACGGTGTCGGCATCGCCCGCGACGCGGCGGGACGCGGGCTTTCGGTGCTGCTCGTGGAGCAGGACGACCTCGCGGCCCACACCTCGAGCGAATCCTCGAAGCTGATCCACGGCGGCCTGCGCTATCTCGAGTACTTCGAGTTCCGTCTCGTGCGCGAGGCGCTGATGGAGCGCGAGGTGCTGTGGCGGGCGGCCCCTCACATCATCCATCCGCTGACCTTCGTGCTCCCCCATGCGCCGGGCATGCGGCCGGTGTGGATGATCCGCCTCGGGCTTTTCCTCTACGATCACCTGGGCGGCCGCGAGCGTCTGCCCGGATCCCGCGGCGTCGTCCTCGGCCCGGGCACGCCCCTGGGCGAACCGCTCAGGCCCGAGTTCACCCGCGGCTTCACCTACAGCGACTGCTACGTCGACGACGCCCGCCTCGTGGTGCTGAACGCCATGGACGCCGCCGAACGCGGCGCCACCGTCCGTACCCGTACCCGCTGCACCGCGGCCCGCCGCGAGAACGGCCTCTGGCGGGCGGAGCTCGCCGCCGCCGACGGTACCACGCACACGGTCGCCGCCCGCGCCCTCGTCAACGCCACCGGTCCCTGGGTGTCCCGCTTCCTCCAGGAGGCGGCGCGCGCCGACACCCGCAACCGGGTGCGGCTGGTCAAGGGCTCGCACATCGTCGTGCCCCGCCTCTACGAGGGCGATCACGCCTACATCCTCCAGAACGACGACCGCCGGGTGGTGTTCGTGATCCCCTTCGAGGGCGCGTTCTCGCTGATCGGCACCACCGACATCCCCTTCGAGGGGGATCCCGCGAAGCTCGCGATCTCGGAGGAGGAAATCGACTATCTCTGCCGCGCCGTCGGCCGCTACTTCCGCCCGCCGGTGCGCCGCCGGGACATCGTCTGGAGCTACGCCGGCGTCCGTCCCCTCTACGACGACGCCAGCAAGGATCCCTCGGCGGTCACCCGCGACTATGTGTTCGATCTCGATCTCGCCGAGGGGGCGCCGCTCCTTTCCGTGTTCGGCGGCAAGATCACCACCTTCCGCAAGCTCGCGGAACATGCGGTGGCGCGGCTGCAGAAGGCGCTGGCCTTCGAGGCCCGGCCCTGGACCGCCGCGGCGCCGCTGCCCGGGGGCGATTTCGAGGCGGGAGACTTCGCCCGCTATCTCGACGGTTTCCGCCGCCGCTTCGCCTGGCTTCCGGAAGCGCTCGCCACCCGCCTCGCCCGTGCCTATGGTCGGCGTGCCGAGACGTGGCTCGCGGACGCGCGTTCCCTCGCCGACCTCGGGCGCGATTTCGGGGCCGGCCTCTACGAGCGGGAGGTGGCCTATCTCCACGAGCGCGAATGGGCGCGCAGCGCCCGGGACGTGCTCTGGCGACGCAGCAAGCTCGGACTCTTCGCGGGCGAGGACACGGTGGCGGCGCTGGAGGACTGGTTCGCCGCGCGCAGCCGGCAACAGGGGGCGACGACCGCGACATGAGCCTGGTCCTCGACATGGTCGGCAAGACGGTCGGCGAGGAGATGCATCTCGAGGACATCTCGCTGACCCTGGAGCCCGGCCAGCTCAACGTGCTGCTCGGCCCGACGCTGGCCGGCAAGACCACGCTGATGCGCATCATGGCCGGGCTCGAGCGGCCGACTTCGGGCCGGGTGCTGGAGGGCGGGGTGGACGTCACCCGCACCTCGGTCCGAAAGCGCAGCGTGGCCATGGTCTACCAGCAGTTCGTCAACTACCCCTCGCTCACGGTCTACGAGAACATCGCCTCGCCGCTCCGGATCGCCCGCCTGCCCCGGGCCGAGATCGACCGCCGGGTACGGGAGATGGCGCGCATGCTGCACATCGAGCGGCTGCTCGACCGCCTGCCGGCCCAGCTTTCCGGCGGCCAGCAGCAGCGCTGCGCCATCGCCCGCGCGCTCGTCAAGCGGGCGCGCCTGCTCCTGCTCGACGAGCCCCTCGTCAACCTCGACTACAAGCTGCGGGAGGAGCTCAGGGTCGAGCTGCGGGACCTGTTCGCGCGCCAGGAAACCACCGTCGTCTACGCCACCACCGAGCCCCTCGAGGCGCTGATGATGGGCGGGCGGGTGATCGTCCTCGACGAGGGCCGGCTGCTGCAGAGCGGACCCACCGCCGAGGTCTATCATCGCCCCGGCAACGTCGCCGTGGCCCGGGTGTTCTCCGACCCGCCGATGAACCTCGTCACGGTGGCCGTGCGCAACGGCGTGGCGATGGTGGCGGGCGGTCTCCACATCCCGCTGCGCGGCCATCTCGCCAACCTGCCCGACGGCCGCCACAGCTTCGGCATCCGCGCCGCCCATCTGTCGACGAGGCGGCGCCGGGAGGAGGATCTCGAGATCGTGACCGAGGTCACGCTGGCCGAGGTCTCGGGCTCGGAGACCTTCGTCCACGTCCATCATGCCGGCGTCGACTGGGTGCTGCAGGAGGAGGGGGTGCACGAATACGCCCTCGGCGAACCGCTCCGCGTCTACCTCGATCCCGCGGATCTCTACGCCTTCGACCATCTGGGCGTGCTCGAGGCGGCACCCCCCATCGCCCTGGGGCGGAGGTAGGGGATGGCGAGCATCACCTTCGAGGGGGTCGCCCACAGCTACGAGCGCCATCCGCGCGACGAACGGGATTTCGCCCTCAAGACCCTGGACGCGAGCTTCGAGAACGGCGGCGCCTACGCCCTCCTGGGCCCCTCGGGCTGCGGCAAGACCACGCTCCTCAACATCATCTCGGGCCTGCTGCGCCCCACCCGCGGCCGGGTCCTCTACGACGACCGCGACGTGACCGCGTTGCCTCCGGCCCGGCGCAACATCGCCCAGGTGTTCCAGTTTCCGGTCATCTACGACACCATGACGGTGGAGCAGAACCTGGCCTTCCCGCTGCGCAACCGGGGGCTGGCCGCCGCCGCCATCGCCCGCCGGGTGGCGGAGGTGGCGGAGATGCTGGAGCTCGAGGGCGTCCTCAGGCAGCGGGCGGCCGGGCTCACCGCCGACCAGAAGCAGAAGGTGTCGCTGGGCCGCGGTCTCGTGCGGGTGGACGTGGCCGCCATCCTCCTCGACGAGCCGCTGACGGTCATCGATCCGCAGCTCAAATGGCTGCTCAGGCGCAAGCTCAAGGAGGTCCACGCCCGCTACGGCCACACCTTCGTCTATGTCACCCACGACCAGAACGAGGCCCTGACCTTCGCCGATCGGGTGGTGGTCATGTACGACGGTCGGATCGTCCAGGTGGGGTCGCCCCAGGACCTGTTCGAGCGGCCGCTGCACCGGTTCGTCGGCTATTTCATCGGCTCGCCCGGCATGAACTTCCTGCCCTGCCATCTGGCCGGCAACGGCCTCGGCATCGACGGCACCGAGGTGGTGCTGGGCGGGGCCTGGTTCGCCGAGGCGGCCAGCCACCCGAGCGCCCGTCTCGAGCTCGGCATCCGGCCCGAACATCTCGAAGTGCTGGCGGGTCCGGAGCCGGGCAGCGTCGAGGCACGGCTGCTCCGGGTCGAGGATCTCGGCAACTACAAGCTGGTCTCGGCCATGCTCGGCCCCCACCGGCTGTTCGCCAAGGTGCCGGAGGGACGGGAGATCGGGGGCGAGACCGTGAACCTGCGCTTTCCGCCGACGCGCACCCGGCTCTACGCCGACGACCGACTGCTGGTTTGAGGAGGGGACGAAGTGGACAAGCCCACCAACAACGGCGCCTGGCTGCTGGTCGTCCCGGTGGTGCTGCTGGTCGCCTTCAACGCCGTCATGCCGCTGATGGCGGTGGTCAACTATTCGGTGCAGGACATCTTCGGCCCCGGTCAGGCCTACTGGGTGGGCACCGAATGGTACCGGGAGGTGCTCGGCGACACGCGCCTGCACGAGGCGCTCCTGCGGCAGTTCCTGTTCTCCGGCCTCGTGCTGCTGATCGAGATCCCGCTCGGGGTGCTGATCGCACTGGCCATGCCGCGCAGGGGCTGGGCGGTGTCGCTGGTGCTGGTGATCCTCGCCCTGCCGCTGCTCATCCCCTGGAACGTCATCGGCACCATCTGGATCATCTTCACCCGCCCCGACATCGGCCTCCTGGGCTACAGCCTCAACTCCCTCGGCATCCCCTTCGACCACACCGCCTCGCCGCTGGATGCCTGGATCACCCTGATGCTGATGGAGGTCTGGCACTGGACGCCGCTCGTGGTGCTGCTCGCCTACGCCGGGCTCAAGGCCATTCCCGAGGCCTTCTACCAGGCGGCGGCCATAGACGGCGCCAGCGCCTGGAAGGTGTTCCGCTACATCCAGCTGCCGAAGATGCGGGGGGTGCTGACCATCGCCGTGCTGCTGCGCTTCATGGACAGCTTCTTGATCTACGCCGAGCCCTTCGTGCTCACGGGCGGCGGACCCGGCAACGCCACCACCTTCCCCTCGATATATCTCGTCAAGGTGGCGCTCGGGCAGTTCGACCTCGGACCCGCGGGCGCCTTCTCGGTGATCTACTTCCTGATCGTGCTGCTGTTCAGCTGGCTCTTCTACCAGGTGCTGCAGAACGTCGGCCGGGGGAAGGCACGATGAAGACCGGAATCGTCCGCTTCGCTCTCGCCACCTATCTGGTGATGCTGATGTTGCCCGTCTACTGGATGGTCAACATGTCGCTGCGGGACAACGCCGACATCCTCTCCACCTTCGTCCTGTTCCCGGAAAATCTGACCTTCGACAACTACATAAAGATCTTTACCGATCCGAGCTGGTATTCGGGCTACATCAATTCGATGATCTACGTCACCATGAACATGGTGATCTCGGTGAGCGTGGCGCTGCCCGCCGCCTACGCCTTCTCCCGCTACCGCTTCATCGGCGACAAGCACGTCTTCTTCTGGCTGCTCACCAACCGCATGGCGCCGCCGGCGGTGTTCGCGCTGCCCTTCTTCCAGCTCTACCAGACGATGGGGCTGATCGACACCCACATCGCCGTGGCCCTCGCCCACACCCTGTTCAACGTGCCGCTGGCGGTGTGGGTGCTCGAGGGCTTCATGTCGGCCATCCCGCGGGAGATCGACGAGACCGCCTATCTCGACGGCTACAGCTTCCCCCGCTTCTTCTTCAGGATCTTCATGCCGCTCATCAAGACCGGAATCGGCGTCACCGCCTTCTTCACCTTCATGTTCTCCTGGGTGGAGCTGCTGATGGCGCGCACGCTCACCACCACCGAGGCGAAGCCCATCGCGGCGGTGATGACCCGCACGGTGAGCGCCACCGGCCTCGACTGGGGGCTGCTCGCCGCCGCCGGGGTGCTGACCATCGTGCCGGGTGCTCTCGTCATCTATTTCGTGCGCAACTACATGGCCAAGGGCTTCGCCCTCGGCCGGGTGTAGGGAGGTCCGGGATGTCCGTCTTCGCCTGGATGGCATGGACCTGGCCGACCGCGATCTTCTTCGCGTCGATCGCCCTCCTGCTGGTGGTCATGACGGTGCTGGAGCTCGTCTGGCCCTCCGTCGAGCGCCGCGGCTTCCTGCCCATCGAGACCAGTCGCGGCGACCGGCTGTTCATCAGCCTGCTGTCCGCCGCCTACATCCATCTCGCCTGGCTCGGGCTGAGCGATCTGCCGCTCTGGTACGCCTCGGGCCTCGCCCTTCTGTGGGCGGGGATCGTCATGCGCTGGGCGTGAGTTTCCGGGACCCGCGCCCGGGCCGTGTCGCCTCCGCGGTCCGGGTGTCGCCGAGTGCCGGCGGGGAGATCAGGGAGGCTGCAGAAGGAGTGAAACGGAAATGAAACGGCGTACGGTCAACAAGCTCATGCTGGGCAGCGCGTTCGGTGCGCTGGTCGCCCGTCCGGGGAATCTCTGGGCGCAGGGCATGGACGCGGCGGAACGCTGGGTGAAGGAGGAGTTCCAGCCCTCCACCCTCTCCCGCGAGGAGCAGCTCGCCGAGATGGCCTGGTTCAACAAGGCCGCCGAGCCCTTCCGGGGAATGAAGATCAAGGTGGTCTCCGAGACCATCCCCACCCACGAGTACGAATCCAAGGTGCTCGCCAAGGCCTTCCGGGAGATCACCGGCATCGAGGTCACCCACGACCTGATCCAGGAAGGCGACGTCATCGAGAAGCTGCAGACGCAGTGGCAGTCGGGCGAGAACATCTACGACGCCTACGTCAACGACAGCGACCTGATCGGCACCCACATCCGCTACCCCTACGTGGTCAACCTGACCGACTGGATGGCGGGCGAGGGCAAGGACCAGACGCTGCCGACGCTGGACGTGGACGACTTCATCGGCAAGGAGTTCACCACCGGTCTCGACGGCAAGCTCTACCAGCTTCCCGACCAGCAGTTCGCCAACCTCTACTGGTTCCGCTACGACTGGTTCACCAACCCCGAGTTCAAGGCCAAGTTCAAGGCCAAGTACGGCTACGAGCTCGGTGTTCCGGTCAACTGGTCGGCCTACGAGGACATCGCCGAGTTCTTCACCAACGACATCGGCGAGATCGACGGCAAGGCCGTGTTCGGGCACATGGACTACGGCAAGAAGGCACCCGACCTCGGCTGGCGGTTCACCGACGCCTGGCTGTCGATGGCCGGTGCCGGCGACAAGGGGCTGCCCAACGGCCGTCCGGTGGACGAATGGGGCATCCGCATGGAGGGCTGCAACCCGGTCGGTGCCAGCGTCTCGCGCGGCGGCGCGACGAACGGGCCGGCGGCCAAGTACGCGCTGCGGAAGTACATGGAATGGCTCCGCAAGTACGCGCCTCCGGGGGCTCTGGGCATGGACTTCTACCAGTCGCTGCCGAGCCTCGCCCAGGGCAACGTCGCCCAGCAGATCTTCTGGTACACCGCCTTCACCGCCTCCCTCGTGGCGCCGCGCGAGAGCGGCAACAACGTGGTCGACGAGGAAGGCCGGCCGCTCTGGCGGATGGCCCCCTCGCCGCACGGACCCTACTGGGAGGAGGGCATGAAGCTGGGTTACCAGGACTGCGGTTCCTGGACCCTCTTCAACCAGACTCCCGTCAAGCGGCGGCAGGCGGCCTGGCTCTACGCCCAGTTCACGGTCTGCAAGACCACCTCGCTCCGGAAGAGCCACGTCGGCCTCACCATCATCCGTGACAGCGACATCAACCACGAGTCCTTCACCAAGCGGGCACCGATGCTCGGCGGTCTCGTCGAGTTCTACCGCAGCCCGGCGCGGGTGATGTGGACGCCCTCCGGCGTCAACGTGCCGGACTATCCGAAGCTGGCCCAGCTCTGGTGGCAGAACATCGGCGAGGCGGTGGCCGGCGAGGTCACGCCGGAGACGGCGATGGACAATCTCGCCCGCGAGATGGATCGGGTGATGGCCAGGATCCAGCGCGCCGGCATCCAGGGCGAATGCGGCCCCAGGCTCAACCCGGAGACCGATCCCGAGGAGTGGCTCAGGAAGCCGGGTGCGCCCAAGGCCAAGCTCGAGAACGAGAAGCCGCAGGGACAGACGGTGGACTACGACATCCTGCTGCAGGCCTGGCAGGAAGGGAAGGCGATGCCCGACATCAAGGGCTGAAGTCCTCCGCTATGTCTCGGATCGGGGGAGGGGCCGCGGCTCCTCCCCTGAACGTCTAAAATACAACCTTTTCTTAAAGATATCGTGACAACTCTGGCCGCAACACGGACCCGAAGCTGGGGCTTGGCGATTGCGGCGCAGAAACACCTCCCGGTCGAAACCGGCCGTACCGGAGCACTTCCGTGCGCTGGTCACGGCGAGCTTCGATCCTGCGCTGCTGCTGACCGCCGACGGCCGCGTGCTGCAGGCGAACGAGCCGGCGCGCGCGCTGCTCGAGCTGCCCGCGAAGGACGGTTGGCCGATCGACACCGTCCTCGCCGATCTCCCCGCGATCCGCGATCTCGGCCGCCGGGGCTGGCAGGGACGGCTGCGTCTCGCCGGCGACAGCTTCTGCGAGGCGCGGCTCACACCGTTGTGCGACGGCCGTCGGGTTGCCGCCTATTTCCTCTGTCTGCGCTGGCCGCCGGTGGACGGCAACGAGGGTATGGCCTGCCTCGCCCTCGAGCGGCTGCCGCTGGGCTGCGCCCTCCTCGACCGGGAGGGGCGGGCGGTCTGTCTCAACGAGGCGCTGGCGACGCTGGCCGGAGGGGAGCGCGAGGCGATGACGGGGCGCGAGCTCGCCGAGAGCCTCGGGCTGGGTCCCGACGTGCGCGAGCTCGACCGGCGGGCGCTGGCCGCCAACCGGGCGATGCGCACCGATCACGTCAAGCGGCTCCCGGACGGTGAACAGCGGGTGCTCCGCTTCACCCGTATTCCCGTCACGGCGCCGAGCGGTGCGCCGATGCTGCTCGTCACGGTGGAGGACATCACCGCCGATCTCGACTCCCCGGACGGGCTCGCCGGCGACGCCCGGCTCGTGCGCAGCATCCTCGACTACATGCCGGGGTTCCTCTCGCTCAAGGACGTCCACACCCGGCGCTTCGTGTTCGCCACCGGCATCGACAAGGTGCTGACCGGAGGCTCACGCGCCGACCTGATCGGTCGCAACGCCCAGGAGCTCTACTCGCCGGAGCAGGCGGCGGCGATCGATGCCACCGAGGAGGAGCTGGTCCGCAACCCGGACCGGGTCATCGAGGCCCAGTTCGCCAACGAGGTCGGCGGTCGCAAACGCTGGTTCTACTCCCGCAAGCTCATCGTGCCCGACGCCGAGGGCGACCCGCGCTACATCCTGACCTTCAACATGGACATCACGGACCAGGTGGAGGCGAAGGAGAAGATCTTCGAGACCAACGCCTTCCTCGACGCGGTGATCGACCATCTGCCGGCGCTCGTCTGGGTGCGCGACTTCGAGACCGGGCGCATCGAGCGGGTCAGCCGGCGCACCGGCGAATTCCTCGACCTGCCCTCGGAAGAGCTGGTGGGGCGCACCCTGGCCGAGATCCACGCCGGTCTCGCGGAGGCGGTGGCGACGGCGGACGCCACCCTGCGCCGTGACGTCGGCTCGGTGGTGGAACAGCGCATCTCCGTCGAGCTGGCCCGCGGGGCGCGCACGCTCCAGATGTACCAGGTGGCGATCCCCGATCCCGAGGGCTGTGCGAAGCACATCGTCACCATCCAGCTCGACGTCACCGACCAGGTGCGGGCCGAACAGCAGCTCGCCGACAGCCGCGCCTTCCTGCGCCAGATCATCGGACATCTGCCGCTCATCCTCTCGGTCAAGGAGGCCACCACCCGCCGCTACATCCTCGCCAACCGCAACCCCACCCGCGGGGTCGTGGATCCGGGCATGTCGGTGCTGGGCAGGCGGGCGGAGGACATCCATCCCCCCGACATCGCCGCCCTCGTCAACGAGCTCGACGAGCGGATCATCGCCGATCCGGCCCAGGTGATCGAGCGGGAGGTCCACTTCAGCGACCGCGAGGGCGACGTCTGGTACCGGCTGCGAAAGGTGGGCATCGCCAACCCCGACGGCAGCTGCCGCTACATCGTCACCATCAGCGAGGACGTCACCGAGCGCCGGCGGATGCTGGAGGAGCTCGAGCGCAGCGAGGCCAGCCTCAAGCGCTCCCAGCAGATCGCCCGCATCGGTTCCTGGTATTTCCGCCTCGCCGACCGTCAACTCGAATGGTCGGAGCAGATGTACGCTCTCCTGGGCGTGGATCCGGCGACCTTCGTCCCCGGCGAGCGCCGTGTGATGGCCCTCGTCCATCCCGAGGACCGGGGCAAGCTGATCAAGGCCCAGGCCGCGGCAGTGGCGGGCGGCGGCCGCTACAACGTCGTGATACGGATGCGGCGGGCCTCGGACGACGCGCTGCGGCACATGAGCATCGACGGCGAGGTGGAGCTCGATCCCGAGGGGAACGCCGTCGCCCTGTTCGGCACCTGCCAGGACATCACCGAACGGGTGGAGACCGAACAGCGCATCCGACGCCTCGCCCAGCACGACTCGCTGACCGGCCTGCCCAACCGGCTGCTGTTCGACGACCGGCTCCGTCAGGCGGCGCTGCAGGCGCGGCGCAAGGGCAGCTTCTTCGCCGTCCACTGCCTCGATCTCAACGACTTCAAGGGGGTCAACGATTCCCTCGGTCACGCGGTCGGCGATCGGCTGCTCAAGCAGGTGGCGGAACGCCTGCGCCGGGCGGTGCGCGGTGTCGATACGGTAGCGCGGCTGGGCGGCGACGAGTTCGCCGTCATCCAGACCGAACTCGAGGGACCGCAGATGGCCGCCAACCTCGCCGACCGGGTGATCGAGGCGCTGGGTCGGCCCTACCAGATCGGCAATCACGAACTCTTCACCTCGGCCTCCATCGGCATCGCCGTCGGCGACGGCGAGAACGAGGATGCGACGGAGATCCTGCGCTACGCCGACCTCGCGCTCTATGCCGCCAAGGCCGAGGGACGCGGGCGCTTCCGCTTCTTCTCGCCGGAGATGAACGCGGCGCTGCGCCGACGGCGGCTGACCGAGACCCGGCTGCGCCAGGCGCTCGAGGAGAGCCGCCTGACCATCATGTACCAGCCACAGGTGGAGCTCGCGACCGGCCACATGATCGGCGTCGAGGCGCTGCTGCGCTGGCGGGACGAAGAGCTGGGCGAGGTGCCGCCCGACGAGTTCATCACCGTCGCCGAGGAATGCGGCCTCATCCTCGAGCTCGGCCGCTGGATCCTGGAGCACGCCTGCCGGCAGGCACAGCGCTGGCTGCGGCAGGGCTTCGCCCTCGACCGGGTGGCCATCAACCTGTCGCCGGCCCAGTTCGCCTTCCAGGATCTGGTGGAGGAGGTGGTCGAGATCCTCGAGGAAACCGGCCTGCCGCCGGAACGGCTGGAGGTGGAGATCACCGAATCCACCCTGATGCGCGACCAGCGGGGCGCGGTCGACACCCTCCGGGCCCTGCACGAGCTCGGGGTCGGTGTCGCGCTCGACGATTTCGGCACCGGCTACTCCTCCCTGAGCTATCTCAAGCGGTTCCCCCTGGACAAGGTCAAGATCGACCGCTCCTTCGTCCAGGACCTGCCCCACGACCAGGACAGCGCCGCCATCACCCGCACCATCATCAGCCTCGGCAAGACGCTTCGCCTCAAGGTGCTGGCCGAGGGGGTGGAGACCGCCGAACAGTGCGCCTTCCTGCTGCGCGAGGGCTGCGACGAGGCCCAGGGCTACCTCTTTTCGCGCGCGGTCACCGCCGAAGAACTCGAGGAGCTGCTGCGCGACGGTGTCGACCGGCCGCTCGCCGTTCCCGCCGAGTGAGCGCGGCTGCCCCGCGTTCCCTGGCCTCCCTCGTCCCTCGTCACGACCGGCCTCGGCGGCTAGGTTCCACGGCAGCTCGCCTCGTGGGGGACCGTCCATGCGCTATGTGTTCCCGCCGCCACCCGTGGTGTCCGTGGCCGTCGCCGGCAGCGGCGCCCGCTTTCCCGTGCGCCGCATCTTCTGCGTGGGTCGCAACTACGCCGCCCACGCCCGCGAGATGGGGGGCGATCCGGAGCGCGAGCCCCCCTTCTTCTTCACCAAGCCCCGCGACGCGGTGGTCGAGGACGGAGGCGAGGTGCCCTATCCGCCGCTCACCCGCGAACTCCATCACGAGGCGGAGCTCGTCGTGGCGATCGGCCGCGGCGGTTTCGCGATCGCCGAGGAGGCGGCGCTCGCGCATGTGTTCGGCTACGCCGCCGGCATCGATCTCACCCGGCGCGACCTCCAGCAGGCGCTGCGCGGCAAGGGACGCCCCTGGGACTGGGCCAAGGGCTTCGACCATTCGGCACCGATCGGGGCGATCCGGAGCGCGGCCGAGATCGGCCATCCCGAACGGGGGCGCATCACCCTCGCCGTCGACGGGGAGATCCGCCAGGACCAGGACATCGCCGACATGATCTGGCGCGTGCCCGAGATCATCGCCCATCTCTCCCGCGCGGTGCGGATCGCGTCCGGCGATCTCCTGTTCACCGGCACCCCGGCCGGCGTGGGACCGCTCGCGATCGGCGATCGCGTCGAGGTACGCATCGAGGGGATCGGCTCCTGCGCGGTCCGCATCGGCGCCCCCGAAGGGAGGATCGCCCCCGCCTAGGTCGGCACCGGCGCGTCCTCGCGCAGCAGCCCCCGCTCCCGCAACCCCTGCCAGAAGGCGGCCGGGATCGGGGTCGCGAACAGCTCCCGGTTGCGCCGCACCTCCTCCGGGCTGCGTGCGCCCGGTACCACCGCCGCCACCTGCGGATGGCCGAGCGGGAACTGGAGCGCGGCCGCCGCCAGGGGCACCCCGAACTCGGCGCAGACCTCCTCGATGCGGGCCACGCGATCGAGGATCGCGGGCGGGGCCGGCGCGTAGTTGTAGAACGCACCGGGACGTGCGCCGGTGGCCAGGATGCCGGTGTTGTAGGGGCCACCGATCAGGAGCGAGATCCCCTTCTCGGCGCAGAGCGGCAGCAGGCTGTCGAGAGCCCCCTGCTCGAGCAGGGTGTAGCGGCCGGCCAGGAGAAAACAGTCGAAATCGCCGGCGCGGGCGAAGGCCTCGCAGGCCGCGACCTCGTTGATGCCGGCGCCGATGGCGCCGATCACCCCCGTTTCGCGCAGCTCGAGGAGGGCCCGGTAGCCGCCCTCCATCACCTCCCGGAAGCGCTGCTGCCGCGCCTCCTCGCTGCCGTGGGTCCAGACGTCGACGTCGTGGATCAGCAGGATGTCCACCCGCCAGGTGCCGAGCCGCTGCAGGCTGTCCTCGAAGGAGCGCATCACCCCGTCGTAGGAATAGTCGTAGACCCCCTCGAAGGGCAGGATGCGCTTGAACAGGCCACCCTCGAGGCCGGCCGGATCGCGCGGCCGCAGCAGCCGGCCGACCTTGGTCGAGAGGACGTAGCTCTCCCGCGGCCGCCAGCGCAGCGCCTCGCCCAGCCGGTGCTCCGCGAGGCCGTGTCCGTAGAGGGGAGCGGTGTCGAACAGCCGCAGCCCCAGTTCGTAGGCCGTCTCCACCGTCGCACGCGCCCGCTCGTCGCTGAACGCCGCGTACATGTTGCCCAGGGGCGCACAGCCGAACCCCAGGGGCGGCACCTCCAGTCCGCTCCGGCCGACGGCGCGTCGTGCATCGTGTTCCATTCTCGCCTCCCTCCGTTCGATTCCCGCCCCCGTTCTTGAAACACGACCGTCGGACGAGGCCAAGCGGTGGCATGCGGCGGCCGGGGGATTCCCCACGACTTTCGAGGACAAGCCCTTGAGCCTCCGGGATTCCCGCTCCGAACGAAGACCGAACGGGTGCTTTGCAAGAAGGAGCCGGCCTGCTATATATACTTGTGGTTGAAAAAGCTCGGCGTCGTCTCCGTCACGATTGCCGGGCCGCGAGGAGTGACACGGTTGGCGCATGCCCTGATGCCGAGACGCGCGAAACGGGCGCCCCGTGCCCCGCGGGAGCGGCTGGAAATGTTCGTGCCCCTCGTGGCCCACGACCTCAAGGGACCGCTGCGGCGGCTCGAGCGTCTCGCCCTGGAGGCGCAGCGGGACGCCGGGCGGGAGGACCCGCAGCTCCTGAGCCTCGTGTTCCAGGCCCGCCGGGCCCGCTGTCTGGTGGACGATCTCCTGGCCTGGTGCCGGCTGGTCGAGGGGCGGCGGCACCCCGAAGCGGTTCCCCTCGAGCCGTTCCTCGCGGCCATCTGGGAAGAGATCGCGAAACCCCCCGGGTTCCGCCTCGAGCTCGACTGTCGGATCGCGGAAACGGTGGCCGATCCGGTGGCGCTCGGCATCGTGCTGCGCAATCTGCTCGAGAACGCGGTGCGGCACCACGACCAGCCGGACGGCCGGGTGACCGTTCGCTGCTGGCGCTGGCAGCGGCGGCTGCGGATCCGCATCGAGGACGACGGACCCGGCCTGGCCCCCGAGGAGGCGATGAGGGTGGCGGCCGTGCTGGAGGATCCCGAGGGTGCGCCGGCCTACACCCGCCTCGGGCTGCGGCTGGTGGCGGAGGCGCTCTGTCATCTCGGGGGACGGGCCCGGCTGCGACCGGCACGCGACGGGCGGGGCACGCGGATCGAACTCAGCCTTCCGGCATCGGCCCCGGGAAGCGGTTGCATCGAGGCGGCGAAGCCGGCATGAGCCGGGGCGGGGGCCGCGGTTCCGGTCCCCGTGCTGGAGGCGCCGCATGATCGAGCTCTACTACTGGCCGACCCCGAACGGCCACAAGATCACCCTCTTTCTCGAGGAGACCGGGCTGCCCTACCGGATCGTGCCGGTGGACATCGGCCGGGGCGCCCAGTTCGCGCCCGCATTCCTCGAGATCGCGCCCAACAACCGCATTCCCGCCATCGTCGACCACCGCCCGGCCGACGGCGGGGAGCCGCTGTCGGTGTTCGAATCGGGCGCCATCCTCGTCTATCTCGCCGAGAAGACGGGCCGGTTCCTGCCGCCCGAGGGCAGGACGCGGGTGCGCACGCTCGAATGGCTGTTCTGGCAGGTGGGCGGACTCGGCCCCATGGCGGGGCAGGCCCATCATTTCCTGCATTATGCGCCCGAACGCTGCGCCTACGCCGAGAAGCGCTACCTGGACGAGGTGAGCCGTCTCTACGCGGTGCTCGACCGGCGGCTCGAACGCCATCCCTTCCTCGCCGGCGAGGACTACAGCATCGCCGACATGGCCTGCTATCCCTGGATCGTCTCCCACGCCCGGCAGAACCAGGATCTCGCCGCCTTTCCCGCCCTCGCCCGCTGGTTCCGCGCCATCGCCGAACGGCCGGCGACCGTCCGCGCCTATGCCTGGAAGGACAGGATCGGCCGCAGGGGTGCCACCGTCGACGAGGAGGCGCGTCGGCATCTGTTCGGCCAGAGCGCCGCTACGGTGCGCCCCGCCGACGGCTCGTGAGGCCTCAGCCGGCGGCGGCCAGCCGCGCCCGCATCCAGCCGCACGCCACCTCTTCGCTCCCCTCCGACGCCGGCGGGAACCAGCGGGCGCGCAGCTCCCCGTGCAGGCGGACGAGCAGCGCCGGCATCTCGAGGACGAGACGCCGCTCCTCCTGATCGAGACGCGCCGGTCCGAGGGCCACGGCCTTGCGGGCCAGCGCCTGCAGACGTGCGCCATCGCAGCCGCGCCCGCCGCCGCCGATGGCCAGCAGGCCGAGATGGAGCGCAAAGCGCGCCGGCTCGAGGAGGGTCCGCGCGAACAGATCCTCCGCCATCGGTCGCGGGCGGCGGTGGGCGAGGCGGGCTTCGGCCGCCGCCACCACGGGGGTCGGCGCGCTTTCCTCGGCCACCAGCAGCAGACCCGCGCGGCGCAGCCGCTCGCCCAGCCGCTCGCTGGCGGTGAGGAAGGCGAGCGGCAGGGCGAGGGCGAGGCCCGCCAGCACCGGCGACAGCCAGAGCCCGAGCCGCGGGTCGAGGGCGAAGGCGAGGACGAGCAGGGCGAGGCCGACGAGGCTGGGCCAGGCGAACAGGCGACGGAGGGCAGCGGCGGTGCCCGCCGACACCACCCGCCGCTGCGGTTTCCAGTCCACCGCCGCGCCCCCCAGGATGGAGACGACGAACAGGCTGTGGAAGAGCATCGTCACGGGGGCGAGCAGGGCGGCGAACAGGTTCTCGAGCAGGAAGCCGGCGAGGAGGCGGGGCCCGCCGCCGAGGCGCCGCCGCCGCTCCGCATCGCCGAGGGCGAGGGCCAGCCCCAGGAGCTTGGGCAGCAGCAGGAGGAGAAAGGTCACCGCCAGCAGCGCCGCCGAGCCGGCCGATGCGGGCAGGAGGGCGAGGAGCGCCGCCCAGGGCGAACCGTCGCCGAAGGCGGCGAGGGGAACGAGCGGCCAGGCGCGGATCACCGCGAGAAGGAGGAACAGCAGCCACAGCGGTGAGGTGAGATAGGACATGATGCCGATCAGCAGATGCAGCCGGCTGGCCGGATGCAGCCCCCGGGCGAGCAGGATGCGGGCGTGCTGCAGATTGCCCTGGCACCAGCGGCGGTCGCGGCGCAGGAACTGCTCGAGGGTGGGCGGCGGTTCCTCGTAGGAGCCGTCCAGGTCCCAGGCGATGCGCACCGCGTATCCGGCCCGCCGCATCAGCGCCGCCTCGACGAAATCGTGGCTCAGGATGGGGCCGCCCAGGGGCGCCCGGCCGGGCAGTTCCGGCAGACCGCAATGGGCCATGAAGGCGCGGGTACGGATGATCGCGTTGTGCCCCCAGTAGTTGCCCGCATCCATCGCCCAGAAGGCGGTGCCGGCGGCGGCCAGGGGCCCGTAGAGCTCGCCCGCGAACTGCAGCAGGCGGGCGAACAGGGTGCGGCCGCGGACCAGCTTCGGCGGCACCTGGAGGAGGCCGAGCGCGGGATCGGCGTCCATCCGTGCGACGAGCGCGGTGACGGCCCCGGCGCTCATCAGGCTGTCGGCGTCGAGGACCAGGAAATAGCCGTAGTCGCGGCCCCAGCGGAGGAGGAAGTCCTCGATGTTGCCGGTCTTGCGTCCCCGGTTCACCAGCCGGCGGCGGTAGAAGATCCGCGCCCCGCCGGGGAGATCCCGGCGCAGCCGCTGCCAGGCGTCCACCTCGCGCAGCCACAGGTCGGTGGAGGTGGTGTCGCTGAGCACGAAGAAGTCGCAGCGGGCGAACACCGGATCGCGGGCGAGCTGGCGCCAGATGGCCGCGATGCCGGCGAACACCCGCTCGGTGTCCTCGTTGTAGACGGGCATGACGAGCGCCACCCGCGGTCCCGTGGCGGAGGGCGCCGGAGACGCCGCCACGGGGCGGCGCCGCCGCCACAACAGCAGGAACCCCGCGCT
>Ga0256830_1000852_pt1 | contig 22531 bp, 19 predicted proteins | sample 128326metaG_FD_190537 | JGI IMG/M metagenome (GOLD analysis project Ga0256830, IMG submission 190537) | Hydrothermal vent microbial communities from Lau Basin, Pacific Ocean - 128-326 | ecosystem: Environmental > Aquatic > Marine > Hydrothermal vents | place: Pacific Ocean: Lau Basin | collected... | reverse complement strand
ATTGATATAAACAACACAATTTACAACATAACTATATACCCGAAAGGAATGTGTTTTGGCCAAAAAAGCCAGCTTTGAAACACCTGCGATACGCGAATACCCGGTGATTCCAGTTCTTGAAGAAGGCAGCATGAATCACAGTAAACCATTTGTTGCCAAACCTGAACATCAGGAAGTATTGGGGTTCCCCGGCGAACTTGTGGATAATTGGCAGGAAAAAGCCATCGAGAAACTGGGAGAGCTTTTAGGCAAATATCGCGGCCTAAAGGTATTTATGGACAGCTGTGTTAAATGCGGGGCCTGTACAGATAAATGCCATTATTTCCAGGGTACCTGTGATCCTAGAAACATGCCTGTCGCTCGTCAAGACCTGATGCGCAAAGTCTATCGGCGGTATTTTACTTTTGCAGGGAAATATTTCCCAAAGTTGGTGGGCGCTGAAGACTTTACTGAAAAAGTGCTTGACGAATGGTACACGTATTTTCACCAATGCTCACAATGTCGTCGCTGTTCAGTGTACTGCCCTTACGGCATTGATACCGCCGAAATTTCCATGGCCGCCCGGGAGATTATGGACCACATCGGCAAGGGGCAGAAATACTGCAATGAGATCATTGGTAAAGTGCATAAAGTGGGAAACAATCTGGGTTTACCCAAACCCGCACTGATCGACACCCTGGAAGGACTTGAGGAAGACATAGAAGATGACACCGGCCATGCCGTACGACTACCGGTTGATGTAAAAGGCGCAGAGGTTTTACTGATTACCCCGTCAGCCGATTTTTTTGCCGAGCCGCACATTGACGGATTAATTGGCTATGCCAAAGTTTTTCATCAGGCCGGCATCAGCTGGACGCTAAGCTCCTATGCCTCGGAAGCCGGAAATTTTGGCATGTTTATCGGTAGCTATGAGCAAATGCAGAAAGTATCTCGTCGTATTTTAAAAGTCGCCAGAGAGCTTGGAGTAAAACGCATTGTCGTTGGTGAATGCGGCCATGCCTGGCGTGTTGCTTACAGTTTCTGGAACACCTTGATTGGCCCCTTCGATTTTCTTGATCCAAAATACCCGGCGCCACAACATATTTGCGAAGTCACACTGGATTTAATTCAACGCGGTGCAATCAATTTGGACAAAACAGCCAATGACCATCGCATATTGACTTATCACGACTCATGCAATGTCGCACGGGGCACTCGTATGGGAAATAAGCCCGGTGGACAATTTACCGTACCGCGAGAGGTGATTAAATCAGCCGTAAATCATTTTTTCGATATGAATCCCGATACCATTTTCGATCAAACCTATTGCTGTGGCGGTGGTGGTGGCTTGTTAACAGATGACTTGCTTGAATTACGTATAAAAGGGGCACTACCAAGAATGGAAGCCCTAAAGGCTGTTGTTGAGGATCACGGTGTTACCCACATGGCCGCTATTTGTGCCATTTGTAAAAGTCAGTTTTCCAAGGCAATGCCCTACTACAAATTACCAATGGACATGATTATCAGTGTGCATCAACTGGTTGGCGATGCCTTAATATTGGGAAACAAAAGCGATTGATCAATGCCGTCTATTATTGCTTCAGTCGGCTATCGCCAGATTTTAGCACAACACCATACGAATAAATCGCAGGAAAACAAAAACAGGAGAGCATTCCAATGGCTGTATCCCGAGATGAAATGGAAAAGAAAATCACCTTCCGTCGCTATGAAGATGGCGATAATCAAAAAAGCAATTGGAGTGCCGAAATATTTAAAGCCGGTTGGAGTCACAAATGTCCGACTTACGTTCATCGCACACCGCCGTGTCAAGGCAGCTGCCCTGCCGGTGAGGACATCCGCGGCTGGCTGGATATTGTTCGTGGTATGGAAAAACCGACAAAAGATATGAGCATGCAAGAATACGCTTTTCGTCGCGCTACCGCAGCCAATCCGTTTCCGGCAATTATGGGGCGTGTTTGCCCCGCACCTTGTGAAGCAGGCTGCAATCGCAATGACGTTGAAGATCATGTGGGCATCAATGCCGTGGAACAATACATTGGCGATACCGCATTAGATAAGGGATATACGTTTTCCGCCGCCACCAGCACCGGGAAAAAAGTCGCAATCGTCGGTGGAGGTCCGGCCGGTCTTGCTGCCGCTTACCAGTTACGACTTGACGGCCATGAGTGTACCATTTTTGATGAGCACGAAGAACTTGGCGGCATGATGCGTTATGGTATTCCTGGTTATCGCACCCCCCGAAAAATACTTGACGGTGAAATCAATCGCATTATCGACATGGGTGTGGAAGTGAAAACCAATACCCGCGTTGGCCGTGATATCAGTATGGCCCAGGTAGAAAAGGATTTCGATGCGATACTCTGGGCCTTGGGTGCCCAAAGTGGTCGGGCATTGCCAATTCCCGGTGCCGAAGCTGACAATTGCATAACCGGCGTCGCGTTCCTTGAAGCATTTAACCAAGGCCGGCTTGATCACGTCACCGGTCGTGTTCTGGTGATAGGGGGTGGTGACACCTCCATCGATGTTGCCTCCGTTGCCCGGCGCATTGGTCACAGCAAGATAAAAAACCCCAAAGACGCTGCTGAATACGTTGTGCTTGGTCATACTGCACAGGATGTCATTGCAGCAGCCAACAAACAAGGCGCACAGGTTACACTGATAAGCCGTCACCCAGTAGACAATATGACAGCGGCACAGCATGAAATTGATGATGCATTACGTGAAGGTGTTGAAATTCGCGGCAAGCTCGATCCGCTGGAAGTGATACGAGATGCCAGCGGTCGTGCAAGCGGATTAAAAGTTATCGAACTGGAAGATGATTGCAAAACACGCATTGCAGGAACCGAATTTGTAATTAAGGCTGAACTTATAGTCTCCGCTATCGGCCAGACGGGCGATTTTAGCGGAATAGAAACGCTTGACAACGGCCGCGGTCTCATTGATGCCGGAAAGAACTATCAAGTCCCGAACAAAAAAGGCCACTTTGCGGCAGGTGACATTATTCGTCCCCACCTACTCACCACCGCCATCGGACATGCTGCCATAGCAGTGCAAAGTATCAATCTGTTTCTTAATGCAAAGGACTTTAATAAAAGGCCGAAGGTTGATGTTCATCACTTTAACTTGCTCGATAAACTACGCGAAGCAGAGCTGGAACCTGCACCTTATTCGCATCAGCCTGTACACGGTACTTCCGAAGAAAGTTTTGCCATACACAATTTTGAAGACCGCTCAGACAAGGAAATTATTAAATCCAGCCAACTGTTTCTTGGACATTTCAGCAATACACCTCGCATTAAGCGCCACCATAAAACGATTGACGCCCGGCAAGTACTGGGAAATTTTGAGGAGCGTATTGTTGTCCTTTCGGAAGAACAAGCGATAAACGAGGCAGACCGCTGCATGAGTTGTGGTATGTGTTTCGAGTGTGACAATTGCGTGATTTATTGCCCACAAAATGCAGTAAAGAAAACACCAAAAAAAGAGGCGACAACCGGCCGGTATGTCTACACCGATTATACCAAGTGTATCGGCTGCCACATCTGTAAAGATGTCTGTCCCACAGGCTATATCGAAATGGGGCTTGGTGAATAATATGTTTGGCGCAGTTTTCTCAAGGATATGGCATTATTCGTTTGTTAAGCGGCTTATTGCCTGGATTTTTTTTGCTTTACTTTCGACGCCAGCAATGGCAGATGTCCCCGTGCCCAAGATCCCTCAAGCAAAAGGCGATACATGCGTCGAAGAAACGGCATTCATGCGCCGAAATCACATGACTGTTCTTAAACATCAACGTGATGACACACTGCGCAAAGGTATTCGCACCAAGAAACACAGCTTGCAGGGTTGTCTGGATTGTCATGCCGTTTTTGAAACTAGCGCCAGCAAATCACCTGTCAGTATCAAAAGTGAAAAACATTTTTGTAACAGCTGCCACAACTATGTCGCTGTAAAAATCGATTGTTTTGATTGTCACAGCTCAAAGCCCTTTGTCAGAAAATCACCTTTGACACTGGCCCCGTTATAATCGCCGGAAAGTTAACTATGACAAACACTGACATTTCAGCAAAACAACACAAGGATGATTATTCCCCTTGCAAGAAAACCCGTCGACAATTTCTCGGTATTGCCGCCACAGCCACAAGCATCAGTTTAATTGCACCCGGCATTTTTCTCAACCAGGTACAGGCAAAAGCGGATGCAGAACCTGCCAGTAAAGCTGTGCGCTGGGGCATGTTGATTGACACCAATAAATGCCAGAAAGCTTGTGATGACTGCGTACAAGCCTGCGCTGAAGAAAATGGCTGGAAAAGTCAAACAAGAAACGGGGAAGAACTGCCACAAGAGGTACGCGTTCAGTGGTTTCGCAAAGTTGACTTAATAGGTAAAAAAACACGACGCGAAGTTTCCTTACCCATTGGATGTCAACATTGCAAAAAACCGCCGTGTGTCGATGTCTGCCCTACCGGTGCTTCATTCAAACGCGATGATGGCATCGTCCTTGTGGACAAACATATCTGTATCGGTTGCCGTTACTGCATGATGGCCTGCCCTTATAAAGCACGCTCATTCGTACACAGCCCAGTGGAAAATCACGACGACTACATGCCTCGTGGCATGGGTACCGTGGAAAGCTGTACTTTTTGTGTTCATCTGGTTGACAAGAATCAGTCACCGGCTTGTGTCAGTTCGTGTAAACAAAACGCCATTTTGTTTGGTGATTTAAATGACAAAAACTCAGCAATTAGAAAACGTATATCACAAGTGGCAAGCCGACAAATTCGTGCCGACTTACGCACAGAACCGGGGGTATATTTTCAAGGTTTATAAAGCCAAATATTGATTTCAGCATATCAAACCTGTTCGGCGTGAAATTGCAATCAAATACTTTGCGTCGCCCAATAATACAAATTTTAAAATAAACTATCCGTAAAATGCCGGGGAAAAAATGAAAAAATGCATTTATCAAGAAATCGAAGGCAAAAGCCAACAATACGTGAAAGTTGTCACTGCACTTTTTGGTATTCTCTTTATTGCCTTGCTGGCAGCCTACTACATGGAACACAATGGCCATGTGGTTACCGGCATGAACAATCAAATTGTTTGGGGCATACCACACGTTTTTGCCATTTTCCTGATTGTCGCAGCATCGGGGGCTTTAAATGTGGCCTCCATCGCCTCGGTTTTTGGCAAAGCAGCCTATAAACCCTTGGCCCCTTTATCTGCCTTGCTTGCTATCGCATTGCTTGTTGGTGGACTATGTGTGTTGTTACTGGATTTAGGCCGACCTGATCGCTTAATCGTTGCCATGACACATTTCAATTTCAAGTCCATTTTTGCCTGGAATGTTATTTTATATAACGGCTTTCTGGCCATTGTCGCCGTCTACATCTGGACCATGATGGAACAACGCTTTAACAAACACACAAAAACTGTTGGTCGCGTTGCCTTTGTTTGGCGCTTGGTTTTGACGGCCGGTACCGGTTCGATTTTTGGTTTTCTTGTTGCGCGAGAAGCGTATGATACGGCAATTTTAGCGCCACTATTCATCGTATTGTCATTTTCAATCGGCCTGGCAATTTATCTGCTCGTATTATTTTATGCTTATCACTCAACTGGCAGAGCCTTAAGCCAATACTTGATCAAGCGTTTAAAAAACCTGTTAGGTGTGTTTGTTGCGGGTGTCTTATTTTTGGTTGCCATCTTCCATTTAACCAACCTATACGCTGCTGAACACAGTGGTGTTGAAAATTTTATATTAAATGGCAGCAGCTACACCTTTTTATTTTGGGTTTTTCAGGTCTTTGCTGGCAGTATTGTTCCACTGGTTTTGTTTTATCACCCGACATTTGCCAACCAGTTAAAACCCACACTTATTGGTACCGGCTTAGTGCTGTTTGGGGCTTTTTTTCAGCTTTATATTATCATTATCGGCGGCCAGGCATATCCACTGGTCTTGTTTCCTGAATACGACGTTAGCAGCAGTTTTTATGATGGAAAAATTGCCCCCTATTTTCCTAGCCTTGCAGAGATATTGCTCGGTACCGGTGGCGTTGCTGTTGCCGCTATCATTGTTCTGCTTGGCGTAAAATTACTTAAGTTTTTACCGCAAAGCCTGGCAGAAAAAGACATTAATCCACATTATCGCGACAAGACTTAATCTTGTATCAAATCACTGTCAGAGTATAAAAGACCATTCGCTTATGCCACACGTATTAATATCAGCAGCACACAAGTCCTCAGGCAAAACCACGATTACACTGGGCTTATGCGCAGCCCTGAAACGCCGCGGCATGGTGGTTCAGGCATTTAAAAAAGGGCCGGATTACATTGACCCCATGTGGTTAACACTGGCAGCTGGTCGGGATTGTCATAATCTGGATTTTCACAGTATGGCCCGGGATGAAATTCGGGGCACATTTCATCAACACAGCCAAAATGCCCAGATCAGTGTGATTGAAGGAAATAAAGGTTTATACGATGGGCTGGATCTGGAAGGTCGAAACAGCAATGCTGCCCTCGCGCGTATGCTAAAAGCACCTGTCGTACTGGTTATTGATGCACAGGGCATGACCCGTGGTATTGCGCCCCTTATACTTGGCTATCAGGCTTTCGACAAACGCATGAACATTGCCGGTGTCATTCTGAATAAGCTGGGTGGAAAACGACACGAAGGAAAACTGCGTGCTGTGATTGAGCATTATACCGACGTGCCAGTCATCGGCGCGGTTCACCAGAATGATTCACTGCACATAACCGAACAGCATTTAGGATTGATCCCGGCCACAGCATCAACAACACATCGGCAAATTGCGGTCATTGCAGACCAAATTGAAGCACAAGTCGACCTGGATAAATTTAACCTTATCGCGCACTCTGCCCCTGAAACCCGACAAGCCCCTAAACTCATCAACGCATCCACATCATTATCAACACCCGCCAAAAAAACGGCAAAACTGCGCATTGGTGTTGCCCGTGACAAGGCGTTCGGATTTTATTATCCAGGTGATTTGCAGGCCATGGAAGCAGCAGGCGCCCAAATTATCCCTATCAATACCTTCCGCGATAAAAACCTGCCCCAACTGGACGGTCTGTTCATCGGTGGTGGATTTCCGGAGTCCTATTTACAGGAACTGGCTAATAACACCGAATTAATGCAAGACATCGCACAGCATATTGAAGCCGGACTGCCGGTTTATGCTGAATGCGGCGGTTTAATGTATTTAACCCGAAGCATACAATGGGGCAACCAACATCATCTAATGGTTGGTGCTATTCCCGCCGACACTCAAATGTGCAAAAAGCCTCAGGGACGGGGCTATGTTCGCTTGAAAGAAACCCGACATATGTTATGGCCAACCGAAAACCAACAAGCTGCACAAAAAGCGTTTTGTGCCCATGAATTTCATTATTCGCGACTGATTAATGTCGACAAAAAAATCCAATATGCTTACAAGGTCATGCGTGGCTTTGGTATCGACGGAGAAAACGATGGCATTATCTACAAAAATGTCCTCGCCAGCTATACCCATTTACGCCACGTCAAACACAACCGCTGGGCAGAGCGTTTTATTGTTTTTGTCAGAGAGAGAAAAACGGCAATTAACCGCAGTTCAACCAGACAGCTGCACATAAGTTGAGGATTTATTGATTATTATTTATGCTCAAGACCGCCATAGGGCGACAAAATGGTGATAAATAACCTTCTCAAGGTATAACCCTTCAAAAAATAGGCGTAATATTTGTTTTTCTGTTAAAAATAAGCGATGATGGGAACTGTTGTAACAATTCGGAATGTCAAATTGTACTGTCATAGGGGATGATGAGAAGTATGAACGAAGGTGCAGAAAGATATAGCGCAGGAAAAACAAGATCTGCAACAAGCACAACACATACGCGCAACACAGGCTGTGCAAACAACAAAACCGTTACCAATACAAGTGGCAACATGCAAACTGTTGCTGTAATCAACGCCAAAGGTGGTAGCGGAAAAACCACAATATCGACCAATTTAGCCAGTTATTACGCACACAACGGTCACAATACCGTTATCATTGATTATGACTCCCAGGGGTCAAGTACGCACTGGACAAGTAATCGTTGCGAAATGCAGCCTCACATCCACAACATCCCGGCCTACAAAATGCCTGCGGGGGCCACACAAACTTTTCAAATGAAACTGCCCGCTGGAACTGAGCGCATCGTAATCGATACCCCGGGTGCCATTTCACTTTCACAACTGGAAAAAATTGTAAAACGGGCTGACTTTATCATTATTCCTGTACAACCCTCGTCGATTGACATTCACGCCGTTACCGGATTCATCCACCAGCTTTTACGTTTACGGCAGGTGCAATGGGGTAAAGTTAAAATTGCAGTAATGGCAAACAGGGTAAAAGAAAACACCGATATATTTTCCACATTAACTGACTTCTTGAAAAATCTGAACATTCCGTTTCTCAGTCAAATAAAAGATTCCCAGAATTACGTTCACGCAGCCAATGAGGCCAAAGGCGTGTTTGAAATGGAACATGAGCACAGTATCGCAAAAGATAAAACCGACTGGCATGCAGTTATCAACTGGCTTGAACAAAAAGACGTATTTACCGAACTCACAGTGGTGCCAAATATGCCACTTACGATGAATAATAGCGAGGACAAAACACCACTCGAAGAAGCAATTTAACCTTGATTGCCTTAGCCGAATTTGCGTTTAGCGCGTTTAGCCGTTTTCAGCAACAATAGCCCCAACGCTACCCTGTGCCACGGCTAGACGAAAAACACACAAGTGCAATTTTTCACAGTCGGGATTTTATAAGGCAATCTCGGTTTCAACCGACTGTGGTGGATAACAAAGCCCCTTCTCAGAACAACCCTGATACCCGACCCTAAAAAGCAGCTTGCCCGATGCATTAACTGCTTTTAGCGAAACCCTTATCTCAAGTGATCCGTCATACGACTCCTTGTTACCAAAGACCTTATCATCAATCATTTTGCCCTTAGGCATATCCAGCTCGGCTATTTGGTACTCGTCGTTAATGACAGCAAATTCAAATTTGTCTTTATACAGATAATAACCATCTGCAATTTCCCAGCGAGCACTTATCACATTATCCTCGACCGGCTTAACGGAAAATGCAAAAGCCTTTTCAACCGGCAAAAACACCCCCATGCCATTATCTTTCACATCGTTGGCATTGTTTCCACACGCAGAAACAAGCAAACCAAAAACAAGCATAACCACGATTTTCATTTTATTCATCATTTTTATATTCCAATAACACCACAATCGACACTCCCCGATCAAGTCACAAGTAAGTGACAAGCCGAGGTAATGATAGTTTCACGTATTGTCTCACATTTAATGAAAACACCGCATATTTATTCCCGGAAAATAAAGCGCTTATAACGACCTTAAACGTATGTCTTTATTAACTGACGGGTATCGGCACTGTATCGCCAGATATTGCCATCACGTAAATACACTCCACCCAACCAGCGATTGATACCGTTAATCTGCACCCAGTCCACCCAATTATTGCTAATTTGTCCCGATAATTTGGTTAATGTTAAGCGTGTTTTTTTCTCCACCACAATGGCTTCCATCACCAGGTCTTCACCCCCATCTTCTTCGCTAATTTCCAATGCCTCGGTCTGTTCAACAACATGTTTTGCAATAATCGGCTGCTCGGACAGCATCATGTTTTGAAAATAAGCGTAAAAAATAGCCCTGCTCATAAAAGGAATGGGTTCTTTTCCCTGTACATCGAGATAAGTTCGTTCCATTTGCGCTTGCTGATCTAGCAATTCATCAGATTTTTGCTGAGACCTCAGCACATAAATAATCAATTGTTCCGTTTTTGAAAGCCCATTGGACTTGGATGGAAACTGCTGGACAAACCGTAGCATGGCGTTTTTAAGATACGGCATGGAGGTCATATCGCGGGGAAAGCAATGCAGTAAACCTGTGGGATTCTGAGCGGTTAAGGCTCTCCAGGCATTGTGGCAGATTGTTATCTGTGCGTTGGTTACTTCAGTCCGGGAATGAAACAGCTTCTCCAACTGACGTTCGGTTAACAGCGCAAAGTCAACAAATCCAATAACATCAGGCAATCTGGCCCTGGAAACCACCGAAATAACAACATGCCGGGTTTGTTGCCGAGAAAACCACTCAATCAGTTGAACCAGCTGCAATTGATTATTCAAGCCACTGTCAAACCAAAGAACAATTTCGCTGTATTGCAGGAAACTACTGACCACCGCATTTCGCTGTTGATACAGTTTCATGATATCTGAATACTCTCCCCATCCAAGTTGAGAAAAATATTCTGCGCGGCGGGTTGATAAGGCATCCAGCGACATATCCGCCAACAACGGCCCCTCATACAAGGCATCCTGCCACACCAACGTATCCCCTTCCAAATTGGATGCGTTTATTGTCATTGCGGTTTTTTGCTCGGACGTTATGTGTAAGGTCTTCAATAATGGTTTCGGTGAGCCAGCCTTTAGAAATCGCATTTTCCGTCATTCCCAAAATAAAAGTGAGTGAGTGCTTTTAAATGCAAATATCGGGCTGACAAATTGATTTTTGGCCGGGAGTTTAAGCAAATTCTGGTATAAATAAGGCTGCGGCACTGGCACTTGGCATGCAAGCTAGGTATAATGCCGCTCCAACGAATTAACGGTGTTTTAGGTGGTATTTTTCACATGATTTGTTCCTTCATTTTCACAAAAAACCGGTGCCTGAAACACAAGAAATAGAATGCGAATCAAGCGCAAACAAAACATACACCGATCCACTGAGAGAGATTATGGCTAAAGAAGAAAATATTGAAATGGATGGTACGGTCATTGACACCTTACCAAATACCATGTTTCGTGTAGAGTTAGAGAATGGCCACGTGGTTACAGCTCATATTTCAGGCAAAATGCGTAAAAACTACATTCGAATTCTTACCGGTGATAAAGTAACCGTTCAACTGACACCTTATGATTTATCAAAAGGCCGCATCACCTACCGGGCAAAATAATCCCACACACTGCTCGTAATTGTCCAAAAAAGAAAAAGCCGGAATCATTATCCGGCTTTTTTTTGGGTATTAATCCCGTTTAATGCGGCATCTCATTGAGCCACTTTTTCCGACTCAAACTCATAACTCAACTCATCATTCTCGACGCCGACAACAACATGCCCTCCATCCGCCAGTTCACCAAATAACAGTTCGTTGGCAAGCGATTTCTTCAAGTTGTCCTGAATCAGTCGCGCCATTGGGCGTGCCCCCATGTATTTGTCATAACCGTGCTCAGCCAACCATTTTTTGGCCTCTTTGGTCACATTAATGGTGACACCTTTTGCTTCAAGTTGAACTTCAAGCTCAATAAGCAACTTGTCAACTACATGGGTAATTGTCTCGGAATTTAATGCAGAAAAATTAATAATGGCGTCAAGCCGATTGCGAAACTCAGGTGTAAATGTCTGATTTATTGATTCGTTTCCATCAGTCGAATGATCCTGTTCAGTGAAACCAATCGACTTGCGAGCCATTGCTTGCGCTCCCGCATTGGTGGTCATAATGATAATGACATTTCTGAAATCAGTTTTTCTGCCATTGGTGTCCGTCAACGTACCGTGATCCATCACTTGTAACAGTAAATTAAACACATCTGGGTGAGCCTTTTCGATTTCATCCAGCAACAGCACCGAATGTGGCGCCTTGTGTACAGCCTCGGTTAACAAGCCACCCTGGTCAAATCCCACATAGCCCGGAGGCGCGCCAATCAAGCGGGAGACCGTGTGTCGCTCCATGTATTCCGACATATCAAAACGAATAAGATCAATCCCCATTGCACTGGCAAGTTGCTTGGTCACTTCCGTTTTACCCACGCCGGTTGGGCCGGCAAATAAAAACGAGCCAATTGGCTTGTTTTCATCCCTCAGACCGGAACGTGACAACTTGATTGCTGTGGCCAAGGTGTTAATTGCTTCGTCCTGACCAAAAACAACCATTCTCAGGTTACGATCAAGGTTTTTCAGCAATTCTGTATCTGAGCGAGAGACTGATTTTGGGGGAATACGGGCAATTTTTGAAATAATTTCCTCAATATCACCAACACCAATGGTTTTTTTACGCTTGGAAGGCGGTAATATGCGCTGCAAGGCGCCAGCTTCATCAATTACATCTATTGCCTTGTCTGGCAGTTGACGATCATTGATATAACGGTCAGCAAGCTCTGCGGCTGTTTGCAGTGCCTGGCGGGTAAATTTAATGTCGTGGTGCTCCTCAAAACGGGACTTCAAGCCATTTAAAATCTGCACGGTTTCCGGTACCGAAGGCTCGTCCACATCAATTTTTTGAAAACGTCTTGCCAAAGCACGGTCTTTCTCAAATATGCCGCGATACTCCTGGTAGGTTGTGGAACCAAGGCATTTCAAGCCACCGGAGGCCAGCAACGGCTTAATCAGGTTCGAGGCATCCATAACCCCGCCAGAGGCTGAACCGGCACCAATAATGGTATGAATTTCATCAATAAACAATATTGCACTGTCTTCATTTTGCAATTGGTTAAGCAAGGCTTTTAAGCGTTTTTCGAAATCACCACGATATTTGGTGCCAGCAAGCAATGCCCCGAGATCAAGCGCATAAACCGTAGCCTTGCTTAGCACTTCAGGCACGTTGCCTTCAACAATTTTAAGCGCCAGTCCCTCGGCAATGGCTGTTTTACCCACGCCGGCTTCCCCCACCAGTAGCGGGTTGTTTTTACGGCGTCGACAAAGAATTTGTACAGTTCGTTCAACTTCCTGTTTGCGACCAATTAACGGATCAATTTTGCCTTGACGCGCAACTTCGTTTAAGTTGGTTGAATAATTTTCAAGAGGCGATTTGGCTGGCGCTTCTGACAAATCATCCTCTGAAGCCGAAGCCGCGTTATGTGGCTCGTCTTCACCGTTAACCTTGGAAATACCGTGGGATATATAATTAACCACATCAAGTCGAGTGACATTTTGTTTGTTGAGAAAATAAACAGCTTGTGATTCCTGCTCGCTAAAAATTGCCACCAACACGTTAGCGCCGGTCACTTCTTTTTTACCGGAAGACTGCACCTGAAACACCGCTCGTTGAAGTACACGCTGAAAACCCAGCGTAGGTTGCGTTTCACGTTCGTCATCCGCCATTAACTGTGGCGTGGTTTCATCAACAAATTGATCGAGCTCGAGTTTGAGCTGATCAACATCCGCACCGCAGGCACGCAATACCGATGTTGCCGCCAGATTACCAAGCAATGCCAGCAGCAAATGCTCAACAGTCACAAATTCGTGTTTTTTCTCTCTCGCCTCTTTAAATGCAGAGTTCAGTGTATTTTCCAGTTCTTTACTTATCATTGCTCTTCAACCATATAATTCGAAGGTTATTCGATTTCCATTGTACAAAGAAGAGGTTGCTGACTTCGTTTCGCAAAATCATCGACCAATGCCACTTTGGTTTCAGCTATGTCGCGTGTAAATACACCACAAATGCCTTTTCCCTGGGTATGTACCTGCAACATGATTCGCGTTGCGTCTTCCTCACCCAGCCCAAAAAAACGCTGTAATATGAGCACCACAAACTCCATCGGTGTGTAGTCGTCGTTAAGTAAGACTACTTTATACATATTCGGCTTTTTTAACTTGGGCCGGGCCTGTTGTACCTCTAGCGCTGTATCGTCGCTGTTACTGTATTGATCGTCACTCATCGTATTTTATTTAGTTTATTTGATAATGATTTATTAGTTTATTTTGCAAATTTCCGATTTTGTACAAATCAGAAACACCTTGTTATACACTATTTGCGTTTGAATTCGTTTAATACCAATTGTTACAGAAAATTTGATCGCTGGCTTATTATCGATTAAACAATAACTTACATTCACACAAAATACATCCATTTTTAATGGTGTTTTTTATTTAATCAGCTAAACTTAAATCGGCGAATTAATCAAAAAATGGCAACAAGGTCACAGGGTAATTATGTGTTTGCCACCAATACGCTTTGATTACTTCTACCTGTAAAAAACACCCTATTAGAAACCTGATATTGGGGTATGTTTTTATTTTTCAATGCACATCAATGCAACCCATGGGCAAATCCGCTTTTCGATATCACAAGCAAACCTGATCATATTATCGCGTTACCGAACTTTCTTCTGCCGGAATAAACACTTTCTTGAATAGCTATCTTGCAGAAAAAATCAAAACAATATTCACAACACGGTTAAGACACCAGGCAATATTTCCACTACTGTATATATGTTAAGCCTTCTCTTACAAGATAACAAACAATCTATTTTATTTTAAATAAATTTACAAAAAACCTTGACGTGCTATACAACTCTATATAAGTTTTTCCATGATGGATTGCACTTTGGTTTTTCTGTCAGATTTATTTACAGTTTTGTTTGCAAATAAAAAAACAGGAAATTTATTATTTGTTTATCCATTGTATTCAGTGACAAAACAAATATCCGATCAAGGTACATGACAAGTCAGAGCTACACTGGCTATCACGGGAAACAAAGCGAATAATCAGTGTTTTGAAATGAATTTAGCAATAAGTCAGGAGGAATTAACCATGGCTACAGGCAGCGTAAAGTGGTTTAACAATGCAAAAGGATACGGCTTCATTTCACCAGATGGGGGAGGGACTGACGTGTTCGCACATTTTTCCGCAATCGACATGGACGGTTACAAAACATTAAAACAAGGGCAGAAAGTCGAATTTGATTTGGTCGACGGGCCAAGAGGACTTCAGGCAACAAAAATCATATTGACTGAAACCACAGAAAATAACAGCGAACAAGCCAAGGAAAAAGCCTCACTGGAAGCAGAACCTGCCTGACACAATTTGCATGGCAGATAATGTTACGTTTTCATAAAAAGCCGGCTAAAAATATTGGCCGGTTTTTTTACCCAGCTGTCTGCGCTTAAACAGCGCCCTTATTCAAATAGTGTACATTATCGCGCGTTTCTTCTATGGATACAGGGCGGCCCGTATAAAACCCCTGACAATAATCCACACCAATTTCACGCAAGACAGACAAGGTACGCGCATCTTCAACAAACTCCGCCACAGTACTTTTACCAAGTGCATGTGCGACTTCATTCATTGCCCGCACAATTGCAACTTTCACTTTGTCGTTTCCCAGATTTTGTACAAAACTGCCATCAAATTTCACATAATCCACCGGCAAATCTTTTAAATAGGAAAATGATGAATAACCTGCACCAAAATCATCCAGGGAGGTATTGAATCCCAGTTGCTTTAAATTTTGCAAAAACGCTGCGGCACGTTCCAATTGATTAATCGCACTGGATTCCGTCACTTCAAAAATCACTTGAGAGGGATCAATGTGAAAATCGTGCATTTGGGTCTCAATAAACTTCAAGGTATTTTCGTCATCAATTGCCTGAGCGGAAAGATTAATGGAGTAACCGGCAAAAACATTGCGTTTTTGCCTGCTCAACAAACGAAAACTGTTTTTAATCACCCAATGATCTAACTCGACAGACAAGCCAAACCGCTCTGCCGAGGGTAAAAAACCAGATGGCATAATAAGTTGTTCTTTATCGTCCTTGAGACGAAGCAAAACTTCATTACTCAAGGTATCACCACTAATCACATCAACAATAGGCTGTGAATACTGATAAAATGCGTTGTGCTCGATTGCCTGTTTGATGCGCCGCGACCAACCCATGTCGACAGACATGGCATTAATGTCCTGTTGATCTTTTGGCAGATAGACATGCACCCGGTTTCGGCCACCTTGTTTGGCCAAGTGGCAAGCCAGGTCAGCTTTTGACAACATTTCTTCCTTGTTTTTCATTTGTTCGTGATAAATAACAACACCAATCGAGCAACCGACATCAACCGTTTTTCCTTCATAGCGGAACACATACTCAGCAAGTTGCTTGCGATACGCGGATGCCGTTGCCCTGGCCTGCAAGTCGTCAACGTCGTAAAGTAATATGGCAAATTCATCGCCACCAAGACGGGTGACAAGATCCGTTCCCCGGGCTCGTTTTTCCAAAATACTGGTAACTTCCTGTAAAACCCGGTCTCCGGCAATATGCCCTAGCGTATCATTCACATATTTGAAATGATCAAGATCAATATACAGCAGGGCAATACTTAACTTCTCACCCCGTGAAGACCGATCAACAATACGTTCCAGCTCATCCATAAGAAAATGACGATTATACAGACCGGTCAAGGAATCCCTTTCTGCCAACTGGGTTAGCCGATCTATCATTAATCTGCGCTCACTGATATCCGACACTAGTGCGGTAAAGAGACTATTGCCTTCAATCACTGCCTTGCCCAAACGCAATGCCATGGGAAACTGCCGTCCATCTTTACATCGCCCCAGTACCTCCTGTTCAGCTGCCAACATCTGTCCATTGCCACCGTTATCAACAAAAATTTTTGAAGACTGCTGTTGGCTCGCCACAGACATGTAAGAAGGAATAACAAGCGTAATATTTTGTTGAAGCAATTCTGCTTCGCTGTAACCAAACAAATAACACGCCGCCTTGTTAGCCGACTCGATTTTGCCTTGATCGGAAAACGTCAGGATACCTTCGCCAGCATTATCAAGCACTGCCTGCAATCTTGCCTGGCGCGAACGCACCTGGTCTCTCATGCGCTCGTACGCCTGCAACAGCACATTGGTTTCATTTACCCGGTATTTCAGTTCGGGAATACGGGAATCACCGCTTCCCTCGGCAACCAGCGCGTCAGCAATGCTGATCAGCGGTCGACGTATCAAATACTCGAATGACAAATAGCCCAACACAAACAAACTGAGGGTAATAGTGACCCCAATCCAGATATATTTGGACAAGGTGTCGGCAGTGGATGCGTATTTTTCCATGGAAACTTGTGAACGTGAATTGATGCGGCTGGAAATCAGCCCCACTTGTTCCCAGGCAATATCCAGCGCCGGGTCAACCTCGTTACGTAACAAGGTTTTATCTGCACGCCAGTCTTCAGACAAATAAATTTTTGCTGCTTGGCTAAAATACAATTGGTAGTTACGGTGTAATACCAACATACGCGCCAGGGCATCTTTTTGAATAATCCCCAGCACATCGTTTTTATCAAGTTCTTGCAGTTCCAGCAACAAATGACTGATAACTTCGGAATACAACTCCCTGTCTCTTTGAATCAAGGGCACTGTTGCCTGTGGCGGCCCAAAAGCACCCAGCCTGTTTGCCACAAAAACCCTCACAGAGCTCACCAATTGCGACCACACGTATCTCACATCCTGAAACAAGGCTAAGACTTTTTCCTGTTCGGGCTTTGCACCCATTTCTTCGTGGGCTTCATCAATAGCGCCAATAATCAAGGCAACCATTTCCTGGTTAATTGGCCGCAATTTATCCTGCATAATCGGCATGGCCGGATACTTGACTTCAAAATCGCTGTTAATATCCAGCATTTTCTGCGCATAAATCGTTAATGCGGAGAGATTGTTTGAAAGGCGCAAAGCGGGCTTAAAAAACTCGGGGTTTGCCTTGACCGACGGCAGCTCAATCAGGCGATGAACCTGTTGTGCCAGGGAGTCAAGGTGTAACGGAATCACCGGGGGTTGATCATTTTTATCAAACAATGTCGATTGATACATCGCAATCCCGAGCAGGTGCAAGGTGTTACGAATATCACCAACGGCTATGCCCACTTCCTGCATTTGCCGGGTCTGGAATTGACTGTCTTCAACAGTCATCCGCGCCGCTCGATCGGTGTACAAGGCGAAAAGCAAAAACGTGCTAAAAAAAACAATAATGATAGCAAGAAAACGACTGCGAATACTGATGTTTTGTTTAGCCAAAATCACTCACCCGTGTTTCAGCATCACACTGCACAAAAAACCTCTGCACCTTAATCTCCTCGCGCTTTATTCGCTTAAATACCTAACGGTTTAGGCAAACCGTCTGCAATCACAGACAGTATTGAGCACAAATATTTTCCCGCTACACGGCAAACCTGATACCAAAGAAAACAACATAGCCGGCTGCCAGCGCCCAACAGCAAATACTCGCCAACCCGCCAACCTGTGTTATTTTTAACTCACACACACAAGATTAGTACAATTTACCACCTAAATACAGCAAATAGGGCCGAAAATGCAATACCTTGGTTGTCGTATCGGACAACGCCTTGGGGCAAAGAAACCGACAATATGGCATAACCTTGTTATAATTTGCTGGCTAACATAAGCGGACAATCAAGCAAGTTATCGATACATCAGGAAAACACCGCAATTTATCCGCAGAATGCCCATATTCCTTACATTATGTTTTGCATATACAATGCCACCAACAATTGACTAACATTATCCCATATGCCAAATAAGCCAACATATGCCATCGTAGGCCTTTCCGGAGGCGTTGATTCTTCCGTTGCTGCACTGTTGTTAAAACAACAATTGACGAAAGTAGACGGCCTTTTCATGAAAAACTGGATCGACCTTGAAGGCGATGGCCATTGCCCCATAGAACAAGACCTTGCGGATGCCAGGGCTATTGCCGATCAACTGGGCATGCCATTTCACTCGGAAAATTTTGCACCTGAATATTGGGACAATGTATTTACCCATTTTCTCGCAGAATACAAAGCAGGCAGAACGCCAAACCCGGATATTTTATGTAATAAAGAAGTCAAATTTAAGGTATTTCTCGCGCATGCACTTAAGCTGGGCGCTGATAAAATTGCCACCGGTCATTATGCCAGCATTGAAGAAGAAAATGGCCGATACAAGCTCATGCGCGCCAGCGACAGCAATAAAGACCAAAGCTATTTTCTCTACACCTTAAACCAGTCCCAGTTGAGCCGGAGCCTGTTTCCATTGGGAAAATTACAGAAACCGGAAGTGCGCCGTATTGCAGCCGATGCCGGATTTGTGACCTCAAGTAAAAAAGACAGCACCGGCATCTGTTTTATTGGTGAACGTAATTTCAGGGAATTTTTAAGCCAGTTTATTCCGGCACAACCCGGCTACATGGAAACTGCCGATGGCGTTCGTGTAGGCGAACATCAAGGCGTCATGTATTACACCTTGGGGCAACGCAAAGGCCTGCATATAGGTGGCTTGCAAAATGCAAAACAAGAACCCTGGTTTGTGGTGGGTAAAAAAGTAAAAGAAAATATTTTAGTGGTTGAGCAGGGGCATGATCATCCCCTATCCTTCAGCAAACGTTTGAGCGCAACCGACCTTGACTGGACAAGCGAATCATGCCCAGTATTACCCTATTCCTGCACCGCAAAAACCCGTTACCGACAAGCAGACCAGGCCTGCACGATTACGGAAAAAACCGAAAACGGTGTGCTCGTGGAGTTTGACAACAAACAACGCGCCATGACACCGGGACAATCCATTGTTTTTTATCAGGGAAACGAATGCCTCGGTGGTGGCATCATCGACCATGTCGATGATATTATTTATCAATAAACAAAAACAGATAAACAATCAAAATAATGAAAAGAAGTTTCAGGACATCATAATGATAGAAAGACAAAACATCATTCCACTTGCCGGCATGTTTCAGGCCGCTTACTTAATTCACGACATTGCCAACAAAGGCAACTGTAACCAGCAAGCCTTTGAAGCCAGTATCAGCAGTATTCTCAAAACCAAATGGTCTTCCACTGAAGACGTTTATGGGGGATTAGGCGGTATTCAATTCGGCCTTGAACTTGTCTCTGACTTGTTCACAAAAGAAAATAAAAATCGCGACATGGAAATTGCCCGTTATGTACTGGGCATTGTCTATCTAGAAAAAAAACTCAGAAAACGCCCTGAGCTGGACAATAAATTAATGGCGGGAATTGAGCGCGCATCTGCACAGGCTGAATCTTTCGGCATACTGCATGAAAATGTCATCGCTAATCTGGCTGACGTTTACGCAGAAAGCATCAGCGTAATCGAACCCAAAATCATGGTCGCCGGTAACCCAACTTATTTAACCGACAGCTATTATTCAAACAAAATTCGCGCATTACTATTAGCACTGATGCGTTCAACTATTTTATGGTTACAAAAAGGCGGTTCGCGCTGGCATTTAATCTTACAACGCAAAAAAGTAATTACACTGGCGAAAAGCATTCGGAACGAGCTGGAACTGGCCTGAGTCAGAGATACCCTAGCAAAAAAATATTGGCAATTCAGCAAGCACTTGACAGATCAAAATTCCTTTTCCGGTGACGATAACGCCCAAACGTCATAAGCCGGCATTTCGTACGGGTGGCTGGCCTTCATGGCGAGAATAACCGCTTGCAAACATTCTTCCTTGCAAACCATTTCCAGCTTATATTCTTCCACTATTTCAACCTTACCTTGTTCACCGAGATAAGGTTGACTGCCATGTAATGGTCGAAATTGCCCTTGCCCCAGTGTTTGCCAAGCGCAATGATCATAATTGCCTAAACGCCCGGCACCGGCATCAAACATGGCCTGCTTAACCGCTTGCAAATGGGTTTCTGGAACAAATACACAAATATTGAACATCACATCCTCCTTGATCATTGATGTCAGTAAATTACAACAAGCCCAACGTCCCACAGATGTGCCTCAAAGGCGGAGAAAAAGCTGCGGGAAATCAAATGCCACAAAAATATAACACAGAATAATAGTTCAGTTGGACTAAATTATCTGTTAAACATCAATATCTTGCATCAAATGCTTAACCTCCTTGCCAAAGCATGGAAATTGCCGCAGGAAAAATAGCCGAAAAAAAGGCAACACTCAGCGAAAGCGTTTCACCCCATTTTGGGGGTATTAGGGACAGCCGTTTAGGGCTGAATCAGAGGGGGAAGGAAGGGGAAGAAAATCCAAGGCCGTTTTGTGTTAACAAAACGAATTCTAGGCTATTTCATTTACATCATAAGCAACCGCTTTCATCTTGTTGGCGTAGTAACTCGCGTGGCCTGTTTGAATCATCAGGTCATTGACATTCACCCATTTTGCGGATGCATCCAGCACCCACAACTCAGCAAGATAGCGACCGTATTTTCCTTTTTTGTCTCGAATCGTTTGTAAAAGGACATCACGATCGGAAATGAGCGAGCGAAGATAATCCCGCGACACCAGCCCCTTTTCACGGTCCGTCCCTCTTAGTTCAGGGGCATTGATTCGGTTTAAACGAAGTGTCTCGGATTTTTTCCACACACCAAGCCCCAAATCAATGTCAACCCTGCACGTATCCCCATCATAAACAGATACAACTTTTGCACGGTAACAAAACAAACTGATGTGCATAATAAACACCTTTTACGCTTTACAATATAGCGGCCGTATTCCATGTTGCTACTGTTTAGCCGGTTTGCTTAATATCCTTTATCAAACCCGGCCCTTGATAAATTAATCCACTGTATATTTGCACCAGGCTGGCACCCGCCTTGATTTTTTCACGGGCATCTTCTGCACTCATGATACCACCCGCCGCGATAATGGGGATTTCCCCTTTTAAATGCGTATAAAGCTGCTTGACAATTTGCGTAGACTGTTTGAAAACAGGTGCGCCACTTAAGCCCCCCGCCTCATCTGCATGGGCCAAACCCTTAACGTTTTTACGGCTAACCGTTGTATTGGTGGCAATGACACCATCCATACCCAGTTCCAATAATACCTGGGCGATCACACCGACTTCATCATCCTCAAGATCCGGCGCGATTTTAACAACCAAAGGCACGTACTTGCCGTGTTGCTTTGCGAGTTCGGCTTGCCGTGTTTTTAAGGCACTGAGCAAAGGTCTGAATTCACTGCCTCGTTGCAACTGGCGCAGGTTTTGGGTATTCGGCGAAGAAATATTAATTGTGATGTAACTGGCGTACTCATACACTTTATTCAAACAAATGACATAGTCGTCAACGGCATTCTCAATCGGCGTGTCTGCATTTTTGCCGATATTGATCCCCAGTACACCCTCAAAATGACTTTTTTTCACTTGTGCCACAAGGTAGTCGACACCTTTGTTATTAAAGCCCATACGATTGATTATGCCCTTGCATTGCGGCAGCCGAAACAGACGCGGCTTCGGATTACCCGCCTGTGCGCGCGGTGTAACGGTACCGATTTCAACAAAACCAAAACCCAATGATGATAAGGCATGAATATAATCGCCGTTCTTGTCAAGACCGGCTGCCAAGCCAACTGTTGAGGGAAACGAGATTCCCATTACCGTTTTAGGCTTTATTGCGATATCGGAGCTGTACATTTTTAGCAGCCCGATTGAGTCGGCCATCTGCAAAGCCTTTAATCCCAATTCATGGGCGACTTCCGCATCAAGCTGAAAAAGTAGGGGCCTGATAAATTTATAGATCATAGGTTATTATGACAAATGTTAAATGTCTTTTTATCTCTTCCGGGGTCTTGATTTTTTCCGCTCTTACTTCGCAACAGGTCTTTTCAAAAAACCAAGAAAAAATTGTCTTCGTGTTTTCGTTACAACGACTATTGAGGTAATTTGACTACACTAAAAATCAGTCAAGGATTTCCGCTT